>Ga0187833_10001101_pt1 | contig 31401 bp, 30 predicted proteins | sample ETNtaG_37_FD_167968 | JGI IMG/M metagenome (GOLD analysis project Ga0187833, IMG submission 167968) | Marine microbial and viral communities from oxygen minimum zone, Eastern Pacific Ocean - ETNP2014_SV_400_PacBio MetaG (Illumina Assembly) | ecosystem: Environmental > Aquatic > Marine > Hypoxic...
TACAGAAGATTTTAAACCTTTATCTTGAATATTTTTTGCCGCGTGAAACGCTATATTTGTTGCAAGAGCAGTTTTTCCCATTGATGGTCTTCCAGCTATTATAACTAAATCCTGATCATGTAGGCCTCCCAGGCGATCATCTAAGTCAGTTAATCCTGTGGGAACCCCAACAATACCTTCGATATTTTTGAAGGCTTTGGATGCCATTTCAATAGTTTGATTGAGAGCAACATCAAATTTAACGAATGATTTTCTAAAAGATCCTCTTTCTGCTAAATCAAATAATAATTTTTCTGAGTCTTCTATTATTTTCTCACCGGGCAAATCAATATTTTTATTTGATGCATTGTCTATAGTTGCTTCAGAAATTTTTATTAATTCTCTTCTTACATGCATGTCGTAAATTATTTTTGCATACTCAATTGCTTGTCTTAAACTTGTAGAAAATTTAGTAATTTTTACCAGATATTCATGACCCTCGAGTTCAATAAGGTTTTTATCATTTTCAAAATAATTTTTTAAGGTTATTGGATTTGCTAACATTCCTTTAGAAATTAAATTTTCAATAGCTAAAAAAATTTTTTGATGAATAGGATCGTAAAATTTTGTGTAATTAATTATTGGGCTTACATCGTCAAATATTTCATTAGAAACAAGTATAGAGCCAATTACTGACTGCTCTGCTTCAATATTATTAGGTAATTCTTTAGGATGATTTTTAACCAAGTCAAATTTATTTAAAGGCATAAGCAGAAGTATATATCTGTTTTTTGCTTCTTTAAAAATAATTATCTAAATTATTTTTTTGTGTGAAAAAAATCTTAATAAAAAATTAAAATTTAAGATTTTTTCTCTTCAGATTTTTCAACTTCAATAAGAATATTTGCTTGTATCTCCGAATGTAGATTGACAGTCGATTTAAAGGTACCAATTGATTTGATTTCTTCTTCTAATACAATTTGCGATGGCTCTATGTCTATATCGTCTTTTTCTTTTATAATTTTTGCTAGTTCCGTAGGTTTAACAGATCCATAAAGATCATTATTTTCGGTAACTAACTTTTGGATTTTATAATTTTTGTTATTTAATATTTCAAAATTCTTCTTAGCCTCTCTTTTAAGTACTAAATCTTTTTTATTAAGTTGCTCTTTTTTATTATTTACTATTTTAATATTTTCTTTTGATGCATAAAGAGCCTTTTCAAATTTAATTAGATAGTTTCTAGCATATCCTCTTTTAACTTTAACAATATCTCCAATTTTTCCAAGGTTTATAATATTTTCTAGTAAAATAACTTGCATAAATTAAATTTAAATCAGCGCTAAAATTCTTGCTCTTTTAATTGATTGTGTGAGCTTTCTTTGTTTTCTTTGAGAAACAGATGTAACTCTAGAAGGCAAAATTTTGCCATTTTCTGATATGTATTTTTTTAGCAACTTAATATTTTTATAATCAATTTCTGGTGCATTTTTACCCGTCAAAGGGCATTTTTTTTTAAATTGAAATTTTGGAACTTGAAATAAATTTAATCTATTAAGATTGCCCGAATTTTTTTTTCTTACACCTCTTTTAAATTTTTTTTTCATTATTAATCACTTTTCGTTTTTTTTAACTTGTTTAGTAGAGTTATCTTTTTGTTTAAAATAATTTTCATCCAAATCAAATTTTTTTACTCTTACAGTTAAAAATCTTAATAAATTATTATCGATTTTTTCATTTTTTTCTAACTCTGAAACAGTTAAACTACTTCCTTTAAGTTTAAAGTGTATATAGTTGCCTCTCTTATTTTTATTTATTTTATGGGAAAAATTTAAAAGACCCCAATCGTCAATTTTTATAATTTCTCCCTCATTATTTTCAATAATTTTTGAATATTTTGTTTTTAAATTTTTTAGCTGGTTAACGGAATGATTCTGTTTAGTTATGATTGTATGTTCGTATAAATTCATTTTTTATCTTGTAATCTCATTTTGTATTCGCAATACATTTTTTACTGTATCCGAAAAAGGTGGTTTTATACTATTTATAGTTCTAATTTACAATAGATAAATTATTTCTTAGAATGTAAATAATTATATGTTTTCAATAATTTTTCCAGGGCAAGGTTCTCAATATGTAGGAATGGCAAAAGAATTTTATGAGAAATATTCTCTTGTAAAAAATATATTTTCTAGAGCAGACGAAGCTTTAAATTTTAATTTAAGCAAAATTATTTTAAGTGGTCCAATTTCAGAAATTAATTTAACTGAAAACACACAGCCAGCAATATTTGTTGTTAGTTATTCAATCTTTTCTGTAATGAAAAAGGAATTCAATATTGACCTAAATCAGGCTAATTATTTTGCTGGCCATTCACTTGGAGAGTATTCTGCTTTAACCTGCGCCAATGCTTTGCAATTTGAAGATGCTATTCGTTTACTACGCGCAAGAGGTAAATCCATGCAAGAAGCAGTGCCGCCTGGCAAGGGAGCCATGTTAGCCGTATTAGGTTTAAAAGCAGAGGAAATTGTAGAACAAATTAATTCAATTTTGATAGATGGAACTTGCGAAGTAGCTAATGACAACAGTCCAGGCCAGATTGTTATTAGTGGAGACAAGAATAGTATTCAAATTTTACAAAATAGCCTTAAAAAAAAATCTATACGTGGAATAATTTTGCCTGTAAGCGCGCCATTTCATTGCTCTTTAATGGAAAGTGCTGAAAAAAAAATGAGTCAAAAAATTACAGAATCATTATTTAAAGATCCAAAACCACTAATAATATCTAATGTTACAGCAAAAGCTGAAAATGGAGTCAACAAAATTAAGGAGTTATTAATTAAACAGATTACTTCAAGAGTTAAATGGAGAGAAAGCATAGAATATATGATTAATAATGGTGTTAATGAATTTGTTGAAATTGGACCTGGCAAAGTTTTATCGGGTCTAGTGAAGAGAGTTAACAAAGACGTAAATATTTTTAATATTAATTCTATTGATGATATAACAAATTATATAAATAAATGATTAGTTTTGAAAATAAGAAAATATTAATTACAGGTGCGACTGGTGGAATAGGCAATGAACTTGTTAAAAAATTTTTTAATTTAGGTGGAAATATAGTAGCTACAGGAACAAAAACAGAAAAATTGGACACTATAAAAAAAAAATACCCAAATGTAAAAATCCAAAGATTTGATATCTCAGAGCATTCAAGAATTGAAGAACTTATAGACAAAGTTACGTTAGATTTAGGCGGATTAGATATACTTATTAACAATGCTGGGATAAATAGGGATAGCCTATCTATAAGAATGAAGAATGAAGAATGGAAAAAGGTCATTGATGTAAATTTAACTTCTACTTTTTTATTGTGTAAGCATTCAATAAAAATAATGTTAAAAAATAAATTTGGCAAAATTGTAAACATCACATCAATTGTAGGTCACACAGGAAATTTAGGTCAGTCAAATTATGCTGCTTCGAAGGCTGGTATTATTGGCATGTCTAAAAGCCTTGCAATTGAATATGCAAAAAAAAATATAACAATTAATTGTGTTTCTCCCGGTTTTATAACTACAGATATGACAAAGAATATTCCAGAAAAAGTAAAGATGTTCTTAGCATCAAGAATACCCATGGAAAAATTTGGATCTGGAGAAGATGTATCAAATTGTGTGGCTTTTTTGTCTTCGGATTCAGCATCTTATATTACTGGTGAAACATTGCATGTTAATGGTGGCATGTATATGGCTTGACAAAATTCACGATTAATCTATTAAGTTTATTACAACCAATTTATTTTGAGGTATTACATGGCGGAAGAAGTAACAAGCAAGGTAAAAAAAATAATTGCCGATCATCTAGGAATCGATGAGGCAAAAGTTGTTGAAGAAGCAAGTTTCATAGATGATTTAGGAGCAGATAGTTTAGACACGGTTGAGTTGGTTATGGCTTTTGAGGAAGAATTTGGTTCCGAAATTTCTGACAGTGATGCCGAAAAAATATTAACTGTTGGTGACGCAATAAAATTCATAGAGAACAAATAAAATTAAAATTTGTTTTACGGTTTTTTAGTATGGCTTCTGATCGTACAGGAATGATGATAGTTATTTCATCACCTTCCGGAGTGGGTAAAACTACACTAGTGAAATTATTGGCTGAAAGAAATAAAAATTTTGAGATTTCAATTTCAAATACAACACGAATACCTAGAAATAATGAGATTGATGGCAAAGACTATTATTTTATCAATCAAGAAAAATTTAATGATTTGATTAGAAAAAAGTCCTTCTATGAGTATGCAAAAGTTTTTAATAATCTTTATGGTACGTTAAAAGGCCCTGTCATTGAAAATTTATCTCAGGGAAAAGATGTATTGTTCGAGATAGATTGGCAAGGCTCCAAACAAATAAAAAAACTAAAATTAAAAAATAAATTAATTTCAATATTTATTTTACCACCAAATATTAAAACGCTTAGAGATAGATTGTCCAATCGCGATATAAAGGATAAATTCATATTAAAGGAAAGAATGAGTCAGTTTAAGAATGATGTGTTAAACTGGAAAGAATATGACCATGTTGTAATAAATAATGATTTGGAAAAATGTTATCAGGCAATTATGTCAATAATTGATTGTGAAAAAAAAGGAAAAAAACCTTTATTTAATCAAAATAAAATTAAAAAAAAAATATCTGAACTAATTAATTAAATTTTCATATTCTTTTGTAATTTCAAAATAAATTTCTTTATTTAAATTTTGTGGTCTTAAATTTAAATTAATTTTTAACCTATTCGAAACTTCATTACAATTATTAAATAATTGTTTGAATGGCTTGTTGATCATTTTTCTTTTTTGCGAAAAAAAAATTCTTGTAACTAGCTCTAAACTTTTTGCATTTTTAAATTTTACGCATTTTGTTTTTGGAACAAATGACAAAATACTACTTTCTACTTTTGGTTTTGGATAAAAACAATTTCTAGAAATATCAAAATGTTTTGTAATTTTTAATTTCCAATTGCTGATTATAGATAATCTACCATAATTTTTTGTATTGGTTTTGGCAACAATTCTTTCCGCAACATCTTTTTGAAACATTAAAACCAGTTTTTTATACCAGAAATTTGAATTAGAACTTGTTATCCATTTTATAAGTATTTGAGTCGATATATTGTAAGGTAAATTGCCAAACACAATTAGTTTCTTATTGGATAATTTTTTTTCGTTAATTTTTAGCATATCTTCATTAAAAATATTTATTTTGTTATTGAAATTTTTTTTTAAATTTCTATAAAGCCACTTATCTTTTTCAACTAAAAATATTTTTTTTGGTTTTTTTTTAATTATTTTTCTTGTTAGGTTGCCTGTGCCAGGTCCAACTTCTAATACATCGTCATTTTCATTTATATCCCCAATATCAATAATTTTATTAATAATATTGGCATCTATTAAAAAATTTTGCCCCAAACTTTTTTTTGGTACAACTTTCACTGTATATTATTAAAAAATTTTATTGATTCAATTAAACTAGATGGATCGGCAATTTTTTTTCCAACAATATCTACTGCAACACCATGATCTGGAGATATTCTAATAAATGGGAGGCCCAAGGTAATATTAATAGCTTTAAAACCCATAATGGTCTTAAACGGAGTTAATATCTGATCATGATACATTCCAACGATCACGTCATATTTTTTTTGATTTTTTGATAAAAATAAGGTGTCAGCAGAAAGTGGGCCAGTGATATTAATATTTTGTTTTTTCAGTTTTTTAATTGCAGGCTTAATTATTTTTTCTTCTTCTGGAAATTTTTCATTAGAGAAACAGTGAGGATTTAATCCTGTAATTGCGATTTTAATTTTTTTTTTAAAATATTTATTATAAAAAAAAACAATTTCTTTTATTTGACTTACTATTTTTTCAACATTTAATTTTAAAAATATTTTTTTTATAGGAATATGGGTTGTAATGGGAGTAACAGCTAGTTTTTTGTTGTAAATTAACATTGTTACTTTTTTATAGCGTCCAATTTTATATGCAATAAATTCTGTCATACCATTGAATTTATTATTCAGCAAAGTTTCTTTTGATACTGGACCATTAATAATTCCTAAAATTTTATTTTGTTTTAATAAATTTAATCCTTCAGTAAAGCAATTTAAAATAAATTTATTTGATTTTTTTGAAATTTTCTCAAAAATTTTTTTCTGACTGTATTTAACATCAATTATAGGAATAGCTGTACCTTTTAAATCTTCCAATTTAAAACTTTTTTCAATTAATTTTAGTTTTAAATTAAATTTAAAATACCTTAAGTGTCTGCATAGAAGATTATAATTTCCAATAACTAAGCAGGGGCGGTGTTTAAATTTCTTTTTTTTTTTCCAGGATTTGAAAATTATTTCAGATGAAATGCTGTTAGGCTCTCCAAGAATTATGGCAATTGGTTCAGTCATTGAAATATTTGACTTTAGTATTCATTTTAAGTTGATTGTAATAATTTGTTGAAAAGTTACTTAATTGTTTATTTTTTTCAATTTCGATTAATTCGTTCATCTTTTTATTAAAATCTATCTTATTTTCTTCAATTCTTTTGTTTTTAACTTTTAATATTAAAATTCCCTCTGGAATAGAAATGGGTTCAGTTATTGAACCTATTTTGGTTTTTTTTATAAACTTTAATAATAATTGATTAAATTTAGTTTCACTGACCCAACCTAATTCCCCTCCTTGTTGGGCAGTTGGTGAAGAACTAAATTTAATTGCCGTATTTTCAAATCCGTTTTCTTTTATATTTTTTATTAGATCATCTATTGTAATTTGATTAATCACTTTGACATCAGTCACTTCTTCAATAGATTTTTCTGTATCTTTAAGATTTTTCTCATTATTATAATGGACACTTTCAGTTGCAATTATTATTTCATCCTGTTTTTCAATAGGAACGCTGTGTTCTATTGATGCCTTCTCGCTTTTTGTATTTAATTTTTTTATTGCCGTGTCTTTGATAAAGATTTCATAAATTAGATACTCGTTCGTCTTTTTTTGTTCCGCAATTAATGCTTCCAATTTTTTATCAATTTTTTCTTTGTCAACAATAATTTGATTCTTGTAAAATTGATAAATTAATTGGTTCCATTTTAATTCAAGTAAAATTTTTTTTTTAAATTCATCAAATTCATATTCCTCATAATTTAAATACGTTTTAAGATCTTCGACATTTTTAAACCCAATATTTTGAGCTGATCGAAAAATTTGATTATTAATTAATTCATCTTTTATAACTATATTATTGTAATTTGCTATAGCAATGACCTTTATTTTATCTTTAATTAAAGAGTCAATAGCGATTTTTCTTAATTCTTGATTATCCAAATTTTTAATTCGTCCTACAGTTATCACATTTAAATATTTTATTTCCTTAGCCAAATCATAATTGGAAATTATTTCACTTCCTACTGATATAATTATTTTGTTAGTTAATTCTGCTTTTGAGCTAGTTAACAAAAGTAATGCGAGGAGGAATATATTTATTAATAATTTGATTTTTTTCCCCACTTAATTAATCCTAGCTGGTGTAGATAATTTACCAAAAGGTATAATTGTTAATGTAAACATTAGATTTTCACTAGGCTCTAAATCAGCATCTGAGTAAAAACTTTTGTTATATTCTACTGCAGCTCTCAGACAATCATTTTCATATTGATAGCTTAGATTATAAAATTCAGTAGCATTAGTTGTAAAATTTTCACGTGTTTTAAATTTCAAAGAATTTGATTTATTTAATTCTAAAACTAGTCCAGCGTTGATGTAATGATTATTTCCTATATGATTATTTTCTTCAACATATTCAAAGTTTGTAACTAATTTATTAATTTTCAAAATACTCGAGATTTCATTGTAATTTAAATCACTAAAATTATTATCTAATGAAAATTTATAACCAACTTTGCTAAACTTACTTATATTATAATCTATGCTACCAACCAATTCAGAAGTTTTTTCATTCAAGGAGCTTTGACTAGACATATCGGGGTTATTTTTTAAATTATAAACCTGACCTACGGATAAATTTAGTTTTTCGAAATCATTTTTTTTGTCTTCGATTCTGTAATTAGTACCTAAGGTTAAGCTTGTACCTGTTTCAATTGCTCCAATGTCATCCAATTTATTTAAAGCGTACAAGTTTGATATTCCCAATTTTAATTGCCTATTACTCATATTTCTCATATGACTCGGAGCGGATCTCAACATTAGTTTTGGTGTTAGGGTTTTTTTATAATTTTCTGAATATTTTTCTAAAGGCAAAGAACTTAATAATGATATCGCCCCCATGAACTCGATATTATTTTTGTTATTTTTATGATCCAAGGTGTTTTCTGCCTTATAATTTGAATTTTTTAAATTACCTTCAAATCTAGTAATAATGCCAGAATTACTAATATAGTCGTTTGAATTCCAGTAAAAATCATTAACTAATTTTGTTTGTTTTTTGTTGGTATCGTAATTTTTGTAGTAACCTCTTGATTGAAAATTAAACGCCCCTAGTTCTTCAGAAACAGGTAATTTATTTTGATAATCGTAATTTGGTACAACATATTCATATCTTCCATCTGTTAGGCTTAAATTTTCATATACATTCATATTTATGTTCATGCTCGAGTCATTTTTTGAAAAATTCATATCTATTGATGAATGCATTACTGTGTTACTTTTCTTTAGTTTAGAATCAATTTCATGCACTTTGATGTAAGTATCGTTAGATGCGTTTTGATAATTCATTACAAACATACTTTCATCAAACCCTTCCAAATCTAAATTAATGTCGGATCTTGCAAAGATATGATTTCTACTACCGCTAGTTTTTTTGTCCGATGTTTTTTTATATCCTTGGTTAAAACTACCATCTATTATTGAAAAACTATTTTTTGTTACGTGCCGATACTCGGTTTGAATTACAGGATTTTCATCTGCGTAAATTTTTGGACTCAACGTTGCATCTTTATTTTCTGCTAAAACAAAATAATAAGGAAAATTAAGGCCATATCCCAATAAAGTAGAATTCGTTACTGTTGGCGTTAGAAATCCAGATTGTCTTTTTACTGTTGGATCGGGATGAAAAAACCTCGGAGTATAAAATACAGGGTAGCCATATAAGTATAATTTTGCATTTTCATAGCTGATTTTTTGTTTTTCTTTATCATGAATTACTTTTTTTGCTGTTAGTTTCCATGGTGGACATTTATCACCTCTTTTTTTACAAGTTGTAAAAACTCCTCCTTCGATATAACTTTTATTTTCAGTAATGACCGCAGAATTACCAACTAATCTAGGGTCATTCTCAATATCTCCAAATGTATCTTTTTTTAATTTCAATTTTAAATTTGATCCCGCCATTCTTTTTTTCTTAACATCTACAAAAATGTCATCAAAAAAATATTTATTTTCATATTTATCTGTTACTTTAATATAACCTTTTGATCTTAAACTTTTATTTTTTGTGGAGTAACTAAACATATCTAGTAAAATTGAATTTCCTAATCCATCATTCATTTTTGTTGATTGATCAGATTTTATAATTTTACTTTCATTATTATATGAAGCGACTTCAGTTTTAATGGTTACTCCATTGTTGCCATTAAAAAAAACATTACCTTCGGCCAATATTTCTTCTTTTCTTTTTGAATACCGAATCTTATCCGACATAAGTACATCATTTGTCTTTCTGTCAGTAATTTTGACTGATTTTTTTGCTTCTATAGAATTTTCCTTCTTATCATAAGTTGCGCTTTCAGCTTCGATAATAATTCCATCTTCTCCTACAATAAAAACATTACCTTCTGCTAGGATTTTTTCGTTATTCTGAAATATTTTTATATTTGATGCGCTAATATCAAATTTTCCTACGATTTCACAAAGGGCTAAACTTTGAGCTAAAGAAAAAAAAATGAGTATTGAATATAAAAATATATTTTTATTATTTTTCATTAACATGAATCATTCCTATAGAACTAATAATTAAAACTATAGCTAGAGGAGTCCAAACCGACATTATTAGTGATATTTGTTCCGTTTCTCCTAGTGCCCTAGAGAAGTCATTAAGATAAAAAATGATGACCGATAGAATAATGGTGATAACAATATATGCTAGATAATTTCCTTTGTATTTTATATTCATTACAACAGCACCAGCGAGAAGAGTCATGGACATCAATAGAAGAGGAAAGGACAAAGATCTCTGGAATTCTCCTTCAATTTCTTTAGTGGAGTAACCCAAGAATTTGTAATTTTCTTTTACTTGGTTCAGTTCCCAAAAAGATACCGTATCCAAATTAGAAAATATATTTTTTATACTATTAATTTCAAAGTGACTTACAAAAAAATACTCAGCAAAATAGCTGGATGTATTATTATTATTGTTGTAATAAACTTTTACATCGCTTAATTTCCAATTATATTTACTGATATCGGCTTTATGTGTTTCAATTCTTAATAGAGGCTCGTTGTTTTCGTCAAATTTATAGATAGAAACATCTATCAAATTATTTTTATTTAATCTTTTTGCTCTAATTATATTTGTATTTTCTTCGATTTTGTCTTTTATCCAAATACCATTTTCTGTAAGTGCTGCCAAGTAATCATTGTCTTTGGTATATTCATTTTTTATATCTAAATATTTGTGCATCAGTTTTGATGTTACTGTATTTATGCCAGTTACAATAACTATACCAAAAATTAGAGATATTAATGCTGGAAAAAAGATAATTCTGAAGTTTGATATTCCAGTTACCTTTAAGGCAATTATTTCTTCTGATTTAATAAATTTTATAAATAATATAATTGATGAAATTAAAAAAATAAATGGGAATAATTTATATATCAGGGAAGGTACCTTTAAAAAAGTTAATGATAAGGGTAATAAAAATCCAATACCATGATCCTTAAAAAAATTTACTTCTTCAAATATATTAAGAACAATTCCCAAAGATAAAAAAGCCAAAGTAACATTCAATACAACTTTAGAGTATTCAATAAAAAAATATCTTTTAAATATATTAAATTTAAACATTTTATTAATCTAAATTTTCAAATTTAAATACCCTAATTAAATTTAGATAATTCAAAAATATCAATGAGGGAGGCAAAGAATAATATATGATCGAACTTGTGATAGAGTTTCCCGAGTATCTAACCATGATTTCCGCAAATACCAGGACACTAAATGCTATTATAAAAACAATATATTTTTGAAAAAAATAATATTTATTTTTTTTTCTTGATGATAATAAATAACAAATAATTATTGATAAGATAGGAATGTAGAGAGGCATGCCCAATCTTCTATTCAGTTCAGATGTAATGTCATCTATTCTAGCTGCACATTGAAATTCTTTAAGAGTAGTTTTGTCTTTATCTAAAAATGGTATAATGCAATTTAATAGACCGAGAGTATCTTCTTCCTGTATTTTTGGATAAGTTGTAGTTTTGGTGGAGAATGATGATAGATTAATTTCTGTTTTGTCAAAATTTAAAAAATTAATTTTTTTATTTTTTTTCTCTGATTGAATTGTGCCATTGAATAAAACTAAAATATTTTGTTCATTTCTTTTTACAATGTATCCTTTTTTAGCAATGATAGTTTTCGATTTTTCAGCACTTGATGTGTCATCTCTTAAAAAAATATTTAGCATTTCTCCATTGCTTTTTTTCTTTTCAACAAATACAGTCAAGTCTTTAACGGTATCATTAAACTTTTTTTCTTTTACCAAAGAAGGTAACAGACTTATGCTAGATGATTTTAAAATAGATCTTGCAAGATTCAAAGATGAATGACTTACAACAAGTGATAAAAATAATTGAAATAATGTAATTAAGATTGAAATTATAATAACAAAATTTACTAGTCTGATTTTATTTAAGCCAGATGTCCAGAGAACTAATAACTCATTATTTTTTTCAAACTGCAATATTGTAATTAGTAAACTGATCAAAAAAACTAAAGGAATTAGTCTATTTAGAACTTTGGGTATGTTTAAAATTGAATATGTAAAATATATACTAAATGCATGCCCATCTTCTGTAACAAAATCTAAATAATTTACAGCTTGAACAATCCAAACAATTATACATGTTGATATTAATATTAACGCAAATAGGGTAATAAATTCTTTAAAAAAATATCTATTAATTGTATTTCTCATTACAGTTGAATTTAGTTAACATATATATTAAATCAACTGTAACAAGAAAATATGAAAAATACTATTATTTTTGATAGCAAAATTGATTTCAAACAAGAAGAAACATTAATTTTTTTTCTTAATGAAAATTTAGATATCAAAATGGAAAGCAAAATCCTTTCAGTTCAAATATTAAATAAAATTCAAGTTTATTTGAAAAATCTAAAATTCAAAAAAAAAGGGGAAAAAATAATAAGTTTCGATATTTCAGAAAGAAATAAAGTTTTATTTATTATAACAAAAGAGAAGTTGGTTTCAAATAATTTTGAAGTATTGGGAGCAGACTTTTATTCTTTTATAAAAACAAATAGGATAGGTAAAGTAAATCTCTATGTAGACACGCTTAATTCTTTTAAATCTTATAAAAAAAATACTGAATTAATTTTAAGTTTTATTCATGGATTTAATTTAAAATCATATTCTTTTGATAAGTACAAAACACAGAAAAAAAATATTTTTTATTTTTTATTAAAAATAATATCTTCTGAAAAGACTTCTCTAAAAAATAAATATTTTAAATACAAAGCAATAGAATCTGGAGTTTTTCAAGCAAGAGATTTAGTTTCCGAGCCTTCGAATATTTTGTATCCAAAAAAATATGTCGAGATTATAAAAAAACTTTCTTCATTAGGTTTAAAAGTTCAAGTTTATAACGAATCGAAAATGAAAAAGTTAGGAATGTATGCCCTTTTAGGTGTAGGCCAAGGAAGCATTAAAGAATCATTTCTGGTAACTATGGAATGGAAAGGAAACAAAAAATCAAGAGACAAACCATTGGCATTCGTTGGAAAAGGAGTTTGTTTTGATACAGGAGGAATTTCCTTAAAACCTGCTAGATTTATGGAAGAAATGAAATACGATATGGCCGGCTCTGCTGTTGTGGTTGGATTGCTTAAAACTTTGGCTTTAAGAAAAGCAAAAGTTAATGCAATTGGAGTGATAGGACTTGTTGAAAACATGCCTGGTGGAAATGCTCAAAGGCCAGGAGACATTGTGAAATCTTATTCTGGTAAAACAATCGAAATTTTAAATACTGATGCAGAGGGAAGATTGGTATTATCTGATGCTCTTAGTTTTACAGAAAAAAAATTTAAACCTAAATTTATAATTGATTTGGCCACCCTTACAGGAGCAATCATCGTATCTTTGGGGGGAGAATACGCAGGTTTGTTTTCTAATAATGATACTTTGTCAAATAAAATTTTTGAGGTAAGTGAAAAGATTGGTGAAAAAGTTTGGAGATTACCCTTAAATGAAAATTATAATAAATTGATGGATTCTACAGTTGCGGATGTACAAAATATTAATTATTCAGGTGGTGCAGGATCTATTACTGCTGCTCAATTTTTACAAAGATTTATAGTCAACAAAACTCCATGGGCACATTTAGATATTGCTGGAATGGCATTTTCAAAAAAAGCTTCAAATCTAAATCCAAAAGGTGCTACAGGTTTTGGAGTTCGTTTACTCAATAAGTTAATAGAGAAACATTATGAATGACAATTCGTTAGAAAAGACATTGTCGATTATTAAACCAGATGCAGTTCAAAGAGAACTAGAAACTGAAATAAAAAAATTTTTCTTAAATAATAAATTGAATATTATTAAAAGTAAAAAAATACAAATAACTAAAGAAGAAGCCGAAGAGTTTTACAAGGTACATCAAACAAAACCATTTTATGAGAAACTATGTTCTTATCTTTCTTCTGGGCCAATAATTGTAATAATTTTAGAAGGTGAAAACGCTATTCAAAAAAACAGAAACTTAATGGGTGCCACAGATCCTAAAAAGGCAAAAAATGGTACAATTAGAAAGCTTTACGGAATTTCTATTGATAAAAATTCAGTGCATGGATCAGACAGCGTGGAAAATGCTAAAAGAGAAATAGATTTTTTTTTTAATTAATTTAAATATATATTTTATAAACTTGTTGGTATTTGAAGAGTTTTCTACATTCTTTATATAGGTAAAGTATTCATTTATCACTATTATTAAAAAATGTTTATTTCTTTTTTAAATATAATTAAAAAAACAATCTACGTCATATTTAGTTTGGCATTTTTATCTATTATTTCATCAGATTATTCCCTAGGATCAAGTCACACATTGACAGTAGAAGAATTGGAAATTTCTAAAGAAGTAGATTTAGAATTTTCAAGAAATAAAATTATTGATGATGCATTTAAAAAGGCATTTTATAGATTATTAAGTCAAATTCTAAATTCCTCAGATATCAAGAAATTAAAAAATGTTAAAATGAGGGAAATAAAAACTTTGGTTGAAAATTTTAAAATTAAAAATGAAATTTTTAGAGAAAGTAAATATCACGCGAGTTTTGATGTATATTTTAATAAAAAAAAAATAAAATTTTTTTTAGAAAAAAGGAACTTATTTTATTCAAACCCAAAACAAATATCAGTTTTATTCTTTCCTATTATTATTAAAGAAGATGATTTGCACCTTTTTAATGATAATATTTTTTATAAAAATTGGCTAACTAGTAAAGATCAAAGTGAATTAATAAATTATATCATGCCTCTAGAAGATATAGGTGAAATCTTAAAATTGATCAGTTCTCAAGAAAACTTGGAAAATTTAGATATAACTGAGATTGCAAAAAAATATAACACAGAAAATTATGTTTTAGGTTTAATATACCTAGATAAAAAAAAGTTGAATTTCTTTTCTAAAATTAAATTTGAAGAATATAAAAAAAATTCAAATTTAACTTTTCATGAGATAAGTATTAAAGATGTAGATTCAGTAACTACTATAATTAAAAAAGTAAAAGTACATTTAAATGATATATGGAAAGATTTTAACGAAGTAAATACTTCTATTAAGTTGTCAATAGATTTAATTTTAAATAGCAATAACTCAGATAAAATTTCTAAATTTGAAAATACTCTTACTAAAATTGATGATATAAGTTCTTTTTCAATAAAAAAATTTGACTTAAATAAAACAGTTTATGAAGTTATTTATAATACGAACCCTAATAAATTATTAAAACAATTTTCTATCTATGGTTTCAAAATTGTTAATGATGAAAGTCAATGGATGATCCAATGAATAATAAAAATCAAATACTATTTGATTTTAGACTTAATAAAAGTTACCTAGATCAGGATTATTATTTATCTCCAAGCAATCAAGATGCATATAATTTGATCAATTCTTGGCCAAAATGGATCAAAAAAACAATTAATCTATATGGAGAAAAATTTTCCGGCAAATCACATTTGGTCTCAATTTTTGAAAAAAAAACAACTTGTGTAAAAGTTTTTTCTGAAAAATTTTCAGATGAAACGATTCAAAATTTTAAAACCAAACAGGCCTTAATTATTGAAGATTTAGATAAAAATTTTTCAGAAAACTCTTTGTACACAATTTTAAATATAATAGAACAAGAAAACAAATATTTACTGATAACTTCTTTGGAACCATTAAGTAAATTTAATTTTAAACTGCCTGACCTTATTTCAAGAATTAGGAATTGCTTAATAATTGGAATCAAAAATCCTGATGATAATCTAATTTTTGTATTGTTGATCAAGTATCTATCTGATAGACAAATAAATATTGATAAAAAGTTAGTTGAATATATTATTAAAAGAATCGACCGATCATATGAAAAAATATTTTTATTTATTCATAAAATAGATAAACTCAGTTTAAAAAAAGGTAAGTCAATTAGTTTAGCAATTATAAAAGAGGCGTTAGAAAAATAAGGTAAAAATTGCATAAATATAGAACACATAATTGTTCAGAACTTCGACCGAGTCATGAAAATGATACTGCAAGACTATCAGGCTGGGTGCATAGAAAAAGAGATCATGGAAACTTGCTATTTATTGATCTTAGAGACCACTATGGAATTACACAATGTGTGCTTGAGAATACAAATAAAAATTTTAAGATTTTGGAAAAAATCAAACCTGATTCTGTAATTTCTATAACGGGAAAAGTTTTAAAAAGAACTCCTGAAACTATCAACAAAGATTTACCCACAGGAGAGATAGAAGTTGAGTTTAAAGAGTTGGAAATTTTATCTGAAGCTCAAGAATTGCCAATGCCGGTTTTTGGAGAACAAGATTACCCTGAAGACATAAGATTAAAATATAGATTTTTGGACCTTAGAAGGCAAACAATGCACGAAAATATTATTTTAAGATCTAAAATAATTTCTTTTGTTAGAAAAAAAATGACCGAGTTGGGATTTAATGAATTTCAGACACCTATTTTAACTTCGTCAAGTCCAGAAGGTGCTAGAGATTTTTTGGTCCCAAGCCGATTAAATCCTGGAAAATTTTATGCATTACCACAAGCTCCTCAACAATTTAAACAAATGATTATGGCGGCTGGGTTTGATAAATATTTTCAAATTGCACCATGTTTTAGAGATGAAGATGGAAGGGCAGACAGGAGTCCCGGGGAACACTATCAATTAGATATGGAAATGTCGTTTGTTGAAAAAGAAGATATTTTTTCAACCATGGAACCATTATTCTATGAATTGTTTAGTAAATTTGGAGGTGAAAAAAGAGTTTCAGATTACCCATTCAAAAAAATTTCGTTTAATGATTCAATGTTGCACTTTGGAACTGATAAACCAGATTTAAGAAATCCCTTAAAAATTTTAGATGTTACCAATGTATTTAATTCTGCTGAAATTAAGTTGGATATATTCAAAAAACAAATTAACAAAGGTGCTATTGTAAGAGCAATTCCTGCCCCTAATACTATTAAAAAGCCGAGAAGTTTTTATGATAGCTTAAATGAATGGGCAAAAAAAGAAGGTGCCAGTGGACTTGCTTATTTATCAATAATAAAAGATAAAGATAAACTCAAAGGATCAGGACCTATTGCAAAATATTTCTCCGATAATGGAATAAATATAATAGCTAAAACTTGTAATCTTAAAGATGGAGATGCGGTATTTTTCTCTTGTGAAAAAAAACAAATAGCTGAAAAAATTTCAGGTCTAGCAAGACAAAAAATAGCTAAAAATTTGAATTTAATACAAGAAAACCAATTTCAATTTTGTTGGATTATAGATTATCCATTATATCAGTTTAATGAAGAAGAAAAAAAAATTGAATTTAGTCATAATCCATTTTCTATGCCAAAGGTAAGCTACGATAAATTTGATAAAACAGACCCTCTTAAAATTCTTGCAGAACAATATGACCTGGTATGTAATGGCACTGAGCTATCTTCGGGGGCTATTAGAAATCATCTTCCAAAAATGTTCTATAAAGTATTTTCGAAAGTTGGATATTTGAAAAAGGATGTTGATAAAAAATTTGGAGGAATGATTAAAGCTTTATCTTACGGGACTCCACCACATGGAGGAATGGCTCCAGGTATAGATAGAATAGTGATGTTATTGGCGAATGTAGAAAATATAAGAGAAATAAGCTTGTTTCCACTAAATCAAAATGCCCAAGATCTGTTAATGGATGCTCCGTCCGAAGCAACAGATCAACAACTGAAAGAACTAAATATAAAGATGATTAAAAAAAACAAAAATTAATTTTATTATTTTTTACTTTTTAAATTAATTCTTACATCAGTGAGATCTATTAGTTTTTTTTTGTAATTGCTTCTAACAAAACCTTTGCTAGCAATATCTCTAACTAATTTTAAAAATTGCACATCTTCTTCTTTATCAATTTTCCTACTACTTTCTTGCGGCATCAACGATGGTGTGTGGGCCAAGTCTTCTCTACCCAAGTATGATATTGCAAGCTCCCTAAATATATAGTCTAAAATGGATGAAGCACTTAGAATTCTATCATTACCATCAATTTTACATGAGGGCTCAAATTTTGTTCCTACATAGGCATTAACAAATTCGTCAAGTGGAACTCCATATTGCAAACCCAACGAAATTGCTATAGCAAAGTTATTCATTAAAGCTTTAACCAATTCTCCTTCTTTACTTGTATCAATAAATATTTCACCTAACTTGCCATCGTTGTATTCTCCAGTATGCAAGTATACTTTGTGATTGCCAATGGTAACCTTTTGAATATATCCTTTTCTCCTGTCAGGCATTTTAATTCTAGGATATAATTTTTCGTTAGCCAGCAAATTTAATTTCTCATTTTTTTTTTCTAATATTTTTTCACTTAAGTTTTTTTGGACAGCATTGGAGACTTCTAGAGATTTATTATTAGATAATGCATTTATATTTAATTTACTTTTGTTCTCTAAGTTTTTTGTTTTTCTAGCGTTTAATTTAACATCGATAATTTCAAATTTGCCATCTTCTCGTTGATCTAGTTTTGAAAGTTGATCTTTATTTAACACATCCAGATAATGTTTGACTTTAAAACTGCACGTGTAAAAGGTTTCAACCAAGTATTTTGCCATATTTGCATGCCCCTAATTAGTTTTTTTAAAGAAAAGGACTTATTCATGGTATATACCAATTCATAATTAAGTCTAATTTTTTTTTTACAATTAACAATTGTGTAAAAAATTATTTTTTGTAGACAATATAGCAATCAGTAAAGCTAATTTTTTTTATGAACTTTTTAAGATTAATATTTACATGGTGGAATCGACGAACAGTAGGAACAATGATTCTTACTTTTTTTTCAGGCAAATTAAAAGGAACCGATGAATATGGCAACAAGTATTACGAAAGTAAATCTGGCAAGAGATGGGTAATATATAAAGATATTGTTGAAGCATCCAATATTCCACCAAATTGGTATTCATGGATTCACTTCACAAGTAACAAGCTGCCAGATTCTACTAACAAAAAATATTCTTGGGAAAAAAAACACATGCCTAATTTAACAGGAACAAATAAAGCTTACAGACCTAAAAAAATAATTGAAAGCAAAACCTCAAAAAAAAAATATGAAACTTGGAAAGCTTAGTATTTATTTATTAATTTGTTTTTTTTTTAACTTAAACCAATCTTTCAGTGAAACCATATCTAACATAGAAATTGACTATTTAGATGAGTTACCATCCACATATGAAGAAGAAGAATTTATAGATGAAAGTGATACTAGTCAACAAACGTTACAACAAGTAAAATATGATGGGTCCCAAAAATCAGATAGCGGAATTATCACTGTTGAAATAAAAGCTCTAGACAAAATTACAGCAAAGACTTCTATATTAAGTATAAGTTTAGGTGAAGAAAAATATTTTGGTAATTTAAAAATTAAACCTTTAAAATGTAAAGCTTCAGATATTGATCAACCTCCTGATACAGTTGCTTATTTGCAGGTAATTGACACATCGGATAAAAAAAATGACCAAGTTTTTGTATTTAACGGATGGACTTTTGCATCCAGCCCAACACTAAGATCTTTAGATCACGCAATATATGATTTGTGGTTACTGGGATGTAGTAATACCTAGTAAAATTTTTCTTGATTTAGCCAATTAACACCAAAACTTGAATTAATAAATTTTTGATGCATTAAAATTTTTTTATGAAGATCAATTGTTGTAATAACGCCTTCTATAACAAATTCATCTAAGGACCTAATTGTTCTTTGAATTGCCTCAGTTCTATTTCTGCCATGGCAAATTAACTTACAAATTAAACTATCATAATGGTGCGAAATTTTGCATCCTTGAAATATTTCTCCATCAATTCTGGTTCTAAATCCGGAAGGTTGATGACAAACACCAATTATTCCGGGACTTGGTTGGAAGTTTTTACTAGGATCTTCGGCATTAATCCTGCACTCAATGGCATGACCTCTTGAAATAATATCAGCCTGATTTAATGTGGTATATCCTTTTGCCGCTATACTGATTTGTTCTTTTACAATATCAATGCCAGTTACAACTTCTGAAACAGGATGCTCTACTTGAATTCTGGTATTCATTTCTAAAAAATAGAATTTTCCATTGTCATATATAAATTCAACTGTTCCAGCTCCTTCATACTCAATTTTTTCAACCATTTTTACGGTTTTAAACAAAAGATCTTTTCTTACCTCGGCATTTAAAATAGGGCTAGGAGATTCTTCAATTAATTTTTGATATCTTCTTTGAACAGAACAATCTCTTTCTCCAAGATGAATTGTTTTATTTTTATCAGAAAGAATTTGAACTTCTATATGTCTTGGATTATTGAAAAATTTTTCAACATAAACTTCATCATTATTAAAATATTTTTTTGCTTCATTTTTTGCCTCATTCATAGAATTTTCTAATTCTGATTCTTTTGCTACTATCTTCATGCCCTTTCCACCACCACCACCGGAAGCTTTAATCAAAACAGGAAAGCCAATTGATGAACAAATTTTTTTTGCTTGATCTAAAGTAGTTATTCCTCCTTCAGAACCAGGGATTACCGTCAAACCGTTTTTAGATGCAATTTGTTTAGCTTTAATTTTATTTCCCATACTTTTAATTAATTGAGGATTTGGTCCTATAAATTTTATTCCATGTTTAGTTACCATTTCTGCAAAATTATAATTTTCCGACAAAAAACCATAACCAGGGTGAACTGCTTCAGCATTCGTTACGTCTACTGCTGATAATAAAGCCGCAATATTTAAATAGCTATTTTGAGGTTGTTGGGACCCTATACATACACTTTCATCCGCAAGTCTTACATGCATTGAGTCGTGATCCACATCAGAATGAACTGCAACAGTTGAAACACCCAATTCTTTGCAAGCTCTAATTATTCTAACTGCAATTTCTCCACGGCTAGCTATAAGAAGTTTTTTAAACATTATTCCAGCGGAACTAATAAATATTATTCTAGCAGAACTAATACTTGAGCAAATTCGACTGGTTGACCATCTTCAACACATATCTCTTTAACGATGCCATCTTTTGGTGATGGCACATGGTTCATAGTTTTCATTGCTTCAACAATCATTACTGTGTTGCCCTTTTTTATTTTTTTTCCAACTTCTACAAATTTTTTTCCTCCTGTCTCAGACGCTAAATAAGCAGTGCCAACTATTGGTGAAATAATTTTTATACCTTTAACTAAATCAGTTTTTTTTTTCTCTGAACTTAATCGTACAATTTCATTAGTGGTTGGAATATTTAATTTTTTTTTAGATACTTTTATTTTAGTATCTGATTCACCGTATTCAAGCTCAGTTAAATTAAATTCGTTTAAATAATCTACTAACTCTTTTATTAATTTTTTGTCAATTTTCATTTTTAATTATTTTTTTTTATTAAATTTAATATTCCGTCCATAGCCATTAGATATCCTTTAGTGCCAAATCCACAGATAATACCTTTAACTGCTTTACTTATCAATGACTTCTGGCGAAATTCCTCTCTAGAATTGATATTTGATATGTGTAATTCAATTGATGGAATTTTTATAATCATTAATGCGTCCAGTATTGATACCGAGGTATGTGTATAGCCCGCAGCATTAATAATTAATCCATCAAATTTTTTACCAGAATCTTGTATTAAAGATACAATTTCACCTTCAATATTAGTTTGTTTAAAAGTCAACTCAACATTTTTACTTTTTGCATAATCCTGACAATCTTTTTTTAAATCTTCAAAAGTTGTTTTTCCATAATGGTTTTCTTCCCTTTCCCCCAAAAGATTGAGATTCGGCCCATTTATAATTAATATTTTCGTTGTCATGGATTATAATATCTAAATAAATAAGTTTTTTTTATGAATAACCTAAAAAAAATCAAAATTCAATTAAATGGTAAAAAGCATCAAATAAAGATGGGATATAATCTTAGAGATTTGTTAAAATTATTAAAAAAAGATAACAACAAAGTAGCTATAGAATTGAATGGTGAAATAGCAGATAAAAAAAAATACAATAAAATATTTTTAAAAAAAAATAATAAAATCGAAATTGTTCAATTTATTGGCGGGGGATAAACCATATGAAAGATGATTTTGTAATTGCCAAAAAAAAATTTAAATCAAGATTAATTGTAGGAACAGGAAAATATATAAGCTTTCAACAAACCGCAGATGCAATTAAGATCTCCGGAGCAGACATGGTAACCGTAGCTGTTCGAAGAGTTAATATTACTGATAAGGAAGAACCAAATTTAATGGATTACATTGATCCTAAAAAAATCACTTATCTTCCAAATACCGCTGGTTGTTTCAACTCTGATGATGCTCTTAGGACATTGAGATTGGCGAGGGAAATGGGAGGATGGAAATTGGTTAAGCTTGAAGTATTAGGGGATAAAATAACATTATATCCAAATATGATAGAAACAATTAAATCGACCGAAGTGTTGGTCAAAGAGGGATTTAAAGTAATGGTTTATTGTACAGACGATCCAATTATGGCAAAAAAATTAGAGGATGTTGGTGCATCATCAATTATGCCATTGGCCGCACCCATTGGCTCAGGTTTAGGAATTCAAAATAAAATTAATATAAAAATAATTAAAAAACAATCCAAGGTTCCAGTAATAGTAGATGCTGGCGTTGGTGAGGCATCTGATGCAACCATTGCTATGGAATTGGGATGTGATGGTGTACTAATTAATACTGCAATTGCAAAAGCTAACAATCCATTACTCATGGCAGAGGCGATGAAATTTGCTGTTATTTCAGGAAGAAAATCTTATCTAGCTGGCAGAATGAAAAAAAAAGAAATTGGAAGTGCTTCATCACCAAAAAGCAATTTAATATAAATTTCGATTCTCACTTTCTGGTTTTGCAAAAAAGTTTTTTTTATTTTGTTTTGTATTCTTAAGTCTTTTATGTGATTTTATTTTATTCCTTTTTAAATTATTCTTTAAATATTTTTTATTATTATCGGAAAAAAATTTCTTATGATTTGAATTTTCAATATATTTTGTTTCGTATTCCAGATTTTTAATAACTTTATTATTTTTATTTAACAATTCAATTTTGTATTCTGGAATTATAAGTGAATTATCATCAATAAAATTAAGTTGTAATTTGTGTTTCCTTTTACAATATAAAAGTTCATCATCAAATTTTTTTTTGATGTTTTTACTTACTTTTTCAGAAACTTTAATGTTGACCTTTTTGATTTTATTAGAAATAGCTTTTTCTTCTGCTAATTTAAGTATTTTAAAAGAGAAAGAGTCTAAAGTAAGCACAATATTCCACTTCACTGAACTCTCTCTTAATCTTTGTCTAGATATTTGTAATAGACCAAAATTGCTTATTTTTTCAAAATGAATCCTTGCACGATCATTTTTAAAATTATCTCTCAATCTTTTTTCAACTATCCTTCTATTATTAAAATTGAACATATCGATAAAATCGATAATTATTAATCCAGCTAAATCTCTAACTTTAATTTGTCTTGCTATCTCCTCTGCGGCCTCTAAGTTTGTTGATAAAGCTGTTCTTTCCACATTAATTTCTTTTGTAGATTTACCAGAATTAATATCGATAGAAACTAATGCCTCAGTTGGATTAATTACTATATAACCTCCAGATTTTAGCTTTATTATTGGTTCAAAAATTTGATTTAATTTTTCTTCGATTCCCTCTTTATAAAATAATGGGATTTTTCCTCTATATTTTTTGACATATTTGATACTCTTTGGCATTAGTAGTTTCATAAAGTTCTTTGCTTTTTGATAACCTTCGTTTCCTTCTACAATTATATTTTTCATTTTTTCATTATAGATATCTCTGATCGTTCTTTTAATAATATCACCTTCTTCATATACTATAGTTGGAGCCAAAGAATTCATTGCCTTTTTTTTTATTTCTTCCCAAATTTTAATTAAATTTTCTAAATCATAATTTAGTTCATTTTTAGTTTTGTTAGCCCCCGCAGTTCTGATAATCAGGCCCATTTCTTTTGGAATTTTTAATTCATCGAGAATACGCCTAATTTTTTTTCTGTTACTCGAATTAAAAATTTTTCTAGAAATTCCACCTCCCTTAGGTGTGTTGGGCATTAATATAGTATACTTTCCAGCTAAAGAAATAAAAGTACTTAAAGCAGCACCTTTTTTTCCTCTTTCATCTTTTAAAACTTGAACCAGTATAATTTGATTAGGCTTTATAACTTCTTGAATTTTATATTTTTTTGAACCAAAACTTTGTCTAGGTTTAATAAATTTTTTATTTATATTTACGTTTCTATTAGTATCTCTATTAATTTTCTCTCCAATGGGATTTAGTTCATTATTGGGCGGGTTTATTTCTTCTGCGTTAGCTACATTGACATTATTAAATTCATTTTCTCTATTACTAAAATCTTCATCAAATATTGTGGAAGAATTATCTTCCTCGAGTTTTTTAGTTTCCTCTTTTAACTTTTCTCTTAAGTTTTCTTCCTTTTGCTTTAATTCTTGAATATCGCTTCGTGGGATTTGATAATAATCTGGCTGAATATCATTAAAGGTTAAAAAACCATGACGTTCTCTACCAAAATCTATGAATGTCGCTTGTAACGAGGGCTCTACTCTACTTACTTTTCCTAAATAGATGTTATTTTTAACGAGTATATTTTTTTTGTTTTCATACTCATAATCTTCAATATTTTCCTCAGATTTAAGAACAATTCTAGTTTCATTTGGATGCGAAGCATCAATATATAAATTTCTTTCCATAAATTTTTAAATGTAAGTTTGATCATTTTCTTATTTTTTGAATCTCGTCCCACAGTACCCTTATATAATATTTGTTGAGCAAATTCTATAATTTAGTGTCAAAACCTCTAAATTAATACTTATTTGCCTAAAGAATGTCAAATTTATTTAATTTATTTCAGAATGTTTAGTCTTATTAAAAAAACAATGATAGTTGCATTATTAATGCTTCTTGCATTTTTTGTGACGATATTCTTGATTTTGTGGATCTTTTCAAATGATTTGCCAAATTATAAGTTTCTATTAAATTATGAACCTCCGGTTTCAAGCAGAGTGCATGCTGGAGATGGTCAACTTATTGCTGAATTTGCCCTTCAAAAAAGATTGTTTGTGCCATTCGAGGCGATACCAAAAAATGTTATTAATTCATTTCTTTCAGCTGAAGATAAAAATTTTTTTAAACATCCAGGTATCGATACCAAAGGAATTACAAGGGCTACAATCAAGAATTTAAAGAATTTTCTAAAATCTAGAAGATTAGAAGGCGCATCTACGATAACACAACAAGTAGCAAAAAATTTTTTACTTTCGAACGAAGTAACTTTTAAGAGAAAATTTAAAGAAGCAATTTTAGCATTCAGAATTGAAAAAGCTTTATCAAAGAGTAGAATCATGGAATTATACCTAAATCAAATATATCTTGGACAGGGAGCATATGGTATAGCTGCTGCTAGCTTGGAGTATTTTGATAAACCTATAAACAAATTAAAATATGAAGAGGCTGCATTATTAGCGGCACTTCCTAAGGCGCCCAGTAGATATAATCCTTTTAAATTCAAAGAACTTGCAAAAAAAAGAAGAAATATTATTTTAAAAAATTTGTATAAAAATCAATACATTTCAATTGATCAATATAATAAACTACTAAAAAAAGATATTAATCTTAAACCCAGAGAAGTTAAACTTATTGAAGAAACAAATTATTACTCAGAGGAAATCAGAAGAATTTTAAACGATCAATATGGATATGATGAATTATACAAAGGAGGTCTTTCGATAAGAACTCCTTTAGATCCTACCTATCAAGTTCAAGCAGTAAAAGCTTTAAGGGAAGGTCTTGAACTTTATGATCGTAGACATGGATGGAGGGGAGCATTGGCAAATAAAAAAGATGATTTAAATTGGTTTAGTTCAGTATCAAATTTAAAACTTGAAGAAAGTCTTAATTGGAAAGTTGCTAAAGTTATTAAAATGGGAGAATTTTTTGTTGATATTGAAACTGAAGATAAAGAAATTGGAAAGATAAATTTTGAAACAATAAACTGGACCAAAAAAAGCTTCAAGGAATTCTTTAAACTAGGCGACATAATTTATGTTAAGAAAATTAAAAAAAATAAATGGGAATTAAAGCAATTACCAAAAGCCAATGGTGCAATTGTTGTAATGGATCCATTTACAGGAAGAGTTTTATCCTTAGTCGGGGGATTTAGTTATAATTTGAGCGAGTTTAATAGGGCTACACAAGCATTTAGACAACCAGGATCAGCTTTTAAACCTTTTGTTTATGCGCTAGCTTTAGAAAATGGATATACCCCATCTACCTTAATCTTAGATGCCCCCATGGTTATGGAGCAAGGTATAGATTTAAGGTTATGGAAACCTGAAAATTATGGAAAAAAGTTTTATGGACCATCTACTTTAAGAACTGGATTAGAAAAGTCTAGAAACTTAATGACAGTAAGAATAGCTTTAGATGTGGGTTTAAGTAAAATTACTAGCATGACGAAGAAGCTAAATATTTATAATAATCCTGAAGAATTATTTTCTATTTCTTTGGGTACGGCCGAAACCACATTATTAAAATTAACATCTGCCTATAGTACTTTTGTAAATGGGGGAAAAAAAATAATTCCTATTATGATTGATAGAATTCAAGATAGAAGAGGCAGAACAATTTACAATGCTGATAGAAGAAAATGTATCAAATGTGAACAAATATCTTACTTAAGCGATCAAGTGCCTAAAATTGAAGATAATTTTGAACAGATAATCAGTCCTGAAACAGCGTATCAAATGATATCTATGCTTGAGGGTGTAGTTCAGCGAGGAACAGGAAGAAAATTGAAACATTTAAATTTAAATTTAGCTGGAAAAACTGGAACAACAAATAATAATACTGATACATGGTTTATTGGATTTACTTCAAAACTTGTTGTTGGAATTTATGTTGGTTTTGATGAACCTGCTTCATTAGGGAAATATGAAACAGGGGGAAAAACGGCTATGCCAATTTTTAAAAAATTTATCCTTAATAGTATTTCGAAACAAGATGCAACGCCCTTTAAGGTTCCAGATGGCATAGTAATGATGGTTGTGGACCCTGCCACAGGTCAAAAAGTTGATTTTAATTCAAAAAAATCTATATATGAATCCTTTAAAGAAAAAAATATAGGCGAAGTTGATATTGAAAATAACTATAATGATCTGATATTAAGTAATTTAAAAGTGGGAACTAAAGAAATAATAAGATTTTACTAAAATTTATGAGTGGCATCGATTTTAATCAAAATATTGAAAAAGTTAAAAAAATAAATCTTAATATTAAGGGGTATCTTTGATGCAAACAATGTTAAGGAAAGAATACTACTTTTTGAAAAAAAATACTTAGAGGAAAATTTTTGGAAAGATAAAAACTCAGCTCAAAAAAATATCAAAGAAAAAAACTTTTTCGAAGATATTTTGAATAGTTATTTAAAATCACAAAAAGAAGTAGAAAATTTGTTGGAGCTATATCAGTTAGCTTCTACAGAGAATAACAAAGATGTTATTAATGAGTGTGAAAAAAATTTAAGTTTATTGTTGTCCGAAGCAAAATTAACTGAAGCAAAATGTTTTTTATCTAATGAAAATGATAGTTTTGATAGCTATTTAGAAATTCACGCCGGAGCCGGAGGTACCGAAAGCCAAGACTGGGCAGCAATGCTTAGACGCATGTACATGAAATGGGAAATAATAAGTGAACATAGAGGAGATGAAGCAGGAATAAAATCAAGCATTATCAAAATTTGTGGATCTTACGTTTATGGTTGGCTTAAATCTGAATCAGGAATACATAGATTAGTTAGGATTTCCCCTTTCGATTCTGGCGCTAGAAGACATACAAGTTTTGCTAGTGTTTGGGTTTATCCTGTGGTGGATGATAGTATTAAAATTGATATTCAAGAAAAAGATTTGAGAATTGATACATATCGTTCCGGTGGTGCTGGCGGACAGCATGTAAACACAACAGACAGTGCAGTAAGAATTACTCATATTCCAACTAAAATAGTAGTGCAATGCCAAAATGAGAGATCCCAACACAAAAATAAAGAAACTTGTTTTAATATGCTAAAAGCTCGGTTATACGAACATGAATTAAAAAAAAAGGATGAGAACGTAAAGAGTTTGGAAGATAGTAAAACGGACATAGGCTGGGCTCATCAAATAAGATCTTATGTATTACAACCCTATCGATTGGTAAAAGATTCAAGAAATAATTATGAGAGTACAAACCCTGATAGTGTTTTAAATGGTAACATCGATGAGTTTCTTGAAAATTCTTTATTTAAATCAAAAGGGGAAAATAAGTAAATGATTAAGTGGACCATAAGAATATTTTTAATACTGGTAGCTATTATAGTTTTTACCTTATTTTACTTATCATTTTATGGACTGGAAACAGATTATTTTAACCCAACGATTCAAAACAAGGTTAAAACTATTAATCGCAACCTTGATTTAGAATTTCAAAAAACAAATATTTTACTAGATTTAAAAAAATTAGAATTAAAAGTTAAAATTACAAAACCAAAAATTAATTTTAATAGTACATCAACCGATCTAAGTAAATTAAATTTAAATATATCTATTAAATCCTTTTTAAAAAATGAATTTGCATTACAACGTGGAGAAGTTGGATTAGTGAAAACAAATATAAAACAACTCATTGAATTAACTAATCAAGTTAAACCATCACCATTTTTATTTTTTGCAAAAGAAATTTTTAACAAAGGGCAAATAGAAGGAAAATTAAAAGTTAATTTTGATACTGCAGGCAAAATTAAAGATGATTACAAAATTACAGGTTCAATATTTAATTTTGACGCAAAAATACTTAAGAAATTCAATATAAACAAGGTTAATACGAAATTTGAACTATTCAACAATAATTATAGTTTTTATATAGTGAAGGGAAACGTTAATGATATTGATTTAGCAAATAGTGAAATTGAGATTAATAATGAAAATAAAAATTTAAATGTAAAAGTAAATTTAGTTTCAAGAGCAAATTTAAAAAATATTCAAAGTACTCTTGATTTGTTTCAAATTAATCTTCTCGAAGCCAAGTTGGATAAATCTGAAATTTCTTTTGATCTAAAAAGTTTATTAAGTTTTCAATTGGAAAAATATATAAAGGTAAAAAATTTAAAAGTTGATGGAAATGGAAAGATTCATTTATTGAATATACAACACAAAATAGATACTTCAAAACTAAAAGAAATATTTACCAATTATAATGACTCGTTTCAAATTGCAGATTCGGAAATTAAATTTTCGTTAGATAGCAATAAGCAGGACATTGAATTAAAAGGTTTAATTAATTTAACAAATGAATATGAAAATTTTCAATCAAAAATAATTTTTGATAAGGAAAAAAATAATACAGACTTTGTTGCAAAAATAAATATTGACTCTTCAATTATTAGATTGCCAAACCTTGGCTATAAAAAAGAAGCCAATGATCAAGCTAGTTTGAGATTTAAAGGAAATCGCAAAAAGAACGAAGGATATAATTTTGAAGTTGTTGAATTTAAAGAATCTGACAATTTGATTTTAATAAAAGATATAGAGTTCAATGAAAAAATTCAGGTGAATAATTTAAAAGAGCTAATTGTTCGAACTACTCATGACGACTTAGTAAATAATGATTTTAAACTGACGAAAGACAAAAAAATAAAAATTCAAGGTGAAATATATGACGCAAGACCTTTGCTAGTATCTCTTGATAAGGAAGATAAAGAAAGATTATTAAGTAGAAAATTTAATGGTGAATTATTGGCTAACTTTAAAGAAGTAATTACTGACAAACAAATCAATTTATTCAAATTTTCAATGATTTCAAATATTAAAAAAGGAAAACACGAAAAATTTACTGCCAAAGGGGAATTTTCTGAAAATAAATTTCTAGATATTTCAATGTCCCCATCAGGTGATGGCAAAACAAAAATATTTCAATTATATTCTGATAGAGCAGAGCCATTTATCAGTAGCTATAAATTTATAAAAGGATTTAAAGGTGGAACATTAGCGTACGAATCAATTTATGACGATCAAGGTTCAAATTCAAATTTAAAAATTTCAAATTTTAAGGTTTCAAAAGTACCAGCATTGACACAACTTCTTACACTGGCCTCCTTGCAGGGAATTGCTGATACCTTAACTGGAGAAGGTATTAGGTTTAGTGAACTAGAAATGGACTTTAATTCTAAAAAATCTAAAAAAAATGTTATTAATATTGATGAATTTTATGCAATTGGTCCAGCCATATCCTTATTAATAGAGGGTTATATAGTAAAAAAAGAATTAGTTAGCCTGAGAGGAACTTTGGTTCCTGCAAGAACAGTTAATAAAGTGATTGGCTGGATACCTGTGGTTGGGAAGATTTTAATTGGAAGCAAAATTGGTGAGGGTGTTTTTGGAGTTAGTTTCAAAATGAAAGGTCCACCTAAAGATATTAAAACTACAGTGAATCCAATTAAAACTTTAACACCGCGTTTTATTACAAGAACATTAGAAAAAATTAAAGATATGAAAAAAAAATAAGAATTAATAATTCAGATAATTTTAACTATCACATGGTGCTTTTTGCCGTGTGAAAGTTTAAGGAAATTTTCTTGACTGAAATTATTTAATGAAATACTGAATTTATCGTTTTCAATAGTTTCGTTATTAACTTTTATTCCTTTATTTTTAATCATTCTTCTAACCTCGCTTTTTGAATTTGATAAATTAGCAGATGTTACAAGGTCAATTATATTTATACCATTAATTACTTGTTTTTTTTTAAGAACTAATGTTGGCAAATCAGTTCCAACAGATTTTTTTTCGAAAGTATTCTTAGCTGTTTGTTCAGCTTTTGCAGTGGCAGCTTTACCGTGTAACATTGATGTGGCTTCATTTGCTAATATTATTTTTAATTGATTGATATTTATATTTTTTAGTTCTTCTATTTTCTCTAGTGACAAATCTGTGAACATTTGAAGAAACCTTAATACATCCCTATCATCAGTATTTCTCCAAAATTGCCAGTAATCATATGCGGATAAAAGTTTTTGATCTAGCCATACAGCTCCTTTTTCTGATTTACCCATTTTTGAACCTGATGCTAGGGTAATGAGAGGAGTCGTTAGTCCAAAGACCTGTTTGTTAGAATGTCTTTTAATTAATTCCACTCCATTAACTATATTTCCCCATTGATCCGATCCTCCAATTTGCATTAAACAGTTTTTGTTTTTATTAAGCTCAAGAAAATCATAAGCTTGTAAAATCATATAATTGAATTCCATATAACTTAATGATTGTTCTCTCTCTAATCGTATTTTAACACTATCA
>Ga0187833_10001103_pt1 | contig 31392 bp, 38 predicted proteins | sample ETNtaG_37_FD_167968 | JGI IMG/M metagenome (GOLD analysis project Ga0187833, IMG submission 167968) | Marine microbial and viral communities from oxygen minimum zone, Eastern Pacific Ocean - ETNP2014_SV_400_PacBio MetaG (Illumina Assembly) | ecosystem: Environmental > Aquatic > Marine > Hypoxic...
CAGGGTATAGCTGTAATGACTTTATTGTCAAAGCAGATGGAAGCGCAACTCTGATAATACAGAACGGTGCTAAAGCAACACTTAACACTATTAGTGCAAGCATTGGTGCAGTATCAGGTACATGTGTTCCAGCTACAGGACTTGCAGTTGGTTCAGCAACAACATGTAGTTGGGCAGCAGCAGCATTAGCAACAGGCACTGCAGGTGAGAGATTTAAAAGTGCAGTAAGCTTCTCATATATAGAAGCAGGAAGTACAATCTCACACACTAAAACTGGAGATCTTGTTGTTAAGTACGAATAAACCAATTAATTTTTTTATTTTTTTTATTTATTATTAAAAAAGAGGAGACATTCTGATGAATAGAAACGCACAAGCATCCATGGAGTTCTTAATGACTTATGGATAGGCAATCATCGTTGTTCTTGTCGCAATCAGTTCTTTAGCATATTTTGGAGTTCTTAATGCTACTAAATTCTTACCAGAGACATGTATAATCGCACCAGGTTTCAGTTGTGATGATTTCAAGGTTGCAGCTGACGGAACAGTAACAGTAATTGTAAGAAACGGTGCAAAGAGCGCTATCACTTCAACAAGTATGTTAATAGGAACCACTGCAGGTACTTGCTTACCAACAACAGTCCTAATGGGACAGATAACAACATGTACTATAACAATCACAGCCGGTAATTCTGGTGAGAAATTCTCTGATTCTATCACTTTATCTTACACAGAAGTTGGTGGATTCACTCATGCTAAAACAGGCACAATTGTAACACGATATGAATAATTGTTTGTTTGGTAAAACCTTCTTATGCTGTTGATGCTCATTGATTTATTTTATTTTTTAAAAACGTAAACTAAAAATAATATTCAATGCTCATCTTCTCTTTGAAGGCATTTTAATAACAAAACCCAAAAACAAAACCTATTTAAATAGGGAGTTTTTACTTATACGATATGGCAATTTCACAATTAAGATCTAGGAGAAACGTTACTGGTTCAAGGTACGTTAACTCACGTAAAAAGAAGAAGTATGAACTAGGCAGAACACCTGTTTTAACTAAACTCGGTAAGAAAGTTATAAAACAGGTAAGAACACCTGGCAATAACAAAAAGGTCAAGCTTCTTAATGAAGAATTTATAAGCTTAGTTGGTAAGGACAAAAAGGCAACAAAAGTGAAGATAACTTCTGTTATTGAGAACCCTGCAAATAGGCATTATGTAAGACGAAACATCCTTACAAAAGGAACCATTGTTGAGACTGAGAAAGGCAAGGCAAGAATCACTTCAAGACCTGGTCAGACTGGCTCATTAGCAGGCGTCCTTGTTTAATTATCTTTATAGAATTCTGATAAATTATTTCTTCTCTTATTTGGTTCTATGACCATATCTATTCGTTTTCTTGTTTCTGCTAGGACTGTTCTTAAAGGAACTTTATGAAAACCTATTTCCATTGAAGGATCATATCCTTTACCTTGGTGCAGAGTAGATATACTTGTCCCAAGAGTATGTGCGTATGATTTGACATATCTGAAATACTCATTTAAAGCACAAGTAGGCTCAGGCATATGTTCACTATCATGAGTCATAAGAAAATATCGTTGTGAACAATGAATTGGTTGTTCAATAATAGCTGCAGCTGCAACAAAGTCAATAATTGTTGATTGTTTTACTAAATCATATTGTCCATCTCTCCTGTACTGAACACCATACCTTTCTCTGAACTTTTTATCACGGGAAAGTGACCGGAATCTTCTGTTAAGGAACTCGCCTGCTATTTCATCCTGACCGCCTGGCATTACAATAGACGTATCTTTACCGATTGTATCGATTCTATCACCCAGAAATCCAGCCACCATACGCGACATTGGAGAATTACGGTCTGATTCAGAATGCGACCTATCTGAGAAAGTTGATGGTAAGAATGCAGAAAGCATGATTGCAATGTCATCCGCTACACCTCTTCCTTTATACAACCGCACATAAACATCCCGTATATCTTTATCAGGATAATCGTTAGGATCAATTCCCATATCAACAACAACATCCCATGTAGCTGAAGCAATATCTAAATTGTCAAGATTAAATCCATTATCAATTATGATACCCATCTTCTTGAACAATTCAATTCTTTTATATGGATCCATTGCAGTAAGGAAAGGTATATGATAATCTCCAGAAGCCATCTCTGATAAGCCAATATCATATTCCTTAAGCTTGTTTATATCAACAGGATATGACTCACCACCGCCCATCTCAAGACCATATTGTTTCTTCACAAGTGATCTTACCTCATACTGATCCATTCTAGTTGTATAGAAAAAACCACGCCATGCTTCTATAAGATGCGCATCAAGGTTCCCCATGAATCCAAGTCCACCTAGGTGTTTATCTTTATGGTCTTTGAAACGAAAATGTTTTTGTTCAATATCAAAAGAATCAAGACAATTGACAATATCATTAATCTGTAACTGGGAATTATCAGCGAACTGTCTTAGATATCTATTTCTTACTTTTGTAGAAGAACCTACGTTTGTTGATTTTATAAGAGCGTTAATGACGTCAGCAGTCATTGTATTTGAATAGTTACCGTTAGACCTGAACCCACAATGACCTCCTTCTGCATGACCAGGAATTGCTCTTATTGCAAGGTCCTGTCTTAACTCTTTGGTATTACCCCAATAGAGTTCAAAATCAAAACTTTCAAAATCTTCTTTTATTAGATTTGCAGGCGCTATCTTTGCTTCCCAATCTTCTGTGTTTTGTTCAACGCGACCAGGGCTTGCATATAATGCCTGCATAATATCAACTATAATACCATTGCTTAACTGAGCAATGTTTTTGTAAGACCATACTGTCCGATCTAGATTTGCAGATCGAAAAGCGTTGTTAAGTGCAAGGCATAAATCCGCCTCATCAATAGAAGTTATTTGTGAATCCGATATAGTTTCTTCAATTATGCCTACAAGTTTTTTCATTGTTAATTGTCACTAATATAGCACGAAATATCTTTATTTCTACATAATAAAATATGTTAACTGGATTTATAAAGGTTTGTACACCAAAAACCATATAAAAAAGGCTAAATTAGACCAGTTTATGACAGAATATTATGTAGTATATCCTTGTGGAGATAAACTTGATCTAGCAACTGATAGAAAACCAGTAGCTATCTTTGTGTATGAGAGTCATGCAGATGAACTGGTCAAAAAGTATGGTGGCTTGGGCGAAGTCAAGACCGTTGAGAAGGACGAGTTAGCAGAGATCATTGAAGAGCTTGCACAATAAAATATTTCCTAAAACAAAAACAATTTAAACGATTGCTAGATTGAAGAAATCATGGTTGAGTTTAATCCTAACGGAAGTATAAAATTGCCTGATGGTCTTGCAAAGAAAGCTGAAGATAATAAAAACAAGATGCAAAGGCAACGTTGCATCAAGATAACAAAAGATGTTGTGAGTTTTACTGCACCAAAAAAATGTATTCTTCACATAACGCTCTCAGAATCTTTTTCTGATAATCGGTTCATCCACACAACCTATGATTATTTTAATCAGAAGGCAGCTGTTCCAACAAAGATCAAACAGATAGGTGATAGAGAATTCCAGGTTGAGATTGGTACTGATTTTAGAAGGTGCAGTGATTGCAGTTCGTTGATAGGAAAATATCGAGAATTCTTAGATGGTAATCTAATTGAAGAAAAAGGCAGCTGCACGTTTGAAGGCAGACAGAATAGTTTCAGTTATGAAGATTATTTTGATTGAAGAATAAGAAGTGTTCATTGTTAGGCTAACAACTAAAAGTATTGTTTGTGAAAGATTAAGAAATACACTGTATCTTACTTGAAGGTTTGGGATTACTTGTCCAACAAACCTTTTTGTTAGGTTCACATAGATTTATATCTCTATAAGAATAACTATTTACACAATCACTCCAAATTGCATCGGAACAGTCCCAACTACACTTAATTGAATCCCCAGATGGTGTTTTTGCAAATATAGTCTCAGCTACAAGAAAACTTCCGACTAAAAGAAGAGCAATAGCAAAGCCCTTCAGTACAATTAATTCAATTTGGGCTCTTTTTTGTTTCATTTTGACTATTTAATCTATTAATTTGTAATTCAAGTTTATTAATCTTGTCATTAGTATTTAAAAAACTTAATGAATTCTTTAATTCATTCTCTAAGATATTTACTCTTCCTGATAATAATATATGCTGTTTCTTATTTTTATTCCATCTGTTTTCTCTGTCTTTTAAGAAAGCTACAAGAAAAAAGATGAAAAAAGATAAGATTATAAAACTAGCACCAATAATAAGAATTGTACTAATATACTTTTTGCCATACAATTGAATCATAATACCTATAAAAGCAAAAGTTAATCCAAATACAATAGAAAATAAAGTATCTTTTCCAAATAATCCCATAGATTTAATATTTTCCTTAAGTATTTAAAAGTATTTTCCTAAAAAGAGGGGAAAAGCGCTCCTGCCGAGAATCAAACTCGGGTCTCAACCTTGCTGCTTTGCTAATTTAATCCGCAGGGTTGTATTCTGTTCACTATACTACAGGAGCATAATGTTTTGTTATTGTATCTTGATATTTAAATTTAATCCTCAATCTTAAGATAAATTTTATAAAGCATATTTTGTTCCCTTTTATTATGGAAGATTTAGATAACCTATTATTATCAAGAGAACATTTTCCTCTTGTCCTGTATGAAACTAGAGCTACTAATGGAAATAAGTTTTGGAATATTGACAGAGTAGAAGTACCTCCTTATCATCCATCAATGTTAGAAGATGGGATTCCTTTTGATAGAGTCCCACACTTTCTTGAGAGAGCAGTGCAGACAACCATTAAAGACCTTGAGGAAATGGTTGAAAGAAGACCAACTGTACAGTTCACATTGGATAATGCTTATAGAGATGGTGTTACAGGAAGACATTTCTATCCTAAGACAGTAGAACAAAATGAAAATGGGATTGAAATTGATTCAGTACCAATAGTAGGTCACATATATGTAGGTAAAAATAAAATCAATCCGTATAATTCTTTTGGTGATCAAGGAATAACAATTCAACCAGGAAATGCAAGGCAATCATTTAAAGTCCCTAAAAGTGTTGTATTATCACCTGAATTGATGGAAGAGTATGAGATGAAAGAACAAGGAGCTATCTTTGAAAAGAAACAAATAGATTGCCCAAATGTATTTTACAGGCACAATCTTGCTAACATGAGCGCAATCTTTTACAGGAATCTTATGATTGAACTTAATAATTCAGTGGTTGTTGATAGATATTCTGAAGAATAAACACAAGTAATTTATATAACAGTTAAATCAAAATGTATATGGTTCTAGAAGATGAATTTGGTGATGTAATCCAAAAAGCAAGACAAGGTCTTGGTTTAAATGAGAAAGAACTAGCTGAAAAGATTGGATTAAAAGAACAGGATATCAAAGATATTGAAACTTACAAGCTTAAACCAGAGGATAAAGTTGATATATTAGCTAAGACTTTAAACCTTCACAAAAAGAAATTACTGATAATCATGAAAGAAGAATTCAATCCACAACCAAAGATAGAAGATGATGACTTTGAAGTATTTGTAGTTACATCTGAGTTTCCATCAAACGCATACATCATTGCAGATAAGAAAACAAAAGAGTGTATTGTAATTGACACTGCAGGAGATCCTGGTTTAGTACAGGACAAAGTAGATGAAAACAAACTGAAACCATTAGCAATCTTATTAACGCACAGTCATTCTGATCACATAGAAGGTGTTAAAGCACTTGAGAGAGTTTTTGAAGTGCAGTCATACATCTACCCAAGCAGATTATACAGTAGCGAAGGTACAATTGATCTGAAAGATAATCAGACATTAGAATTCAGTAAGTTCAACATAAAGATACTTTTTACACCAGGTCATACACAGGATAGCTGTTGTTTTTTGATAAATGATTTATGCTTTACTGGCGACACAATCTTTGCCGGATCAATTGGAAGACCTAACTGGGGTCATGAAATATTGATTGATGCAATAGAGAAAAAGATATTTACTTTAGACAATGAAGTAATATTGTTACCAGGTCACGGACCAATTACTACTGTTGTTGAAGAGAAGAACAATAACCCTTTTTTTCAGTAAACCCTTTGATTCTCCATAATACCTAAGACATAATCCTGCTTAGCAAGCTCTCTCACTTGTTCAACTGTTGGAACAGCAAATACAGATCTCATTGCTATATTTATGTCATATCTTATGTCTCTTTCTTCACAGTATTCTGTAATAGGCACTAAAGATTCTCTATATAAAGGATATATTATCTTTGTTCTATCAAAAGTTCTCTGTGATGACACTTCTGCCAAGGCTTCTTCAAGCCCTTCTGGTTCTGATGCAAGCACTACCACAGAAACCTGATCTGTTGCAGCCATCTTTTCGAGGAGTGCATGAAATTCATCTGAAATCTTATAATTCTCTGGCATAACTTTACTATGAGATTTAAGATACATAAACTTATTGTACTAAAAGTCATACATTATCATACTATATCATACAAAAGAATAATATTTATAAACCCATTCATGGTTTCTGTTTGTATGAAAGAGCGTTTGACTGTTACTTTAGAGAAAGATATACTAGAAAGTGTTGATAAAAGAATAGATGGAAGACATATTAAGAACAGAAGTCATGCAATTGAGCTATTGCTTCTTAAATCATTAGGAGATAATGCTCCAAAAAAAGCACTTATTCTCGCAGGTGGTAAAGGAACAAGATTAAAACCAATAACGCATGAAATTCCAAAACCATTAATTCTGATAAAAGGAAGACCTATTCTAGAACACATCCTTGACTTATTAAGACAACATAATGTAAAAGACATAATCATGTCAATTGGTTACAAAAAAGAGCAGATAAAAAACTATTTTGGAGATGGTTCGAAATTTGGCGTTAATATCGTGTATGTAGAAGAAGATAAATCACAAGGTACTGCAGGAGCAATAAAACTTGCAAAGCAATATCACAATGATACATTCATCATAGTAAACGGAGATAACCTGTATGATCTTGACATAACAGACATTTTCACGTTTCATAAACAACATCATGCTATTGCAACAATGGCTCTTACAAGCACCAAAGATACAAGAGAATATGGTGTTGTTGAACTGAAAGGCAATAAGATTGTTGATTTTTCTGAGAAGCCAAAGAACAGCAATTCGAATTTCATCAATTCTGGATTTTATATTGCTGAACCAGAGATAATCGACCATATACCAGAAGGGTTTGCTATGCTTGAAAGTACTGTCTTCCCAAAACTTGCAAAACAAAATAAACTGTTCGGATATCCATTCTCAGGGCAGTGGTTTGATATTTCTAATCTTAAAGAATATGAAAAAGCAATCAAGAACTGGAGGGGAATTAAATGAGTAATGTGTTAGTGATAGGCGGCGCAGGATTTATCGGAAGCCACCTGACTGAGATTTTAGTGAACAGTAACCATAATGTGGTTGTATTGGACAACTTGTACTTAGGAAAAGAAGAGAACTTAGAAAAAATAAAAGACAAAATAAAATTCCATAACCTAAATTTTAGAGACAAAGATGAAGTTGAAAGAGTTATCAAAGATAATCAGATAGAATACATATTCCATTTTGGTGGATACTCATCAGGACCTATGTTTGATAATAACGAAACAGAAGCGTTCAAGGATACAATAGGATTTACCAACCTATTAGAGATAAGCGCAAAGAATAATGTGAAAAGAGTACTTTATGCGTCAAGCTCGTCAATCTATGGAGATGTTAAACCACAGAAAGAGGATGTTAAGGTAGCACCACCTAATTTCTATGCGTTAACTAAATTTACAATGGAACACATCTCAAGATTGTTCTATGATAATTATGGAATTGAGAGCATTGGTTTTAGATTCTTTTCAGTTTATGGTAAGAATGAAAAACATAAAGGAAGATTTGCAAACTTAATCTCACAATTCCTCTGGAACATTCAAGATAATGAAGAAATTGTAATTTATGGAGATGGTTCGCAGACAAGAGACTTCACTTATGTAGTTGACCTTTGCAATGCGATCATCAAAGGCATGGAGACAGATAGTGAGAATGCAAAGGCAAATGTGTATAATATAGGCACCAGTGAGACTTACACTGTCAACGAGATGATAGGTATACTTGAAGAATTAACAGGTAAGAAAAGCGAGAAAAAATGTATTGAGAATCCTATTAAAAATTATGTACAGGATACAAAGGCCGATACTACTAAGATTAAAACTGAGCTCAATTTTGAAGCAACGTATTCTCTAAGAGACGGTATAAAGGATATATTAGGTGTTTGACAAGACTAAATAAGACCTAAAATGAAAGCAATAATACTAGCTGGCGGCTTTGCAAAACGTCTATGGCCGCTCACAAAAAATAAACCAAAACCTTTGTTAGAAGTAGGCAGCAAACCGATAATCCAGCATGTTCTTGATAAGTTAAAAGATACAGATGTAAATGAAATCTTTATCTCAACAAACTCTAAATTTGAGGAGCAGTTTAAGAATTTTATTAATAATTACAAAACAGATAAGACAATCAAACTGATCATTGAACCAACATCAAGTGAGGGAGAAAAGTTAGGTTCTATTGGAGGTTTAAATTATCTTATCAATAAAGAAGCTATTGATGAAGACGTGTTAATAATAGGTGGAGACAATATATTTGAGTTTGAGATAAATGATTTATTAAATTCCTACAAAGAAAGAGAAACCTCAGTGATAGCTGTACATGATATCAATGATAAAGAGCTTGCTAAAGATTATGGAATTGTTGATATTGATGATAATCAAAAGATAATTGATTTTGAAGAAAAACCAGAGAATCCAAAAACGACATTGGCGTCAACAGCTATTTACATCTATCCAGCAAGAGTGATTAAACAAGTTAAGGATTATCTTAATGAAGGCAATTGTCCTGACAAAGCAGGAAACTTTATCAAATGGTTATATGAAAAAGAAGAAGTGTTTGCTTTTGTCTTCAAAGAGAAATGGTTTGATATTGGCTGCTTCAAAGGACTTGATGAAGCAAAGGAGTATTATAAAAAATGAAATCAATAATTCTTGCAGGAGGTTTTGCAAAACGGCTATGGCCATTGACAAGTAACATAGCAAAACCGTTGTTAGAGGTTGCAGGAAAACCATTGATTGAACATGTTCTTGAAAAGAAGAATATCGTTAATGAGATAGATGAAATAATCATAACAACCAATAAGAAGTTTGAGGCTGATTTCAGGAGCTGGCTTGATAATTATAATAATAAGAAAAGAATAAAATTAGTGATTGAGGATGCAAAAGATGAGTATGAAAAACTAGGAGTCGTAGGTGCGATAAACAATATCATTAAACATGAGAACATTGAAGAAGACGTACTGATAATAGGAGGAGACAATATATTTGAATTTGATCTTAATGACATAATAAATCTATCAAATGAGAAAAAATCCAGCGTCATTGCATTGCATGACATAAAAGATAAAGAAAAAGTAAGAGCACGGTTTGGTGTTGGTGTTGTTGATGAGGACAATAAGATAACTGACTTCAATGAAAAACCTGATAACCCAAAGTCAACTTTAGTCAGCACATGCTGTTACCTTCTTAAGAAAGATGATCTTAACCAGATAGATGAATATCTTAAAGATAATGACCCTGACAAGCCAGGGCATTTCATTGAATGGTTATACAAAAGAAGACCGCTACATGCTTTTGTATTCGACAGCCCATGGTTTGACATAGGAAGTTTTGAAGCATTGGATAAAGCCAAGGAAATCCATATTGATGAAAACAGAGCAAGCAAATCATTGATTGAGTGCAGGTATGACCTAAGATGGGCTTCCTGCTTAAAGGAATATGAAGACTATCTTATACGGCATGAACCAAAGATTGAATCAGACCCTACAATCAAAAGCAAATTTGAAGAATTTGTTGAGCAGACAGATGGACTTGGTTATCTATGTGATATTAAATGCGCATCCCATATTGCAAGAGCTCTTATAAACATGAAGCACCAGAATGGAAAAAAACAGGTTGTTGTTATCGGTAAAGATATAAGACCTGGCACTGATTTTATTGTCAGAAGGTTCATAAAAACAATCAGGCAAAACTCAAATCTGACTGTACTTTATGTTGGTGAAGGAACAACAGCCTACATTGCGTTTTGTGCAAACCATCTTTCTAAAGAGTATGATGTTGCTTTCTCAGTACAATTAAGCGCATCTCATACTGTATGGTATAACATAGGAGTTGAACCTCAGTATGGGAATAATGACGAGAACCATATACCCGGAACTGCTTTTGATGCAAACGACCTTGAGAAAATCAGACAGGAGACACTAAGCAATAATAATTGTATATCATATCTAAGCTCTGAAGTTAAAGGTGATTTCAAGAATCTTAGCTCAGAATTGTTTGACGCTTATATTGAAACAACAACAAATATCTTCAAAGAGATCATGGGTGATTATGAAGATATTAAGAATTCAAATTTACTTATGTTGATTGATACAGGGAATAGTATTGCTAGACATTATGTAAAACCATTATTTGACAAACTTGGATTAAAATATGAGATTATCAATGACCAGTATCGCTACATTCCTAACAGGTCGCATGACCCTAACTCAGAAGAAGTAAGGGAACGTATGAAGACCAAGATAAATGAGATGAATAAAGAAGATAATGTTGTTATGGGTGTTGCTTATGACAGTGACGCTGACAGAAGTCCTTTCTTTGATGATAAAGGTGAACTGCTTCAAGGAGACTGGGTGTCTGCTTTGATTGCAAAACAGTTAGAGAAGTCTGGTTGCGGGTATATCTTTGGATTTGAAACAAACAACCATATTGGAGCACCAATCATTGTTGAAGGCGATGAAAAGCATGTTATTGGCACTGTTGACGCCGGACTTTTCATGGATGAGGCAATCCAGAACTTCAGCAGAGTGTCAATTGGTAAACCTTTCCTTTTCAGTAAAGTGTCCCAGATATTAAAAGATAAGAAAGCAAAGTACGTGATTCCGCATACTGACGGACCTTTTGTGTCTGCTTTAGTCTATGCTATCATGGCCCGAACAATAGATAAAGAGAAAGGCATCAAAGAGAGTTTGTTTGACGCAATACCTGAACTTAAAAAATTCAAGATAATAAGAGATAACTTTAATGCTGCTGAGTTCATAAATAATAAAGATTTAAGCTTTGAAGAAGCAAAGATTACTGTGCTTGAGAAAACACTTGAAAGATTTAGAGAAAAAGGTTTTCAAGTAGATAAATTTGATAAGATCACTGGAATAATCAAGAATGATAAACATTATATCCTTATGAGATGTTCAGGTCATAATAATCATGAATTCAGATTAAACGTTGAATCAAAAGATGACGATAACCTTGATGAACAAATGAACATGTTAAAAGAAGAGATAAAAAAATCAGCAGGAGAGGTATGAAAATGAAGAAAGCACTTATATTCACAGGAGGAGGCGTTACCAAAGTATTGAACGCTACTATTTATGGAGTTGTCAAGGCTGCTAAAGAGAACAAGATCAAGATTATGGGAGGCATTGGTGGTTGGGGCAGTCTGATGGACAAAAGCCGGTTTGTTGACCTTAACGGTCTTGATATTGAAGGAATCCAGGATATTGGAGGTACATTTCTGCGATCAAGCAGGACAAACCCTTTCAAGAGTGATGATGGCATCAGACAAGTGCTTGACAAAGTTAAAAAGAATAATATTGATTACATAATACCAATTGGTGGAGATAACACCATGTTAACAGCGCGAAAGTTGTTTGAAGATCATGGCCTCAATATTGTGTCTGTTCCAAAGACAATTGATAATGATCTTAACGGAACCTATTACACACCTGGATTTCCAAGCGCTGCAGCATACATAAGCGATTACTGTTCATTAACAAAACGAGATGTTGCAATGTCATACAAAGGAATATTTATAACAGAAGTCATGGGCGGTACTGCTGGGTGGTTAGCTGCGTCTGGTGTGTTTGGAGATGCTGATTTGATAATCCCTCCTGAAAAGGAAGTAAAGCTAAGCCATTTCTTTGATGTGTTAATGAAGAAATATGAAGAGAACAATAAGTTTGCAAGCGTTGTTGTCTCAAAAGAAGCTAAATTTGATGATAAGAGTATTACATCAATCAAAGGTGGCAACAAAGAAGACCAGTATGGCCTTACATTAAGCGAGAATATCACATGGGATCTTAAGAGGAAGATAACTGAAGAGTTAAAAGTTCCGTGCAGAAATGTTAACCCAGGACACATTGTAAGTTCTGGTGCGCCGATTGCAATTGATCGTGATTTAGCGATTGAACTTGGAAGGAAATCAATTGAACTGATCAAGGAGAAACAGTTTGGTGAGATGACAAATTTAGTTAGACTTAGTGATGACAGTTTAGACGTGCAGAGCGTTCATCTGAAGAAAGTTGTTGGTGATGACAATTATAAAACCTTACCTGATAATTTCTTTGATTATAAGAAACTAAATGTCACAGAGAAGTTCTTTGATTACATGTTCCCCATTCTTGGAACCTATAAGCAGAAGCATACAAAGTATTACCAGTTACTCCGACAGGTGTTCAAGCATCAGGAATGATTTTTCTGTAATAATTTTGAGGGAAAATAATGAATAGTGAGAGATTAGAATTTATAGAGAACATGCCCAAGGTTGAACTTCATCTTCATTTGGAAGGTGCTATTCCCTTAATAGCCTTAAAAGAATTGGTACAAAAATATGATTATAAGAATCCACTTAGTGTTGATGATCTTATTAAAAAGTTCAGATATAAAGATTTTCCAAGCTTTCTTGAAACATGGGGTTGGAAGAATAGTTTTCTTCGAGAATATGAAGATTTTAGATTTATTGCATCAGAAGTGGCAAGAGATTTAGCAGATCAAAATATTGTATATGTTGAAGCATTTTATTCTCCAGGTAGTTTCTCTCAATATGGCCTTGAACCTCAAAGATTAACCGAAGCAATACGAGAGGGATTAAATAAATATTCTAGTGATATTACAGTCAATCTTGTTGCAGACTTAATAAGAGATCATGGCCCAGATAAAGGAAGAATATATCTTGAACAAATTGTTGAAGTAAGAAACGAAGGAGTCATAGGCATCGGCATAGGGGGTTCAGAACATGAATACCCTCCAGCCCCATACAAAGAGGTGTATAAGAGAGCGCGAAACCTTGGGTTTCATACATCTGCACATGCAGGTGAAGCAGCAGGAGCAGATAGTATTTGGGGCGCAATTAAAGAATTAGATGTAGAAAGAATTGGGCATGGAACTCGTGCATTTGAAGATAAAGATTTAATAGAATATCTAATCAAAACAGGACTCCCTTTAGAGATGTGCCCTCTCTCAAATGTGAGGACATCAATTATTCCAGACCTAGAAAGCCATCCTATTCGTAGCTATTTTGATAAAGGATTGATTGTCTCTATTAACTCAGATGACCCAAAAATGTTTCAAACAAGTATGAATGAAGAATACTATTCTTTAATGCAAAGATTAAATTTTTCTATTGGTGAAATAAAACAACTTGCTATAAATGCGATTGATACAGCATGGTGCAATAAAACTAAGAAAGCTGATCTGCGTGAAGAATTGGATAGATATTATGCAGATTGTTATGTGCCATTTTACTCATAAAACTTGGGCTCGAAAGCTTTATATAAAATCAATTCCCCCTTAATATCATGGCTCATTTGAAAACAAAAGTTGCTGAATATGCAATTATTCTAAATTCCAAAAAAGAATTCTTAATGGTACAATTTGGAAAAGTACATAATTTTAAATGGCATTTCCCTGGTGGAAGATTAGATGAAAATGAAGATTCTATAAAAGGTTTAATTAGAGAGATAAAAGAAGAAACAGATATTGAAGTTACTAATATTAAACCAATCTTCACAAAAGTATTTCATCCAGAAGATCCAAAATATGGTGTTTTCTTCTTTGCAAAAGTCAAAGAGCCATATGAAGTTAAAATCACTGATGAGCATCAAGATTTTAAATGGTTTAAGAAAAAAGATTTAGACAAAATTTATTTTTGGCAACCGTTTTATAAAAAAATGTTAAAAGATAACTTATAATGCTCAGTTTCTCTTCTTCAAAAAGAAACATTTATAACAGTGTAACCTAATTATTATTCTAAAAGAGGTAAATTTCCGTAAATGGAAAGGATATTAGAGTTAATAAAGTTAGTTGGAGATAAGGCACCGATAGCTAAAACAATAGCTATTGTGATTGTTGCATATCTAGTTCTTGATTTTATCCTTATTGTTATCAAGAAAGGACTTCTTAAAAGGACAAAGACAAAGAAACAGAAATCTAATGTTGAGATATTCTCAAAAGTTATTAATTATACATTAATTATTATTTTAGTATTGTTTACTGTATCATCACTTGGTGGATCATGGGCAGGCCTTGGTATTGGACTGGGACTGTTATCAGCCGCGCTTGGCTGGGCATTGCAAAGACCAATCACTGGTATTGCTGCATGGATCATGATCATTACCAAGAGACCGTTTGAAATTGGTGATAGAGTAATAATCGGAGATACAAAAGGTGATGTTATTGATATCTCATTAACTCATGTCCATCTAGGTGAAGTTGGAGGAACAATATCAAGTGAAGAGAATTCTGGACGAGTAATCCTTATCCCTAACTCAATCTTGTTTGAACAAAAGATAATCAATTATACATTACAGGATGAATATATACTTGATCAGGCAGTAACATTAGTCACTTACGAAAGTAATTTTGAGAAAGCCAAAAAGATCTGTCTAGATGCTACAAAAAAGTTCTTTGATAAAAATATAAAGGACGGAAGACCTTACATAAGAATTGTTCAAGGTGAATCAGGCATTGAAGTTAAGGCAAGGTATAAAGTCAAGGCAGTCGATAGGATTGAAGTCTTCAGTAATATAAATAATGAAATCATAACAAATATTTCTAAGACAAAAGATGTTCAGATAGCTCTCCCACACAGGGAAATAATTCTGAGAAAGAAATAAAAACAAAAAAAATGTTTTGCATTTTTAGGCTTTGAAAAGCCTTTGGCTTTTCAAAACATTAATAAACCCCGTTCTCTAATTAGAGCATATGACCGGAATATTCCGAGCTTATGATATAAGAGGTGTATATCCTTCTGAAATCAATGAAGAAATCTGTTTTAAGATAGCAGTAGCTTATGCAAACTGCATGAAGAATGCTAAGAAGGTTGTTATCGGAAGAGATGCACGAATTAGTTCTCCTGCTCTGAAAGATGCGATTATACATGGATTAAAAGCAGCTGGCAAGGATGTTATTGATATTGGTATTGTACCAACACCTGTTCTCTATTATTCTATGTTTAACCTGAAGACAAAAGCAGGGCTGATGATAACTGCTTCTCATTTACCAAGCGAACATAATGGAATCAAATTAGAGAGAGAACATGCAATGGGTCTTACAGGTGAGAGTGGAATCTATCAGATTGAAGATTTAATTAATAAGAGTAAGATTAGATTATCAAAGAAACACGGCCATGTAACTCATAAAAATGTTAATCAAGATTATATCAATCATGTTTCTAAGATTATAAAACTAAAAAAGAAACTGAAAATTGTAATTGACTCTGGTAATGGAGTGTGTGGTGATATTGCTGAGAAAGTATTTAGAAAGTTAAATTGTAAAGTAATCTCTATCAATAAAAAACCGGACGGACGTTTTCCAAACCATATTGCTGACCCGCATGAATATGCTAAGTATCATTCAATGGATGATCTTATGAAGAGAGTCAAGAAAGAAAAAGCAGACTTAGGGATTGCATATGACGGTGACGGTGATCGAGTTGGTTTTGTTGATGAATGCGGTCAAAGGATACAGGAAGAACATTATATCATGCTTTTTGCAAAACAGGCGCTTCTGAGCGCTAAAGGAAGAAAGATAATACTTGATATAAGAGCTTCTGATAAGCTGATTGCAGGTGTTAAAGAAGATGGAGGCATTGTTAAATTAACAAGAGCAGGACATAGCTATATTGAAATGCGAGCATTGAAAGAACACGCCATCTTTGCTGGCGAGACATCAGGGCACCTTTTCTTCCCATATTGTTATTATCCTTATGATGATGGTATCTTTGGATCGCTTAAGTTTGCTGAGATTGTTGCATCTGTTGAAAATATATCAGAGCTTGTAAAACCATTGCCTAAATTAAATATCAGCCCAGAAATAAGGATAAAGTATGCTGATGACCAGAAATTTAAATTTATCAAAGATCTTAAGAAACATCTAAGAGCGAAAAATATGAATTTCTTAGACATTGACGGTGTGCGTATAAGGTTCAAAAATGGATGGGCTTTGATTAGGGCATCTAATACAGCTGCGCAAGTGACCATGAGATTTGAAGGAAATACAAGAAAAGACCTTGCAGATGTAAAGAGGAAAGTGAGACTAATTCTTAAGAAGTTTAAGGTTAAGATTTGAATAGAGAATAACGATAACTTTATAAACTAATTATTCATTCTTAATATTAGTGAGAGATGTGGGTAGTAGCTTACCTGAATCTTGCTGAGATTAAAATAAAAAATTATTAACGGAGGCTAATAAAAATGGTATTATATAAAAAATTAAGAGATTTATGGAGAAAAGGATCTCCAGAGACTGATTCTTTATGGAAAGATAGATTAATTCAGTGGAGAACTGAACCTACAAGTTTAAGAGTAAAGAGACCTACAAGATTAGACAGAGCACGGTCCCTTGGTTATAGAGCTAAACAAGGTATCATTGTAATAAGACAACGTGTTATCAGAGGCGGAAGACAGAGAGAACAGTTCAAAAGTGGAAGAAGGCCTAAACGCATGAGAAGAAAAAAGATCCTTAATAAGAGCTATCAATCAATTGCAGAAGAACGAGCTAACAAAAAGCATGTTAATTGTGAAGTTCTTAACTCATATTATCTTGCAAAAGACGGTAGGCATTATTGGTATGAAGTTATTCTAATTGATAAGTCACACCCAAGTATTGTTGCTGACAGAAAACTTAACTGGATTTCTAGCAAGAAACATACTAAGAGAGCTTTCCGTGGGCTAACAGCAGCTAGCAGGAAGACCAGAGAAGTGATTACCAAGTAATATGGTTAGTCCAAGGTCATTAAGGTCAACAAAGCCGCTTGAGTTAAGCGGTTTTTATTTTCCTAATGAAACATGGGCAACTGATGGTCAGGAACATAGCAGAAAAGTTTTTCAGTTACTTGAGATAAGTGATATTGTAGATTCTAGTACATGCACTATTAATCAAGGCAAAGCAACTTATTCTTATCCAGAAGGAGAATTAGTTGAAGTGTTCTCAGAAAGCATTCTTGGTTTTATTGAAGACTATCTTGAAGAAGAAGGAGTTTATTCTATAACACCTAAATTGGAAGAAGCAAATGCGACAGTTGATATTGATGATAGTAGATATATTGTTGGCGCAATATTCAGAAAAAGCTTCGAGCAGATGACTCCTTACGATAAAAAAGTCAAAGGAGAACTGTTTGATTTCTCAGTCAGTTTATTGCCTAACAATGAATTGAGTTACTCTCTGACAATAGGAAGAGGACATTTTGCACCAGGACTTGCTAATGGGCAGTTTTCTGCTGATAGACACAGGCATTATAAGATAACAAATCAAGTGATTGTCGATGGCGTTCTGCAGGATGAGTATACCAAGACACAAGAGTTAAGGTATGGTGTAAGAAATAAGAAAGAAGAACCTAGATTTAGATATTAAATTACTGCTTTTAATGATTTTATCGCGACTTCTATCATCTTATTGTCTGGTTCACTTGTTGTAATCTTCTGAACCCATAAACCTGGCTTAACTGCTATATTCAATATTTTATTGTTTTCATATTTACCGCTCAGTTTTATTATTTCATAAGCTATGCCAGCTATTACTGGAAGAAGTAAGAATCTGTACAGGAGATTAACCCAGAAAGTAACACTTGGTAAAAAAGTATAGACAATAATACTAATAATTATCACAAAGATTAGAAAACTTGTGCCACATCTTGCATGTAAAGGCGTGTATTTCTTAACATTCTTTACAGTCAGTTCTTTCTTAGCTTCATAACAATGAATTGTTTTATGTTCTGCGCCATGATACTGGAACAATCGCTTAACATCATCCATTCTTGAGATGATTAAAATGTATCCAATGAATAGTGACCCCTTAAAAACTGCATCAATCAAGTTAAACAAAATACTATTCTCTTTAAGTGCTAAACTAACTGATAATAATTGAGCAATTGCTAGAGGTAATAATTTAAACAAAACAAAACCAATACCAAAAGCAAAAATCAATGTTACAACAAGCATCCATGAACTTAATTTTTCCTCTTCTTTGCCAATAGAAACATTTGCTGAATAGTTTAAAGCCTTTATTCCAACAACCATCGTTTCTATAAGTGCAAGCATTCCACGGAAGAAAGGCAATTTGAATAATTTGATTTTGTCTGATAGGCTTGTTAGTTTTTCTTTTTTTATAATAATCTTCTTATCTTGTCTGACAGCAATTGCTAGCTTATTCTTATTTCGCATCATTACGCCTTCAATTACTGCCTGACCACCTATGCTTGACATGGTTCTAGAATTAGGATAAGTGATATATAAAAGTATTTATTTATAAATAGTCTTGATCATATCAATCTTAGCGATTGTACCTTTTAATTTTCCTTTCTCGCTAACTAGCACAACTGGATAGAACTTAAGTAGGTTAGAGACAACATCAATTGTTGTGTCTTTTGCGATTATTGGTGGAGCGTCCTGCATGACATCAATTACTTTCTTGTCATCTTTGCCTTCAAGAATTGCATCAAGTATGCTTGATTCAGAGATCATTCCTTTTACATTACCTTTCTCAAGCACTGGCATCTGAGAGATCTCGTGCTTCTTCAATTTTTTAATAGCATCCTTGATTGACAGACCTGGTGTAACGTGGATGATCTTATGTTGCATCATCTGTTCAGCTGTGACTTCCTCTTTCTTGCTCAATTCATTCAGAGCATTGAATATCTTTTGAGCGTTAGTATAAGTTGGGTCGAGCTGATCTGCCTCAATCTTTGCAATCAATGATTGAGAAACTTGCGCATGATTAGCTAGTTCTGACTGTGTCAGGTCCAACTTCTTCCTTATCGTCTTGATCTCGCTTAGTTCAAGTGTCATATCCTATTCAATAAACTATCTTATTTATATTATTTCCGGTTAAATTATTCCTTAATGAATAAAAATCCCAACCACCGCAGAGCTGTGAGGTATTTAATAATCTCATTAGGGATTTTTCTTCTTAAAAATGGGTCGTTGCAAAGCAACAGAGTATTAGTTTGAAATGCTAATGCATTTCTAACTCTTAGATATCTGAATGATTTCAAAGAAACCCATTTTTATTGAATAATCAATCCAATAAAATTTATAAATAAAAATGTTTTTGAAGAAGAATCAAGGTGATTAATGATGGATGACTTACTTGAAGATTTAAAAAAAGGAAAGATAATTCTATTAGATGGCGCAACAGGAACAGAACTAAATAAGAGAGGTCTTGAATTTGGTTTAGAAACAACGCTAGCACATGAAAAGCATTTTATGAAGGTAATTGATATTGCAGAAGAGTATGCTTTAGCAGGCTCAGAGATTGTGCTTACCAATACGTTTGGAGCAAGCAGAACCTCGCTTGACAGATATGGTGAAGGAGAAAGGACTGATGAGATAAATTTCAGTGCAACTGATATAATGATAGGTGTACCTTTCATCTATCTTGCTGGATCTGTTGGTCCATCAACAGGAGAATTTAATTATGGAATGGAGGGATATGGGCAAAGTGCTGATGACTTCTATAAAGTATTTACAGAACAAATTTCAGCTTTAAAACGTGGAAGAGTTGATCTAATAGCTCTTGAAACATTCATGTGTTATGAAGAGGCTGAACAAGCATTAAGAGCTTCAAAAGATCTAGAGATGGTAACAGCTGTCTCCTTTTCGTTTAATTATGAACAGAATAATGATAAATACGCAACAATGTATGGTGCTGACATAAACAAACTGGTTGGCCTTAAAGATGCAGATATAGTCGGTTTCAATTGCGGTGATGTAACTCTTGAACAATCAGTTGAACTGACAAGAAGAATAAGGGACAATACTGACAAACCGATCTGGGTCAAGCCTAATGGAGGTCCACCTGCTGAACCTGAGAAATGTTCAACACCAGAACAGTTTGCTGAATACGGTGAACGAATCATTGAAGCAGGCGCTAAGTTGATAGGTGGCTGCTGTTTAACCACACCACAGCATATTTATGCATTAAATACAGTAATTGAAAGATATAACGGACCTGAGTAAAGAATATTATCATGCGAATAATTTATACAGTAACCTTTAAAAAGACTGATTTGAGATAGATTAAAATTGAAATAGGGGGGATTGAAACAAAATGAAAAAAGGAAAATATTTATTTTCAAGTGAAAGTGTAACAGAAGGACATCCTGATAAGGTATGTGATCAGGTATCAGATGCAATATTAGATGCAATATTTGCAAAAGACCCTAATGCAAGGGTAGCTGTTGAGACATTGGTTACAACAGGACTTTGCTTAGTTGCAGGTGAAGTGACAACAACTGCTTATGTTGAGATACCTGATGTTGTAAGAGCGACTATCAAAAAGATAGGCTATGATGATCCAAAGAAAGGAATGGATTATGAAAGCTGCTCTGTTTTGACTGCGATTCATGCACAGAGTCCAGATATTAGTCAAGGAGTATCAGAAGGTGAAGGAGAGCATAAGGAACAAGGAGCAGGAGACCAAGGAATGATGTTTGGTTATGCTACCAATGAAACACCTGAGTTCATGCCATTACCAGCTGTGCTTGCTAACCAACTTACTGCAAAATTAGCTGAAGTAAGAAGAAATGGAGAGATTCCAAAATTAGGTCCTGACGGAAAAAGCCAGGTAACAATCGAATATGAAGATGGTAAGCCAATCAGAGCTGATGCAATTGTTATTGCGCAACAGCATGAAGAAGATCTACCTGAAGAAGAACTAAAAAGACTTGTTCTTGAAAAAGTAATCAAACCAGTTTGTGAGAAATGGATTGATGAGAACACAAAATTCCACATAAACGCAACAGGTAAGTTCGTCATGGGTGGACCTGCTGCTGACACAGGTCTTACAGGAAGAAAGATCATCTGTGACACATATGGTGGACATGGAAGCCATGGTGGCGGAGCGTTCTCAGGTAAGGACCCAAGCAAGGTTGATAGATCAGGAGCTTATGCTGCAAGATATATTGCAAAAAACATTGTAGCATCCGGATTATCTGACAGATGCGAAGTACAGCTTGCTTACGCAATAGGTGTACCAGAGCCAGTATCTGTTCTTGTACATACATACGGAACAAACAAGATATCTGAAGATAAGATTGCTGAACTAATACCAAAACATTTCCCTATAAAGCCAGCTGAGATCATAAAACAGCTTGACTTAAGAAGACCAATCTTCCAGAAGACAGCGGCATACGGCCACTTCGGAAGGAACGACCCGGACTTCACATGGGAAAAACTTGATAAGGTTGAAGCTTTGAAGCAGGACGCAGGTCCATTAGGTGCTTCAGAAGAAACAGCTGAATCAAAAATGATGGATGAATAATTAATTAATTTTTTATTTCTTTTTTTCTTTATTTGTTTGTTTTTATTTTTAAGGTAGAACCTTCTCTTGCTTTTGATGAGCATTGATTTATTTTATTTTACGTATTTTAAAACTTTTAAATTTAAGACTAAAACTTATCCATGCTCATCTTCTCTTTCGATTGAAGATCGTAAGAGTTAGAAAGCTATGCTTTCAAACTCTCTGAAGACACAATTCTGAAGACATTTAATAAAACAATTACAAAAACTTTAAAAGAATGCAAAAATATCTTCAATTATCAAGGAGGGATATTTATGGTATTTATAGATGATTTAATGGCTGGATTACAGCCGCAAACAAGATATGTTCTTGAAGAAAAACAAAGAGTTGCAAGTGCTATTAACAGACAAGAACCAATGAGAGGTATGTTCTATGACCCAGGTTTAATGAGAAGTCTTGCTTATATTGGAGAACAAGCAGGTGATGAAGTTTCACAAGCATATCTAAATGCTGTTTCACACTGTCCAGCTGGTCAACAATCCAAGATACTATCACGTACTTTTGTTGATAGAGTAATTGATAAAGGACCTGAGGCATTACATGGATTGGATATTGTAAGCAGATATAGTGGAGATTCTAAAAACGAAGAAGTTCCTTATCAAAGAGTCGAAGGAATAATCGAATTGTTTCTTAGATAATTACTCTTCACCAGAATAATTAACCAGGCTTAAGATATCATAACCTTTTATTTTTTCTCTTCCTTTTAAGAAATCAAGTTCTATCAAAAAAGATATTCCTTCTATAGAACCACCTAATCTTTCCACTAGTTTAACAGCAGCCTCAACAGTGCCGCCAGTGGCAAGTAAGTCATCAACAATAAGCACTTTATCGCCTTTCTCAATTGCATCTTCGTGTATCTCAAAGGAATCTTTACTGTATTCAGTATCAAATTCTTCTTTAATTGTCTTATGAGGTAATTTGCCTGGTTTTCTTAATGGTACAAAACCTGCATGCATCTCATGCGCAAGAACTGATCCAAATATGAAACCGCGTGATTCAGCAGAAGCAATCTTGTTTATGCCTCTACCATCAAAGTAAGTCAATATTTGCCTTATCACATCACGAAAAGCATGCGGATCCATCAATAATGTTGTTATATCCTTAAACATTACTCCTTCTTTAGGGAAGTGTGGTACTGTTCTTATCTTATCTTTTAAATCAATTGACATTTTATTATACTCCGGTTATTTTTTTTACACTCAATATTTCAAAATAATCTTGCATCTCATCATCATTATATTTTCTTATGAGTTCAAGCTCTGCCTTGCATCTCTTTGTCCCAAGCTTTTTCTTGAGAAACTCAACATTATCATAATTGAATACTGTAAATACTTTATCAACTTCCTCGCCATCTATCATAATTACATCTGACTGAAGAATTGTCTTGTCGAGATCATCTATTGGTTTCTTTACAAACTCAACATCCTTAATAAGTATCTTTACTTTTTTATCATAGGGTGGTTTGTAGTAATCAATATACATTGATATTCTCTTTTCTTTTGCGTATTTCCATTTCATTCATTCACCTTCGGAATTGCTGCAATCAGCAAACCAGTTACTTTATCTACGTTTTCTTTAAACACTTTAAGCACATCTTCCCATGTAACTGGTGCTTCATCAGTTTTCCAGCAATCATAATCAGTTGACATTGCGACAGCTACATATGGTATCTTTGCTTCATTTGCAAGCGCTGCTTCAGGAGCGATTGACATGTTGATAACGTCAGCGCCCCATTGCCTAAACATGTTTGATTCAGCTCTTGTTGAGAACCGAGGTCCTTCGATTGTAACAACAGTGCCCTCTGGATGAAAAGTTAGTCCTTGCTCTTCGCATGTTTTAATTAAAATGTTTCTTAGTTTTTCATCAAAAGGATCTGACATTGGACAATGAGCAGGGCTGTGTTCTTCAAACTCATCATGGAATGTGATTGAACGATGTCTTGTAAAGTCAATGAACTGATCAAGTATGACAAAATGACCTCTGCCAATCTCTTCTTTTAGACTGCCAACAGCAGTCGTTGCAAATATATGCGTACAGCCTTGTTCTTTAAGAGAATGTATATTTGCTCTGAAATTAACTTTTGTTGGAGGTATTGTATGTTTTCTACCATGTCTTGCAATAAGAACAACATCAATCCCGTCTATTGTACCAACAGTCAATATTGATGATGGTTTGCCATATGGTGTATCTACATCAATTTCTTTACTATCTTTTAGAATGTCTGGATTGTCTAACCCTGAACCGCCAATAATACCAATTTTTACCATTAAGTTTGTCCTCTTATTGAATCACTAAATAACAGGTGGTATTAAAATATTTGGTTAATTAATAGAATCAAATACGCAAAAACCAACAAACTGACCTAAAATATAAGAATATAACAAAAATAAGAGTAGGTTAGATATAATAAGCATTATTAATCACTACTTTGTGATGAATATAACATTAACAATTGAAAACATTTATAAATGTCATTTTCTATAGGTATTTAGAGTAAAATGGCAAAAAGACGATTAGAATCACTAGCACTGGAAAAACTTCCAAGTGAAGAAAAAAGACATAGTTTAGGTAAATTACATACGGGATATTGTGCAGACATTCTTTCAGGACAAGAATTAAAAGATGCGGATTTTAGAGCCGTAAAAGCAAATAAACATACACTAAAAACATTATTTGATATTGCTAAGAATTCTTCTGAAGATATTTATATCCTATTTCCTGAAGATGTCAAGTCAGGCTCCATGCAAACAATTATAGGAACAGGATTATACATTGGACCTAATGGAAATATAGATGAAGAAAGGCTAAAAAAAATTCTTCCAATGATTGACCCAAGCAAGAGCTTTGTTGTTGCATACACAAGAAATAACGTGATTGACAGCCTTGTAGAATCTGCTGTTAAAGAGAATAAGAGAGCTACAAGAGATGCTGAAGAGCTATTACAGAAAGCAACTGATGGAACAAGAGAAGCAAGAGAACGTTTAAAGAGTATATTAGATGGAATAGGCCCAGGTGATGTTTCATTATTAGAAAATATGGGATGGTTACCACAAATTACACTTGAAGATATTGGTTACGATGATAATATAGCTGACCCAATTAATGGTCTTGGCGGAATGTTCTTACAGGGAAAACACAGAGCCGTGCTGCATGCAGCACATATGGCTAAGAAAAGACTTGAGAAAGTTGTTAATCAATCAATCTTCAGCAACAGAGTAGAGATTGATGAAGCACAGATTAACCATGCAATTGTATTCACATTGCACAGTTTGTTAAGTCTTGATAATATAAAGAATGTTTACAAGTCTGACCCAAAAGCTTTTAGGGAAAGATATGGTAATAATTCTTTATTCAAAACACTGGATAAACTAGATAATTTTGATGAATATCTTAAGATAGGTGCTGCAGGAATACTTCATGATTGTGGCAAATGGCTTGATTTAGATGCTTACAGAGAAGACGCAAGTTTAAGAGATAGATTTCATCCAAGATTGGGTGCAAATATTATGAAAAGATTAAAATTACCCTACTCAGCACTTGTTGAAGGACATCATGCTAACCTTAGTGGAATTAACCATTACCCTAATGTGTTTAATGGACATGGAAGAGATATGAGTTATGTGCCAGATACTATAAGCAGCGAATCATACCACACAGACCTATATTTTCCAAGGATGGTCTTTTCTGCTTATGAATTATTATTTACTACACTTGAAAAAAGCTATTTAAGTGCATTAAGAGATAACCCGGAAAGATTTGAACAACATGTACAAGGCCTAGGTTTTGGATCTATTGATGATTATTTAATATTCAAGACAGTAAATTCAATGAGAGATACTACATTATATCCTACAAGTGGTGAGATGGAAATGGAAGAGCCAGTAGCTGTTGAATTTATTCAATCTGCAAATATGTTCCCGGCTGATTCAGAAGTATATCTTAGGCAGAAGAAAGGACATGAAAGCAAGAAGCACAAGCATCCATTTGATGGAGCAACAGGTATGGTTGCAAAAAATGGAGTGATACATATCAAATACGATAGAAACGACAGAAGATTAAATGGAACTGTTGATACAAGAACAGGTGTTGAATCAGAAATATTTGATATAGAATTAACAAAATTATAATTTACTTTTTATTGCATTCTCGCTAACAATAGCAGAATTACCAGTTGGGTCTTCTAAAATAATCTTTAGTTTTTCACGGCCCCACATAACTTTCTGTATCTTCTTAAGCATGTTCTTTGCTTTCTTCCGATCATTATTATCTTCAACAGAATCTCTTAGAGTCTCAATCTCTTTCTTAACCCGATTAAGCAACCCTTCAACATTGGTTATATAACCTTGTGATGAAGGACCAGGTGTTATTGTTGTGATATGAGGTATCTTGATAGTTGCTTCGCTTGATTTTATCAGACGCACCTTAAGGTCTTCTTCAGAGCTAACTTCAAAAGTGAATTTAGAAGAATCTTTTTTTTCTAATGCTTCAATATCTGCTTTATGATATTTACATTCAGAACAAGTCATTGAAAAGATAGCCATCTTGCCAAAATAAGGCACTTCTTCTTCTCGTTCCATCAAAGTCAAAGATTTCTTATTACAGATAGGACAAGGCTGTTTTTCTATGATATTTTCGTCTGACATATTATGCAGAATAACCCGTGAGAGGTATAAATAGTTTACGGTTTTAGATTAAAAAGAAAAATAGAGTAATAAAAAAATATTTATTCAAACTCTTGCACTTCTGAAACTTCTGGAGCAGCGCTTTCTTCAGTTGACTTTGCCGCACGATGAACTCTTGCAGATGAAGGTGTTGCAACAATCCAATCATCACCAAATCCTGCAATATCTCCACCTAGTGCATCACAAGTCTTCTTTAGTTTATTGATTGCTCTCTTAAGCTCAACCAAATCTTTATCTTTAAGAGGTTTGATATTGATTAGTGCAATTGTGTGGCCTTCTCTTAAGCCGTCAAGAATATCTTTGATGTCTGAAAAATCTTGTATAACAAAAGGCCTTACTAACATCTTGTTTTTTGATTGTTCTTCTACATCAGTATCAAGTTCAACATATTCTTCATCGCCGCCTTCTGAATGTTCAAGCTCTTCTTCTTCTTCATGGGGCTGTATTTTGTCTTTAAGGTCTGAAAAGAAACCCATATTATTTTCCCCTCCGTTGAGTCATATTACTTTTTAACAAATTATTGTTTTGTTATTAGATATTTAAATCTTTTGTTTTTTTATTTAGAGAATACTCTATAATAGTATTAATTAATCATGGTTTTACGTCCTAAAAGACTGAAAAAAGTGTCTTGCCTGTTTAGTGTCGAAAAATAGAAAGGTTTATAAGGTAACTCTACTTCCATTAGAGTATAATGGGACAAGAAGAAGTTAATCTTTTTTTGAAAAAGAATAAGGGTAAATGGTTTTCTTCAAGACAAATAGCTGCCCGACTAAAGATTAGTATAGGCTCTGTTACTACTAGTCTTAAGAGATTAAGACAGACAAAACAAGTAAAAAGCAAGCTTGAATACGAAAAAAAGATCAAGAGAAAGATTTACAAGTATTCTTACAAAAGATAACTTCTCAAAACAAAAAAGACTCGCTACACTCGTAGCTTTATTTTGATTGCAAAACATAAGAAATTACTTTCACAATTTCTAAGCTTTGATTTTACTTTGTAAAATCAAAACATTTAAATAATTCTTTTTAAATATTAACCACTTAAATGAAAAGAGGTAGTAAGATTCAGATAGGTATATCAGTTCTTGTCATCATACTTATATGGGCATATATCAACTATGATAATCTTACAAATCCAATAATTGAAGTACAGGAAAGAGGAATTATCTATATTGATGAGCCAGTTATTGAACCAATAATTGATCAATCAGTTCAAGATCAACCAAAAGAAATACCTGTACAACCAACAACGCTTATGTCAGACTTAGAATGTGTTGATGGCAAAATAAATTTTATTCTTACTAATATTGATACAAAAGAAGCCAAGATTTCTAAATTTACAATAATGGTAACCAGTAGAATTAACCTTAATCCAGACTGTGGCACAAACTCATTAAAACCTGGTGAGAGTACACAATGCCTTAATATTGGAGGCATAAAGTCAACAGGTAATAAGTTGGTAATTGTAAGGTATCCACCAACAATGTCTGAATCTGATATAGCTAAATGTTAAGATAACATGGTAAAAGCAAAGAAGAAAAAGAAAGCAGTGAAAAAACCAAAGCTAAAACCTAAACCTAAATCTGCTAAATCAAAGGCTAAACTTGCTAAACCAAAGACTAAAGTAATTCCTAAATCAAAAGAGGATGAAAGAAAAAAGCTTGATTTTGAGACAATTACTCCTGCTGAACAAGCGTTAAAAGCAGAAGAAAAAGATAAAAAAAAGCCAAAGAGTGGTTTGATTGATATAAAGATAGAAGCACCGCCTGATGATGAAGATGAAAAAGAGGAAGACAATAGTAAAGAATCAGATGGTAAAAAAAAAAGTGAAGAAACTGAAATTGAAAAGATAGCAGATGAAAATAATGATAAAAATGCTAGCAAAAATGTAATATTCACTGCAAAACCCAATAATGAACATAAAAAAGAAGAAAAGAAAGAAGAGCCAGCTAAAGAAAAAAAAAGTGAAGAAACCGAGATTGAAAAAATAGAAAAGGAAACTAGTAAAGAAGATACGGGTGGAAACATATTATTCACTGCAAAACCTCAAAGTGAACAAAAAGAAGAGGAGCCAGAAGAAGAGGAAAAAGCGCTTGAAAGTGAAACAGAAGATTCAGAGCAAGAAGGAGAAAAGAAAGAAGAAGGCGAAGTTGAGAAAAAAGTTGAAGAATTGTATAAAACAAAACCAGATAAAGAAGTTATTGAAAGGACAGCCGAAGAAGATCTAGCAGAAGTCAAGAAACAAGCACGTTATGATGATGAACCTGTTGCATGGAAGAAAAGTAAAGATTATATTTATCATGATTTAATTCAAGTAGAAAAGAAAAAAGAAAAGAAAAAGAGCCTATTTGGTAAAATCAAGTCATTATTAAAGAAAGAAGAAGAATGATTATTGCTTAAATTTGTTTGTTCTTAAGTATTCCTTATCATTAAGCAAAGCAAATCCTGCTTCTTTACCAATCAATTCAACTTTTATGATCTTATCAGGATTAAATAGGTCAACTTTTGGCTTGTCAACATGCTCAGTTAATCTAAGAATAAGACTTCTCTCGCTCATCCTGTGGCTTCTTTTCTTGACTGACATCATCCAGCTTTCCTTATCTTTGATGTCCTTTGCAAGACTTTTGACAGCACGTTGCATGTTTTTCACACTAGACTTAGACCATTTATCAATTGGTATATACTTAAAGGTTTTATTAAACTGATATGGATACTTTTCGCAAAGGTTTGTCAGTTTACGGACTACTTTCCTGGAATCTTTTGTTCTCAGATTAAAAACTCCTTCGTTTGACTTAAGGAAAGTTACTTTCTCTCTTACACTCTTTAGTAATTGTTCAACTTCCAGCTTTGCTGAATTCTCATGCGCTGGGTCGTATGTAACAAGAAGATTTGGTTTTACCATAACTAACACCTCTTAAATCAATTTTTATCTTTTAATTATAAATAGTTTTCTGTTTTGGTTTTTGTTTCTTCTAAAATGCCTTCAGAGCAGTAATGAGCATTGATTATTAGTTTTAAATTTAAAAATATTATAATACGTTAATAAAAACAAATAAAATAACTCAATGCTCATCAAAAGCAAAAGAAGGTTCTACCAATAAATTACTTCTACCTTTAGTTTAATTCAAAAATAATTTATATCATTAATTAATTTAAAACAACCAATGAATGAAACACTCGAATCAATAAAAAATAGAAGAAGTATCAGGAAGTTTGAAGATAAAGAGTTGACAAAACAGCAGATAGAAGAAATCATTGAATCAGGCAGACTTGCGCCAAGTGCACGCAATGACCAGAACTGGAAATTCATTGCTGTAACCAATAAAGAACTGATCAAAGAGATGTCTGACTATGTTGTTAATATCGTAATTGATAATCCTAAATATTCATTTGTAAAGGAAAGGAAAGCAATAATTGATGATCCAATACTATACAGCGCTCCTGCTGTGATATTCATCGTGGCTGAAGAAGATGATAAGTGGTCAACAATAAACTGTTCACTTGCTGCAGAGAATATGATGATCTATGCTCATTCTATCGGTATTGGAAGCTGTTTTATTGGAATGGCAAGATTTGTTAATGAAAACCAAGAATTAGTAGAAAAACTTAAGGTGCCGCAAGGATGCGTTATACAAGCAACGCTTGTCTTTGGATATGCAGATGAAAAACCTGAATTCAAGGAAAGGAATAAGGATAATGTTACATGGATAGATTAAATTTTAATAATAGTTTTCTAATTTAATAGTTTTATGAAGCGACTTAAGAGAAAATACAGAATTATTCTTAATTTGTTGGTAATGTTATTCGCATTAGTCATATTCTTTGGATTGGCTGAAACAATGATGAGGATGGCCAATAAAGATGTTTATTCTGATGATTATGATGGCAAGATGATACTGAGTAAGATTAAAGTGTCAAGTGACAAAGATATTGTTTATGAGCCAGAAGATGGATGGAAAGATCTGAAGAAATATCCAAAAGAGAAACCAGAAAATACTTTTAGGATTCTAATGCTTGGTGATTCTGTAACAGAAGCGCCCAATATTATAAGACAAAGCAGGAAATTTAAGTACATAATAAGAAAGAACATTTCTGATTTATCAGATAAGAATATTGAATTATTGACAGTTGCCTTGCCAGGCTACTCAACAGTACAGGAAGTTGCTGTGTTCAGGAGATATTTCAGAGAACATGAACTTGATTTAGTGATTGTGAACTTCATATCAAACGATCTTTATTCTTATCCATTCTATAAAAAAGAGAATATTGACGGAACAGAAAAGTATGTCTTCTTTTCAAAGAAATACAGGCAGATTCCTTTATTGCGTAAGAATCCATTATATATGTTATTTGTCAAGAAGTCTGTGTTTTTCAGGTTTGTCAATGAGCGTGCATATAACATCTATGAGAAATTTGCTGGTGAGAAAGAAATAAAGCATCTTGATCTTAACAAAGACAGTACTGCAAGAGCTATCTATAATCTAAAATTGATGTCAAGAGAGGATAACTTTGAGCTTATGTTTGCATACATACCATCAATGGACATAAAGAAACAGGTTGAACAGGATAAAGTTAATCGCGGAATCAATGACATTGAGGTAAGAGACTGGTTAAAGAAGGTATTGAATAGCATGAAGATCACATTTTTTGATATGGTTCCTATATTAATGGAGTATGATAATGTAGAAACCTTAGTAAATTACAGGGTTGCGCATCCAAGTGAAGAAGGACATAAGATAATTGCTAAGGAAATGCTTGATTTTTTGATTGAAAACAAACTTGTCCCAATAGGTTAAAAAACAAAATCTTTATATTAGGTAAGTTTATTCTAGCTGATAGATGGGTCCGTAGCATAGTCTGGTGGTGCGTTCGACTGATATCATTAGGCTAGTAATCGAGAGGTCCGGAGTTCGAATCTCCGCGGACCCATATTTTTTATTCCA
>Ga0187833_10001107_pt1 | contig 31321 bp, 21 predicted proteins | sample ETNtaG_37_FD_167968 | JGI IMG/M metagenome (GOLD analysis project Ga0187833, IMG submission 167968) | Marine microbial and viral communities from oxygen minimum zone, Eastern Pacific Ocean - ETNP2014_SV_400_PacBio MetaG (Illumina Assembly) | ecosystem: Environmental > Aquatic > Marine > Hypoxic...
AGCTCGAAGCCTCTCCTGAGAATAGACCGCCTTCCACATTTCTACTTCTTTCGGGAAGTAGGTGTGGACGAGAGCTGGGAAAGAAGATCCCGTTGATGGGGCAGAGGTGTAATCTGAAAGGCTTCGGCCGATCAGTTCAGCCTGCTGCTCCCAATCGCTCAAGGTGTCAGAAATATATTCTTTTATGGTGGCGTAAAGACTATGTATGGTGATATTTTCGCCTACAACTCAATATTTTAATGGTTATTATGTAATATTTTAATTTTATCAATTTATATTTTACATAATTTCATAAATAAGTATTATTCATATATGACAAATACTGATCTAAACATCATATACTTGTGTTTTGGATGTGAATGGTATTAGTGATCTTTCGAATGAAGTCAGAAACAAGAAAATTGCAGCAGGTGGGTCATTCAACCCTTATGATATCCTTGCCTAAAGAATGGGTAAGGGCCACAAATCTTTCTCAAGGAGATAGCTTAACAATTCAACAGAATGATGACGGAACACTTAATATTCTTCCAAGCGGTATTCCTCAAAAAAAGGAAGTAGTAAAATGCATAGTAGATTCAGATAAATGCAAAAAGCCTAATCTTCTTACAAGAATTATCACTGGTGTCTATATTATTGGACACGAAACACTTGAAATATATTCTAAAAAAGGCTTTGAACCGGAGCATTTAGCCGAAATCAGGAAAACTATTCATGGATTGACTGATATGAGCATAGTGGAACAGGATATGAGCCATGTCGTAATCAAAAACTTTGTAGATCCAACAAGATTTCATGCAATTGGTTTGATGAGAATAATATATATGATCACATCTTGGATGCAAGAGGCCTCTATTCAAGCTTTGAAGGAGAATCGAAAGAATTTAGCTAATGAAGTAATACATATGGAGAAAGAGGTTGATCGTATCTATTGGCTTATTATACTACAATTATTGCTTGCAGCTAAAGATAAGTCCGTAGAGAAAAAGATTGGAATCGAGTCTTCCCAAAATATTGTTGGTAGTCGAACCGTTGCGAAAATTCTTGAGAAAATTGGTGATCTTGCAGAAGATATAGCTATCCAAGTTATTACTATTTTAGATAGTGATTATCCGCCTGATCAATCTGCAATAGATGATTTGGAAAAAATGTTTAAGATGATTCAAAAAGTATATGATGAATCTACAAAAGGGTTTTTCTCAACCAACATTAATATGGCGAACGATGCATTGGAGAACGTTCTAGCTATCTCAACAGAATTTACAAAAGTAACTAATTCTGTTCTTACTAATTTCACAAATAATCTAGAGAAGAAGAATGGTCGACAAGATTTTCAAAAGATAGATACATATTTATCTCTAAGAACTATTCTGTGGATCTTTTCTCAAATAGCTGGATATTGTGGTACCATCTCTGAAATCACCATAAATAGAGTATTAGAAAGACCCAGTAATATATGCAAATTCGAGATGCAACCACCAGAGCATATTTAAATCTAATCTGTTGAATTAGTCCCACTTTGGATGTTGCATTGATCTAGTTATATTTCTAATTACTTGCCTTCAGCATCGATTGTGCTGCTGCGAGTCTTGCAATCGGTATGCGGTATGGGGAACAACTTACGTATGTTATACCAAGATTATGGCATATTTCTATTGATTCTGGGTCTCCACCATGTTCTCCACATATACCTACTTCAAGATCGCTTCTTATTTTTCTACCTTTTGTTATGGCTATCTTCATAAGTTCTGCTACGCCTTTATTATCCAAGGTTTGGAAGGGGTTCTGATTGATTATTCCTTTTTCTTCAAATATGGGCAAGAACTTGTTTTCTGCATCTTCTCTGCTGAAGCTGAATGTTGCCTGAGTTAGATCGTTAGTTCCGAAGCTGAAGAACTCAGCAATATCAGCTATTTCATCAGCAGTTACGCAAGCTCTAACAACTTCTATCATTGTACCAAATTTTATTCCAAGTTTTACATTTTTTTCTTGTTCCACTTCTTTTTTTACCCGGTTAACTAGCTCAAAGATTTTCATCAACTCTTGCTTTAAAGCAACTTGAGGTATCATTATCTTAGGCATTGCTTTCTTTCCCTCTTTTACCAGCTCAGCTGTTGCTTCACAGATAGCCATTATCTGGGATTCATATATCTCTGGATATGTGATTCCTACTCGAACTCCTCTATGTCCTAACATTGGATTGACTTCTGAGAGTTCTCTAGCTTTATTCAAAACTCTATTCTTCTCAGCTATATCTGATTCTGTTGCTCCAGATTCTTGTAACTTCCTTATCTCTTCGTTGAGTTCTTCTATATTTGGAAGAAATTCATGCAAAGGCACATCAAGCAACCTGACTGTAACAGGATTTCCATCCATTGCGGCAAATATCTCCTTAAAGTCTTGTCTCATCATTGGTTTAAGTTTGTCAAGATAAATTCTTCGTTCATCATCGCTATCTGCAAGTATCATTGAAACCATTATTGGTAACCTATTTGTGGTATTGAACATTCTTTCAGTTCGACAAAGACCTATCCCTTCAGCACCTATTTCTCGAGCTAATCTAGCATTTTCCGGAGTATCTGCATTTGCTTGTACACCGAGTTTTCTTATACTGTCCGCCATATTCAGGATTTCTTCCATTTCTGGAGTGGGTTCAGGTTCTACTGTTGGAACTTCACCTAAAAAGACTTCCCCACTTGTACCATCAATCGTAATGTATTCACCTTCCTTAACTATATGATTCCCAATAGAAAATTGGCGCTTTCTAATATCTATCTTGATTTCAGCAGCACCAGATACACAGGGTTTACCTATTCCTCTAGCTACTACTGCGGCATGACTAGTTTTTCCTCCTCTGCTAGTGAGTATACCTTGTGACGCGAAGAAACCATGGACGTCTTCTGGCTTCGTTTCTTCTCGCACTAGAATCACCTTTTCACCTGCTTTTCCTTTTTCTTCTGCTTTATCAGCATCAAATATCACTATACCACTGGATGCTCCGGGAGATGCCCCTAATCCTTTCGCCTTGGACTCGATATGAACCGTTGGGTCAATGCTTCTATGAAGCATCTGCTCGAGCGTATCAGGTGTCACTCCCATAAGTGCTTCCTCTTTTGTAATGAGTCCTTCTTTTTTCATTTCAACTAGTACTCTGACTCTAGCTACTGCATTCATTTTGGCATTTCTGGTCTGAAGAAGGTAGAGTTTTTCTTTCTCTATTGTAAACTCAATATCTTGAGGATACCTGTAGTACTTTTCGAGTTTTTCGGTTAAACCAAGAAGTTCATTATATGCCTCTGGAAGTTCTTTTTTCATCTCATGAACTGGGCTCGGTGTCCTTATCCCAGCTACCACATCTTCTCCTTGTGCATTCATGAGATACTCTCCGTACAAAGTTTTTTCTCCTGTTCCTGGATCACGTGTGAAAACTACTCCTGTACCACTTTTATTCCCCATGTTTCCAAAAACCATAGTCACAACATTAACAGCTGTTCCATCAGCTATCTCCGGCCCTATATTGAACTCATTTCGGTAATCCACACATCTCTTCACGTTCCAACTTTCAAATACAGCTGCTACAGTACTATTTAGCTGATTATATGGGTCATCTGGAAACTGAATTCCAGTCTCTTTCTGACAAATCTCTTTAAGTTTCTTTACTAATTCTTTTAATTCTTCAACAGTTGAGTCCTTCTCTTCAGATATCTTGGGAAACTTATCGTCACTTACCCGTAACACAACCTTACCAAAAAGCTGGATAAATCGGCGGTATGCATCATATGCAAATCTGGGATTACCCGTTTGCTCGATTAAACCTTGGACAGTTTTATCATTAAGTCCTACATTAAGAACTGTGTCCATCATCCCTGGCATAGATACTGCTGAACCTGACCTTACCGATACAAGCAGAGGATTTTTTGAATTACCAAAGCCTAACCCAGTCTTCTGTTCAAGAATCTTCATAGCTGAATGTATGTTCTGGATTAATTCTGCGGATAATTTCTTATTATTCCCATAATATCTTGTGCATTCCAAAGTAGTAATTGTGAACCCTGGAGGAACAGGTAATCCGAGTTGAGTCATTTTAGCTAACCCTGCACCTTTCCCCCCTAGAAGTTTCTTGTTATCGCTATTTCCATCCTCAAAAGAGAATATGTCTGATGTTATTTTTTTACTCATAGACCTATCTTTGCCTAAGGGGACAAAACATAACCCTGATATAAATAAGGTGATTATAGAATTGTGTGCAGCATTAATTTGTTTGCAGGTGTAAATGTATCTTTGAATTCAGGAATAAGAAAGGATGTACCTACTATAGTAATGATAATAGTTTCAGTCATACTGTTGTTATCTACAATTTTCCTAATTGACCCACAACTAGCCCCTCAAAGGGAAAAAAATTATGAATCTCTTGTAGATGACTTATTCAATGAAGTATTACAAAGCGTTCAAGGTATGAGAGATCTGCCGTCTCCTGAGAAGATAGAACTGAATATAGTTTCAATACAGTGGTTTAGAGATAGGGCAAAGGAGGATGTTAAAAGAGAGAGCGAAGAGATCCGTCTCGAAGACATTGTACATAAAACACTCTTCCTTATTCCACAAAATTATAGTGCGGGTGAAGCTCGAGTGGAGCAGGCAAGTAGAATAAAAGCGGCTGTTGTTGGGACTCGGCTTTACATAGTACAAGAATTCTTTGATCCTCTAAAAAAAAATGATGCAAGACGAACCTTGGCCCATGAAATCACACATTTACTTCAGAGTCAGTTTAGATCTCCCAATTTAATCACATCAGACCAGAGATGGGCTTGGATAGCCCTGATAGAAGGAGATGCCGACTTCACTGCAGACAATTATATCTCTGGATCAGGACTTTTATCATATGAGGCATATGACATTGAAAGTTTAGACAAGATCCGAGGTTTCCCATATCAATATGGATCCGGATTTGTTTCTGCGCTTTTTATGAAAGATGGTTGGAATCAAGTGAATGCTGCTTACATAAATCCTCCAAGATCCACAGAAGAGGTACTACATCCCGAAATATATTTTTCAGGTGACTCATTCGAAAAGGTCGAGGCTTTATTTCCCGGTTTAAGCGGATGGGAAATAAAGCTAACAGACACATTTGGTGAAAACTTTATTCAGATTATGCTTGAAAACGGTTTATCTGAAGAGGTAGCTATTAATGCTGCAGCGGGTTGGGGTGGCGACAACCTTACCCTCTTCAATAAGGAAGAGAATTATCTAGTGACTTGGCGCATTAATTGGGATACTGTTAATGATGCTTCTGAATTCATTAAGGGATTTAAGAGTTTGATTAGGAAGATGGATGGAATAGAAGTTGAACCTGAACTATATTTTGTCAAAGATCATTATTTGACTTTAGTACAGCATGATTTGTTGACAGAGATTGCAAGCTCTTCAGAAAAAGAATTAATTTTATCAATGCAACAGCTGATGAAGCCTTAGTTTTTTTTAGTTACCCTCACCAATAAATAATAATCTTCTTTAATTCATAACATTTAAGGCTCGTAGTATTAAACAAAATTTAGTGGCGAAAGATCTATACGAAATGCATCTAGTTTCACATATCCATTGGGATAGGGAATGGTATCGTACATTTCAAGATTCTAGGGCAAAATTGGTGAAAACAATCGACAAGCTCCTCTTGTTGCTAGATTCAAACCCAGATTATCAGTTTTTTGTCTTAGATGGCCAAGCAGTTATTTTGGAGGATTACCTCGAAATACATCCCGAAAAAGAGGAATTGTTAAAAAAACACATTAGTCAGGGTAAAGTTTTCGTTGGTCCTTGGTATACTTCTGCTGATGAGTTTTTAGTCAGTGGTGAAGCATTAATACGAAATTTAATGTTAGGGCATAAAATCACTTCAAGATTTGGAAGAGTAATGAAAGTTGGTTATATGCCTGATCAATTCGGTCATATTTCTCAACTTCCCCAGATTCTCAGAGGCTTCAATATTGATTCAGCAGTGTTCTCAAGAGGATTGGGTGATGAAGGAGAAAAGTTAGGATCAGAGTTTATCTGGAGAGCACCAGATGGAAGCGAGGTCTTGGCGATTCATCAGATAGGTGGGTATATGTCAACTTCTGCTTTGGGATATGAAAATCCTAATGAATTCGGGATTAGTACAAACCGCTTAAATCTAAAAAAAGCCCTTGAAACTGTAAATCATAATAAGTTAATCCTTTCCAAATATGCTAAAACAAAATATCTTCTCCTAAATAACGGTGAAGACTTTTTTGAACCACAACCTGAAATACCTTCTATCATAGAATACCTAAATGATAATATCATAGATGCAAAAATAATCCAGAGTAATTTCGAGAATATCATAAAAAAAATTAAAGCCAGTCAACCTAAGCTAGATTTTCTTGAGGGAGAGCTACGTGCAGCTAAATACTGGTTCATGCTTTTTGGTGTGTTGTCTACTCGAATGGTCATAAAGCAATATAACGAAAGGACACAAACCAATTTAGAGAAAATCTCTGAACCATTAGCTGCGTTAGCTTGGTTGGAGGGGCTTGAATATCCTAAACATCATATTTGGCAGGCTTGGAAATATCTTCTTCAATCACAATTTCATGACAGCATTTGTGGTTGTTTTATTGATGCGGTTTACCAAGATGTTGTCCACCGTTTCCTTAAATCACTTCAGATATCTAAAAAAATCTCCAGCGATTCAATCAATTATCTCGATAGCAAGATCGACACCACTTTTTTAAACCCTGATTCCCATCCAATAATCGTCTTTAATTGTCTAAATTGGATTCGCAATGAAGCTGTAAGTGTGAATCTACCTATCTCAGATATAGAAGATGTTTCATCCAATTATTCTGTTTTAGATAACAATAGTAAGAGGACTTATGCAAAGATAAGTAGATCAATAGAATCTCAAAAGGAGAAACTTCAAGAAATCAAAGTTTCTTTTTTGGCTGAAAAGATTCCTGCTATTGGATATAAGATCTATTATCTTACTCCATCTAATCAAAAGGAACCTTTGTTATCAGCATTGAAGAGTAACAAGGACTTTATCGAAAATGAGTACTTTCATATAACATCTAACAAGAATGGGACTTTGAAGATTATCTATAAACCTACGAATATTTTATTTGATGATGTACTTCTTTTCGAAGATGTGGAAGATGTTGGTGATGAATATAACTTCTCACCTGCCAGGTTTTCAAATAAAATCACAACTGAAAATTGTGTTGCCAGTGTATCGGTTTTTGATAACAATCCAGTTTCTATAACTCTTAAAATAGAATTACAGCTAAAATTGCCAACAGAGATATCAATAGACAGAAGCACTCGAAGTAATAAATTCGTTAACTGTTTGCTTCAAAGTTTTGTAACTCTTTATCCTAAGGTAAAACGAATCGATTTTAAAACGGTTTTCGATAATTGTGCAAAAGATCATCGATTAAGAGTCATCTTCCCAACTGATATTATGACTGAATGCACTTATGCTGAAAGTCCATTCGATGTTGTACAGAGATCAATCGTTCCTCCATCTGCAACTGATTGGAAAGAATCGCCCTCTCAAACACAACCACAACAGTCGTTTGTGAGCATCAATAATGATAAGATAGGTTTGACTTTAATCAATCAAGGGCTGCCAGAGTATGAGGCTGTTCATACTGAGAAAGGTACTTCCATTTTGTTGTCACTTCTTCGTTGTGTTGGTTGGTTAAGTCGTGATGATCTCCTGACAAGAAAGGGGAGGGCAGGGCCTCGTCTTCATCCACATCTTCGCACACCCGATGCTCAATGTCTCGGAAGACATGAATTCAGATATTCTCTTGTAATTCATGAGGGCGATTGGAGGCATAACAAAGTATGGCAAGACGCATACAACCATAATACGCCTTTGATTGTTAACCCAACTTCCCAGCATCATGGTCAGCTACCTCAAGAGTTTTCATTCTTACAAATAAAGCCGGAATCGTTGATCATCTCTGCTCTAAAAAAAGGAGAACTAAGTCATAGCCTTATATTGAGGCTCTACAATCCTGAATCAAAACAAACAAAAGTAGAAGTGCACAGTCAAAAAAAAATAATGAATGCCTGCTTTGTAAATCTCTACGAGAAAAAAAATAGAGATCAAGAAAAGAAAATTAATATCCTAAAAAACAGAATCCAATTCAAATTAAATAACTCGCAGATCATCACTTTACGAATAGATTTCTAGTTTTTTCATAGATCTATCTAAGGGATGAAGAATTTGTAAATTTATTTGCATATATGGTAGCCACCAAATATTAAAAGTAACTCCTTTATATGAGAAAATTTTGTCTCTTTTATTATAGTAGAGAAGAATTGAGGCTACAATTATTGAAAAGAGTAACACTGATTCTAAGTCCTATTCTTGCTATCATCTTAGTCTCAACTATCATCTTTATCTCGGCTTTTGCTGTCACTTATCAGCCTGGACTCAAACCTGGAATGGAAATGAAATATGAGTTCTTACACTATCCAGATATCAAGAATGCTACTGTAACAGTAGTAGATGTTGAAGGTAATCTGGTTAATCTAAACACTGTTTCTAACTACCACAATGGTAATAGAATTGATCAAATCATAACAATTAATATTGGAAGTAGTGAAAGTACTACCATTATTCCGACAGATCAAGATGAAGGATGGACTTCAATTCAAGGGATCAACACAATCAACGTAATTGATGATTACCTAGAGATAAAAATGACTCCTAAAGATGGTTATGCTGAAGTAGAATATTCTTTCCAAGAACCCTTAAGCTTATGGGACGTAGAATACTTTTACTATTACATTTCAATCAACGATATTTTAGAAGGCGAGAAGTACACCATATGGATGACTGACGCTAGCGGGAAAAGCAAATTCTTTCCTATTGATTTTAATGTGGATGAACCAAGGAAACCTAAGTTCATTATTTGGGACAAGAAAGAGTGGTTCAACTTTAACACAATCCCTCAAGATGAGCTCGATAGAGGAGAAATAACAAAAATTAGCGTTGTCTATGATGGTGAATCTATTAGAACCATATCACTAAGAAACTTCGAGACAGACCAACCAATAGATCATGGTTCAGGTATTTTCAAGTATTTTGTTGTTACATCTGGGCTCGTTCAAGGAGACCCAATCTATCCAAATGTACCAACCGTAATAAATGAAGAATTGCCTAATGATAACCAGCCAGATCCTATTATTCTTCAAAATAGCTATAGAGAATTTGTCGTTGCATTCGACGATTGTGATGGTGGCAGCTGCAGTTCTGCATACACATACGACAAAGAAACAGGCATCCTGACAAGGTTCTGGACCGCAACATCTGGAATCCAGATAATACTTGTAGATCAGAAGGGGGTTTGGGCTCCACCTAACACAGCTATGCTAGTTTTGGCGATGATACATGAAGGGTGGATTAATGTTGTTCTTCCCAACATTTGGTATATTATTGGTATAATCTCAATTTATATTATTGGTTTTCTAGGATCTATAATCTATGACAAATGGAAGCGTGGGACTCTTTCACTTGGGATGATGAAACAATGGTGGCCTTTCCTTGTGATTCTACTAATCATATTCATACTTGGAGAAGTAATCCGACGAATTGGAATTTGATTAGAAATGACAGATAAGTCACTTATTGACGAAGTTCAATTTTCACAATTCCTCTGGGGAAGACGAAGATGGTTCAGGATTATTTTTCATTTTCCACTTCTTCTTATCAGTAAAGATTATCGAGCCTATAGATTTCGGAAGCTCTCAAGGAAGAAGCGTATTAAGAAAGCAGAAAAATGGGCAAAAAAATTTAGTATTGATCCAAGATTTCCGGATGTCACTTTAGAGCAGGTTGTTGGGCGGAGCGATATTATATCTATACTGATCGATTCAATAGATTACCATATATTACGTCTGCAAGATAAAGATCCCCAGTTCGCAAAGATGTATGCGACTCCTCCACCGAAAATCTTTATTCTGGAAAGTGATCCTGGATGGGGAAAGAAGTTTCTAGTTAAAGCAATTCAGAGAGAAGCGTTGGAGCGCGGTGTCAAAGAGGGAATTAAGGTTATTCCTGAGACACTGAAGTCATCTGACATTTCGTCTTGGCTTATGGGTGTTTCTGAAAAGCAACTCGAGAATAGAATGAACTCTATCTTTTCTAATCCAACTTTGATTTTTATCGACCAGGCTCACGCCTTTTCAGAAAAAAATCAAGGTATTAGTGGCGATATAGATAGAGAAAGCCGACGGATCGGTGAAGCTTTGGAGAGATCACTGGAGCGTTTGAAAGATAATCCGATAAGGGGGGTAGCTCTTCTTTCAACAAACAATTTTGCAAATATCCCTGAATCACTCAGATTGATAGCTGAAAGGATAAATCTAAACGAAATGAAGGAAGAGTCCCTAGTCGAAATTTGTAGAAGAAGAAACAAGGAAATTGGTCTTAAAATAGACCCAAGAAAGCTATTTCACGCACTATCACAATCATTAAGAACTCTAGGCAAGAGTGATTTAACGCCTTCTGATATTAACAAGGCATTCGTATTGGCCACAAGCAAAGTGCAAGCACCTTACAGAGATTCTATACGAAAGGGTACCACTAAACGAAAGGTCACTTCAATTCCAAAACCGACAATAGATGATTTCATCTCTGTCGCTCCGGATGTAGCTGCATATACAGAAGAAGAAGTCTCTACTATGGTTAAAGAAACACGACAGTTTACTAAACCTACAGAAAGGTACAGTGATGTCGGTGGTTTACACGACGTAATTGGAAAAGTGATAACAGAGATTAAGGCCTCCTTAAACCCCGAACTAGCTACCCAATTAGGGTATGAGCCGCCAATCGGATTTCTGTTTTTTGGCCCACCAGGTTCTGGTAAGACACTATTAGCGAAAGCAATAGCTGGAGAAGAGGGGGCGAAGATCAGAGTGGTAAGTGGTTCTGAGGTTTATCAGAAGGAGGTTGGTGAGACAGAAAGAAATATCAGAAGAGTATTCAGCGAGGCTAGAAAGGAATCGCCCAGTATCATAATCTGGGATGAAATTGATGCTGTCGCAGTAAGGAGGGGATCACGTCTTGGAGACCCAGTTCATGCGCCAGCCACGACGATACTGCTTAGTGAATTGGAGGGTTTGAAATCTGGTGGTGGGAGTGTTCTATTTATTGGAATTACAAATAGGAAAGATATTCTTGATGAGGCCTTACTTAATCGGCTTCTTTCTGTGGAATTCCCTTACCCTAAGAATGCTGATGAAAGACGAGAAGTCATTAAGGTACATATTAGAAAAAAGGAATCATTACTGTCAAAAGATATTACTATTAATGAAGTTATGAAGATATTCTTGCAACGAACATTCTCTCCTAGGGTTGTTGCATATACAATAAGATCAGCGGTAGCTGAACGTACAAAGGAGGTAGTTGCTAGCCAAGAAATCCTTTTAGCTTTAAAGAAAAAGGATAATGAAAAAATTAGTTCAATTAGGAAGAATTACGGAGAGCAACTTATCTACCTTGAGAATCTGGCAAAGGTTCAAAAAATAAAAATTAATACTCTGTATAAAAGAGTAGCAGCAGCATCTCAAGATTCAAAGTCATATCCATTGACCTTACATCATTTAGAAAGAGCTTTTGAGATAGCAGTGAAAAGTGAGGACTTTGAAGAACTGAAAGAAATGCAAAGAATCTACAGAGGCAAAGGACCTGAGATAGGGAAAGCATATGGATTAGCGACTGCAGAAAGTGAAGATGAACGACGCGGGTTAATAATAATAGTTGAAACTAATATTTTTCCGCGGTCTGGAAGAGGCGAAAACCTACTTATCTTGGGGACAGTAACGGAATCAGTAAAGGAAAGTGCAAAAATTGGAGTAGAATTTCTTAGAGAGTATTATCGGACAATAAATAATTACGATATAGATGTTCATATAATATCACCGGCAGAAGGATCTAACCGAGAGGATCTCAAGCTTTGGGGGCCTTCTGCAGGTTTAGCGATTGCAGTTTCAATCGCGTCTGCTATCTGGAGTATACCATTAAGTCCAGATGTCTGTATGACTGGGAAGATTGAGATGAAAAGTGGTTTGGCTGGTCTAGTAGGTGGTATTCATCCCAAGAAGGGATCGGGTAAGATTGATATCGCGGTGGATGAGAAATTTGAGAAAATAATTATTCCATATCAGGGCTTTGAGAAGCTGCTTGATGATTACAAGGAATATGTAGATGCGATAAGGGAAAAAGGGACAGGAATTGTCGGAGGTAAGAACTTTTTTGATTATCTAAGTATAGCATCTGGGTTAAATAAAGAGGAAGTTATGATGAAACTCAGAGGCACCCCAAATGCTTTAGAACATCAAGAACCGGTATTAATTGGAAAAAAATGTAAGGTTGATTACTCAAGTTTCCCATCAGAAAAAGAGTATGCAATGCACGTTATTTCCCTAGCTGAGAATACTATACCGAAGGTGAGATCAATACATACAGGAAGAAACCCAGATCAAGTTCTTAATGTTATTCTTACACGAAACCGTAAATGGCCTGCAGCCACTGAAGGAAAGAATATTCTCCTAAACCTTGATCATTTCGATAAAATAGCAGAAGTATATGGAAGCCGAGAAGCAGATGATGGCGCGATTGTTCACGAAATTGATCATGCAATAATGTGGGCGCCAAGATATGATGAATATACATCATGGTTGATTGAAGGAATCGCCGATTTTGTTAGAGATAAACTAGGATTCCAGAGGGAAGCTAAGGGGAAATTTCTTGGAAGCAAAGCTCATTTTGAGAAAGGTAAGGCGTTAGGTGCATTTCAAACCTCTGCCCATTTCTTGATGTTTCTTAAAAAACTCCGTCCTGATATCATAAAAGAATTAACTCAGGCATTAATAGATGAAACTTATAGTGAGAAATCATACTTGAAATATTTCGGAAAGTCCCTCCAAACATTAGTTAAGATATATGAGGGAGAAGAGAGTAATCACTAGAACATCCTTATTGAAGATAAGGATTTTACTTTCATCACTTCAGTGTTAAAGAGATATAGAGGTTTTTCTCCTTTTAATACACCTATCAAGTTACTAGCTGAGATCTCCGCCATTAAGTTTCTAGTATGATAAGTTGCACTTCCTATATGTGGAGTCAACACTACATTCTTTAGCTTTGATAAACGATTATCTCTAGGGAGCGGTTCGGATGAAAAAACGTCTATGCCTGCTCCTGATATTCTGCCTTCTTCTAATGTGTCCGCCAAATCATTTTCATCGACAATCTGACCTCTAGCTGTGTTGACTAGAACTGCATTTCTTTTCATTTTCTTTAAATTTTGACTGTTTATTAGATGATGTGTTTGTTCTGTAAGAGGAACATGTAATGAGATGAAATCACTTTCTTTTAGAAGATCTTCGAGAGACCTATATTCCACATTGAGTTTTTTCTCTTTACTAGGTGACCGATTTCGGTTATGATATATAATTTTCATCTTGAAACCTGAAGCCCTTTCCGCTAGTGCACTACCTATTCTTCCTAATCCTATGATTCCTAAGGTCTTACCGCATACTTCTTCTCCGAGAAGCATATTTGGGGACCAACCTCCTATCCAACTATTATTTCTGACATTTCTATCCCCCTCTGGTATTCTTCTTGCAGCTGATATCATAAGAGCAAATGCTAAATCAGCAGTTGCATTTGTTAGTACTCCAGGGGTATATGTGACATAGATACCCCTTTTAGTTGCTTGAATGGTGTCAATATGATCTACTCCGACACTAAATGATGAAATAACTCTTAATTCACGTGATGCCTTCATAATCTCAGCGTCAATTTTGTCCGTAAGCATGCAAAGCAATCCATCTTTCCCTTGAATGTTTGATAGAATCTTATCATGGTCTGGTGGCTCTACTCCTTTATGTAGAGTAATATCACAGTATCTAGATAACAATTCAAGTCCTACTTTGGGAATCTTACGTGTTACGTAAATACTGGGTTTATTCAAAACTAATTAATCTCCTTACTAGATGCAAATAAATCTGCAGGTTAATATATTATCAAAATGCATAAACGATTTCTGATTAAGTTATCCGAGTCTTAGAAAAACCTTTATGAACTCAAAAAGTCTGTACTGATATTCCCTTCTATATCTGCTGCTCTATTGAACTGTTCAACTGCTACATCAAACTGATTTTTGCTTAATTTATCATCCATGTTAGTCCACATTTGGTCACTGGTAACGTATTTATAGGTGTTACTTGATATTATTGACCTAAATATGACAAGATGATTTGTATGGGTGAAAAATTGAACAATCAAGATAAAAAAATAATTCGTTTTTTAATTAAGAATCCACGATTATCAGACAATAAGATAGGCATAATGACTGGAGTTCCGATACGGACTGTAAATCGTAAAAGAAAGAAAATGGAGGAAGAAGGATTATTAAATTATTATACTGAATTGAAAATGGGTGCTGAAGGAACTGAGAAATTCAATGCAAGGCACATGTATCTGGTGAAGTTTAGAACGGGTATTTCTCAAAACCAAATAATAGATGAGGTGAAGGTAGAACCTAATGTTGAGACTGTCTTTACTGAATTTATCTACGAATCACATATAGCTGAAATAGAGGGACATACAGCTCTTGTTCTAATAATTGAAGGTTCATCTGATGATGAGATAAATATAAAGTTTAACGAAATAATTATTCCATCTCTTGAAAAGAACCACGGGAAAAATTCTATTATCCAAATCACTACCTTAAGGATCGGGAAACCTATCCGTCTATTCCATAATTATTTGCCAATGGTAAATATCGATAAAGGCAGAATCAAAAGCGATTGGGATGTATTCGCTATCTATGTAGAATGATTCAAATGTTCTGATTTTCACTTATTACCTGAATATCTGTACATATATTCCATATATCTATATATTATGGTCTCACAACCTAAAAATTAGACTCTTGAATATTGATGAAATAGACCGTAAAATTTTGAAGGAATATTCTAAAGATGCCCGATTATCCTTCCGGGAAATAGCAAACCGAATTAATGTGGCAGTTGGTACTGTACTTTCCAGAACTAAGAAGATGGAAAAAGATGGAGTGATCCAGGACTATACCGTTCTATTGAACAACGATAAATTGGGATACCCTCTTACTGCCATTACTGAAGTAACCGTCTCAAAAGGTAAGCTTCTGCAAGTAGAAAACGAAATAGCGAAACTGCCTTCCACTTGCGTCGTGTACGATATTACTGGTTTGGCAGATGCGTTAATAATTGGTAAATATAGGAATAAATCAGAATTAAGTCTCTTTACAAAGTTTCTGCTTTCTCTCCGTCATGTGGAGCGAACCAACACCCATCTTGTTCTAACTTCGATAAAGGAAGATTTTAGAATGCCACTATAGAAATTACCAAATAATCATGATGTCCATTATTCTTCATAAATATGGATTTGTAGATTGATTCTTTTGAATAAAATATAATATGTTTCTAAAATTAGTCTTCTAAGTAAAGTGGACCGGGGGGGATTTGAACCCCCGACCTTCCGAGTGCAAGTCGGATATTCTACCACTGAACTACCGGCCCAACACCGAGAAAGAGATATTATTGAAAGCAAGAAATTATGATATAAACATGTTCATAAAATAAGGTTCGAACAACCTAAGTTTATTACAACCTTATGACTATCCTTTTCTTTAATAACGCTTTATCATCTGCCTCTTCTTCGGAAGCTTCGTTGGTTTATCGAAGTACATACTGGGCATTCAAATGATCCTTCACCTGAAGGATTCATCTTAATTTTATGTTTTGAGCAGATTTCACTCTTAATTTCTGGCATAACCAAAGACAAAGTTTCGACCTATTTCTCTTTTTTGTTGAATTAATGTTCTGTTATTTCTTTGTATTCTTAATCAATAGCAGATGTATAGTCACTGAAATGGTTATTATTAGAAGGATGAACCTAATAATTGGTTGGGTAACGAAAAAGAATGCTGAAACTGATATTGTTGTCCAAAGCATAATGATGGCAACTATTTTTGCTCTTACTGGTATCCCTTTTCCTGCCCTGTAATTGCTAATATATTTTCCAAACCACCGATTTCCCATTAACCATTTGTAAAACCTGTCTGAACTTCTGGAATAGCAGGCAGCAGAAAGTAAAAGAAAAGGAGTTGTAGGTAGGATAGGCAGTATTATCCCTAGGATCCCTAATCCCAAAAAAAAAGTTCCAGCAACAATTAAAGCTCCTCTTATGAATCTATTAGACTTATGTTCCTGCAATAGAACTTACTCCAACAATATCAAGTATATCAATTTGTGCTTTCCTAAAAAACTGTTTTTTATTAAAATATGGTGGAAACTAATCCAATACGTTCAAGACATTCTTTATTATTGTCTTAACCAAATATTTGGATTAATTATATCGTTATTTAAAGACTATAATCAGCATTCAATGCAGTTTCCTGAAGATGTATCTTTTCATTAAATCTACATATTTTCTAGTTCAACTTGTTTTGTAATCTAGAAAGATTTAATCGTAGTTAACAATTAGCTAGAGGCAGCCCGGTTTAGCCCGGTGGAAGAGAAATCTTTCTCTACCGAATGTAGCGGTCAAGCACAGGTGAGAAACCTCTTGAATATCGGCCTTTGGCCAATAATTGGAAGTGAGCCGGTGACGCCAGTTCGAATCTGGCCCGGGCTACCATATTAGTCTACTTTAAGTAAAGAACTCTTATTCTTCAGAATAGTTACGAATAATTATTGTTTTCCTATGCAAATTAAATGAGGATTTTTTCTTAATAAATCGAAGATTTCCGATCTACATTTTACAATAGTGTTATTCTTGAATTCTCCAAAGACACTGGACCGTAACCACTTTTCGAATATTTATGGTATCTTAGACTAAAGTTTCACATTATTGTGAACGTCTACTAGTGCCTCATCAACTTTTATCGCTTGTGTTGGGCAAGCTGTTACGCATGCCATGCAGAAGATACAATCAGCTTCTCTTGTAGGATCCGACTTGTCTCTATAATCTAGTCTATCATCTTGTCCACTATTTCCTGGGTTCATCCACCATTCAAAGACGGTTGTTGGACATGTTGTGAGACACGTACCTTCACCTTCACAATCATCCCAATCTACAGCCACATATGTTCCATGTATTCCTAACGGCTCTATTTTTTTTCCAGCCGCTTCATAAGCTGCTTTCACATTCGGATCTTCTGCCCCTGCTCCCATTTTTCCAGGTCCCCATACGACATGGTCGTTATGCTTCTCAACGGGTTTTAGATTCTTATAAAATTCTTCATCTATTGCCAATTATATTCACCAGATATTGCCTTGTGCTTAATTACAAGCATATAAAAATATTACCGGAATTTGAAAAAAATTCCATTGTTAATCTCATTGTTTTTATGATGCGGTTAATTAATAAGGAAAAGGAAAAATGATCTAAGATTACAGAACTTATTCATGCCTCGGTAGCTTAGCGGTAAAGCGTCTGCCTCGTAAACCATCGAGTAAGCAGGAGATCGTGGGTTCAATCCCCACTCGAGGCTCCTATTCTTTTCTATTACAGCATGTGCCTTTTGGAATTAAGTTTCCATGAGGACATTTTATAGGATGCTTCATCAGGGAACATATGGCGTTAGCAAACTCATCTGTCATATGATGCTCTATTCCACAGGCTACTTTAGGATCAATTTCAATTCTCAGAGATTTAACCATAAAACTCTCAATGAGCATACCATTTCTTACCATTCGTCGACCAATTATGCTGCCTTTTCTGGTTAAGGTTACTCCTTCACGAGTTTTGTACTCTACATATCCTTCTTTTTCTAATTTCTTAAGCATCTGAACAGCGCTCGGAGGTGCTATTTGCATTTTTTTTGAAATAGTTGATATTTTTACTGGTGATTCACTAGTTTCTCCCATCATCCATACAGCTTCAAGATACTCTTCCTTATTCTCAGAATCTACAGGATCAACATACAGAAGGTTGCAACCAGAGAACTCCAACGTTCATTACTCTCTTTTATTCATATATAGGGATTAAGACTTCAATTCACCATTGTTTTTTTTGGGTTTAACAGATCGTTCTTCTCCAAAGAAACTGTAAGACCGCAGTAAGAAACCTCCAATAGTTATCCAATAGCCAAGATAAACAATAACACGAATCCACTCTGGGTTACCATCATATCCAACTAAAGCCTTCAGAATTGAACCTATGACTCCTTTCTCATGGAAAATATTTTCTATGTCAACTGGATTAATGTCAAATGCACTTGCCGCAAGAGGTCCTACTTCTATTCCTGAACCTTCAGCAGCTTCTACAAGTTCATGTACTCCATAACCCAATAATCCTGCTGCAAAGACTAATAGAATTACACTGGTATACTTGAAGAATCTTTGTATGTCTAACCTATATACTCCTCTCATCATTAAGAATGAAAGTCCTACAACGATTGTAATCCCCAATATTAAGCCTATTAGTGTCGCAGAGAAATCTTGAACTGCGAAAGCCGTTAGGAATAAAACTGTTTCCAATCCTTCTCTCGCAACGGCCACGAATGCCAGTAAAGCTATCCCATAGACATATCCTTTGCTAACGGTTGTGTTGATTTTTTCTTCAAGTTCTCCACGTATTCTACGTGCATTTCCAGCCATCCAGAATATCATATAGGTCAACACAATTGTCGCTAAAATGGATGCTGATCCTTCAAAGATTTTCTCAGAGACTCCAGATAAACCCCCATATACATAGACTGTAGCTCCTCCTACAATAATACTGGTGATAATCGCACCTATTACTCCAACTAAGAGGTATTTGTATAAATCTTGTCTACCGATTTTCCTAAGGTATGCTGCAAGAATTCCTACAATAAGGGCTGCCTCTAAAGCTTCACGAAAAGTTATCAAAAGTGGTGCAGCTGAATTTATTATAGTTTCTATTAATTCCATTTAATCACCAAATGTATTAGGCTCTCCTAATTAGGGGCGACTAATTTACTATATATATTTTTTCAATTGTACTATGTTTATTCAATAAATATGGCTGGTCTATATGGTTTTGATTGACCTGACCTTGATCTTGGATCATATTTGTTCGGATCATCTTCGCTAAGAATGGAAACTTCAGCTCCAAATTCATTCTCTAGGAAATCCGTTGCTGTCTTCAAGATATTTAATTCGTTAAGAATTTTTGTTGTCAATCTTCTCTTGCGCATTTCAAGAGGAACCGTTTTAACTTCTTCAATAAGCTTCTTAGTGAATAATGAAACCTCCTTTGCTCTTTTCTTTATTTCTTTTTTTTGCATTATTTGTGTCATCAATGATCGCATGTCTAATGAATCAGTATCTACTAAATGTAACATCTCTAAGTATACTTTCCACTTCCAATTTGAAGCTGTATAATATGTCACTTTTTTCGGTTTGATATTGGTTACTCTAACTATATTCAATGTATCCTCTAAGAGATTCTTAACCAACTCTTCACCTTCTTCGGCTTCAATATCAATTTTGGAGTTTTCTAACTTAGGCCATGTAGCCAATGAAATGGTCTCTCTATTTCCCATTAGTTCCCATATCTCTTCTGAGATAAAAGGTGCGAATGGAGCAAGGAGTTTTATGCGAGTTTGTATTACTTCGTATATCACGGCAGTAATAATTACTGTTCTTTTTTTATCCAAGTTGACTTTAGTTCGACGAAGATACCATTGAACATCTTGGTCAGCAAGGTAAATAATATTGTGAATTGCCTCACGGCAACGAAGTTTCTCCAATGCATCGGTGGATTGTTTGATTATCATTTGAAGTCTGCTAAGCATCCACCTATCTTCAACCCTGAACTCTTTCTCATCAAGATGTCCCCGTTTCTCTATTGCCCAGACGATCGTTCCATATATTCGCTCAAGTCTTTCGTTGAAAGTTTTTACAAGATTAAGACTAATATCTGCGTCCTGCAATAACTCGGCCGTTGCGAGTATGGCAAGTCTTAATGGGTCTGCTCCATAGGTTTTTACAGCTTCTCTAAGAGGAATAATATTTCCAAATGATTTAGACATCTTTTTTCCATCCATCAAGACGCTTCCATTAACCACTATTTGCCTTGGCCAATTTTCCTCTGGGAAAATGGCTGAATGATTGAAAATGAAAAATGTGAGATGATTAGGTACTAGATCCCGACCTGAATGGCGACTATCCACTGGATAAAAATACTCGAACTCTTCTCGCATTTTTTTTAAGATCTTATTATTAATCCTGCTATTTTGGGACACCTCATCGAGATCTCCTTCTTCAAGAAGAATGTAATCGAACACCTTGTTGGTAAGCTGGTCTTTAAGTAATTTATGTTCATTTACATACTTTGAGATAAGGTAGTAGGACATATAAATAACAGAATCAGATAAACTCTCAATTACCCATTCTTTATCCCAGGGAAGTTTGGTTCCAAGACCTGATTTCCTTGCGCATGCCTTTCTCTTCAACCAACCAATAGTATAATCAAATTCTGGTCGAATATCTTCAGGCAGGATCTCTATTTTATCAATACATTTTCTTGCAAGATCTTTCCACTTAGATTCACCATAGTTTATGAACCACTGTTCCTCGAATATCTTAACCAAACATTCTGTTCCGCATCTACATTTTACTGGTCTATTCAATATTTCATAGATTACCTTTCCATTTCCGGCAGAGAGAATATGATCCTTTACTTTGTCTCGAGCAACCGAAATTGACATTCCTCTAAATTTTCCTGTCCCTTCTGTCATTTTACCTATATGAAACTCATGCTTATACAAACTTGATGTAGCATCTTCGAGTTTTGGATCATTTTGATTGTTTATCTTCATCTTCTTGATAATCTGTTCTGATGGAATCTCTGAATATCCATCTGAAGTAATGATTACCGGTATTTTGATAGAGTGGATAAGTTCATTCTGCAACTTATACTTCTTTAATATCTCTGGTCTATTCCCCAAATCCTTCAATGCTTGATAGTCATATGGTGCATGAGCTGGAACAGACATAACAACGCCGGATCCATTTCTTGGATCTACAAATGATGCTGGTAACACAGATACTTTGGTTTTTGTTAAGGGGTTCTCGACTTCCTCACCAATAAGATCTGATCCTTTTACTTCTTTTCTCACAGTTATTTTCATTGAAAGGTACTGAAGTTTTTCAACTGCTTCTTGACTTATTATCCATGATTCACCATCAACAGTAGCTTTTACATATGTTGCGTCAGGATTTATCCAGATATTTGTAACACCAAAAACAGTTTCAGGCCTAAGTGTTGCTGTTGGAATGCGATATTCCTTAAGCTTGAACATAATAAGCGTATATTCACCTATTTCTGGTTCCACATCTCCTAAAGTATCGTGCTGTCCAACTGGATTTCTGTCTTTTGGACACCAACCTACAGGATGGCTTCCACGGGTAATCAACCCTTTTTTTCTAAGTTTATTGAACTGCCATTGAATAAAGGCACTGTATTGAGGATCGATTGTAGTAAATTCTCGTCTCCAATCTATTGAATAGCCTATTTCTTTCATGCCTGCCTTAATTTCTTCGTGAAAATACTTTGCTATCTTTATTGGTTCAATTAGGGTTGGGATTATTTCTGGATTAATTTTGTATATTTTCTTAAACGTATCTATTAATTCTTTATCTCCATCCGCAATTCTCTTTGACATTGCAAGAATTGGGGTTCCAGTATAGTGAAAGGCCATTGGAAACAGAACTTGATAACCACTCATACGTTTAAATCGCGCGTAAACATCTGTCAGGGTATAAGTTCTCCCATGTCCTATGTGTTGAGGTGAGTTAGGGTAGGGGTATGCTACAGTAAGGAAAAACTTTGGTTTTCCTTGTTTAGGATCGGTTTCAAATATGTGATCCTTTTCCCATCTTTTATTCCACTTCTGCTGTATTGCATCCCAATCCAAAGTTATTCTCTCTTTATACGTGAAGATATGATGTTTTTCAAGGAATCTTCGAGTTTAGTGATATTGTTAATCCGACTACCTCCACCCTGCCCAAATCTAGAATCTCCACCACCGGAACCCTCAAGTGTAGATGCAATATCTTTAACTATCTCGTTTGCTTTTATTCCATTCTTTTGAGCTTCATCACCGCTGAATATGAAAATTCTAATGCTTTTTTCGAGTAAAGTGATGCCACAATAAATCAAGTTTGGTTGAGTAGAAATCGCCTGGTCGCCTACCAATACGTGATATTCCTCTCCAAGTCCTTCTTTTATTGCGAAATACATTTTAAGACCATTTATTTCTGAGGCTTTCTTAAGTATAACTGGAATTTGAAAATATGCTAGTTCTTTGATTAGCTGCTTCTGCTTCTTTTTCAATTTGTCACTAGTCATTTTTAGATCAGTAACTACCTTGACAACTTTGTCTTGTGGGCTTTCAACAATCTCAGATATTTTTTTTAGTGTATTATCACGTTGCTGAGTATGTTTAAGAGCTGGTTCACCCCCAACAAACTCTATTCTTTCAATTCCATCTTGTATTCGCTCACTCTTTAATATCTTGATAATACCCACATCTCCAGTCATGGATGTGTGAGTCCCTCCACACGCTTCTATATCCCAGCCTGAGATGTTCAATACTCTCAATTCTCTGGTCGGAACAACACCTCCTTGATATAGTCTGAATCCATACTTTTGTTCCGCCTTGCTGCGTGTAAGTATCTCAGTTTTCACAGGCAGGTTTAATCTGATAGCACTGTTAGCTAAAGATTCAATTTTAGCTATTTCGATATCTGTTAGATGTGCAAAGTGGGTTATATCCAATCTTGCTTTGTCAATGTCTTTGTAGGCTGAATGTTGCCATACCCATGAGCCAAGTATCTTTTGAGCTGCTCCATTAACAAGATGTGTAGCAGTATGGTGTCTTGCAAGTGTTGCTCTTCTTTCCTCATCCACTTTACATCTTATTTGCTGACCCTCAACAAGCTGCTTTCCATTAACTTTGTGCAACACTACATTTCCGTATTTCTCTACTTCATTTACTGCAGAACCACCAATGAAACCATGGTCAGGTTCTTGCCCACCAGATCTTGGGTAGAATGCTGTTTGGTCAAGAATAATATATTCACCGTTGATTATTTTTACGATAGTTCCGGTAAACTCGAAAAGATACTGGTTCTCATAGAATAGAAGCTTGGTCGGGGGTAATTTATCGATATCAAACTTTGGTCTTTCTTTATCTTTCTTCTCCATCATATGACGATCTGTCACTTTAGTGTAGAAGTCTGAGGGCACTTCTATCTTAAGCCCCTGCTTCTTCAACATGTCAGGTGTTATTCCTTCAGAATCATATAATTGAATAAGTTCAGCTAGACTTTGAGTTTTTTTGCTTTTTGTTATGTTATGAACTATTTTACTAGTCCTTTCCATTGTTTTTTGGTACCTTTGTTTCTCGACATGAAGAATAGTGGCTACCTCATCGCGGTGTTCTTCTAGTTCAGGATAAATTTCTCTTAGATAATCTATGTGCCAGTTTGCTACCTCTTCAAGAGAAATATCCCATTTGAATTTATCCAGAAAACTTAGTGCTCGCCTAAGGATTACCCTCAAGTTATATCCTCCTCCAACATTACTTGGTAAACCTCCGTCTGAGATAGCGAATACAAGTGTCCTAACATGGTCAGCCAAAGCGTAGAGTGCTTCAAGTCCTGAAGTCTTGCTCTGTAAATCCTCCTTAGATACTTTCAATATTTTAGCTGCTTGAGTTTTCGCGGTATCTATATCAGGCATTTCGTCAATATTAAACATCCCTGCTATTCGAGCATATTTTAAGTAGAATTCTTGGTCGTATTCTATATTGGATCTTACAATCAAGCGTTTCATTACTGGACCAAATACAGAGTCATAACTTGTTGGGGTACCTTGTGTAATCCAAGCAAAACGTTCTAGCCCAGCACCCATATCTATCACCTTCTCTTGCATTATCTTGTAATTACTTGGTGTACCTTTGAATTCTGTAAAAACTGCATTTCCAAGTTCTAGCCCTCTCACATTATATTCAAGTGAATATCCAAATGCACCAAATCCCACCCAGACATCTTCAGTGAACATCACTTCCTCTGGCTTTATCCCAAAAGGTCCAGTCAAAAGCTCAAAGTCAAGGTCTATGCATCTATCCTTCCAATAACCTTCACCATCCAATATACTGTGTTGACCTATCATTCCAAATGATGAATAATGCTTGCCGGAAACTCCTACATTCTGAATATCATTAAAACGTAAGCAAGTTTGTGGAATTATCAATGGATTTGCTGGCATATCGAAAACAATCTCTCCCCCCTCAATTCTTTGAAATGCTATGATTGATGCTACTGTGAAAAATAAGTCAGGTCTCCACCTACAAACAACTGGGTAACGTTTAATACTCGTGTGCCCATTTTTCACAAAGAAACTTTCAATTTGACGCCAAGCGTCAACATAATCAAATCTTCTATTTGTTGGTGGATTCCCTACAAAGTCATATTGTTGGCAGGGAGGTTCAGGACAGATTTCACGGTCCTGATTAAGTGTCCAAAAAAATCTACCGCAATTAGAACATTGTTTTCTGACAAATCCTTCTCTTGCAAATAGATTTACTTCATAATATCGTTTAGGGTCCTTGGAAAACTTTGCTCTGAGAACATCCTTCTCCTTCATCTACATACTAGTGTTTCAAGATGGGGTTTAATAATACTGTCTTTTATTATTGCATTAAATTATAGAAATTACCCTTCTAAACACTATTTATTTTATTTGTATCTAATCGTTTATTTTGGTAAGTTCAAATAATATTTACTGAAAAATCTTATATAGCCTCTACAAAGTTTGCCTGTTGCGAGTCGAACAGAAATGGAATACATATATGCCGCATTGCTACTTCACAAATTGGAAAAGAAAATAGATGAAGCAACTTTGAAGAAGGTTTTACAGTCAGCTGGAGCAAAACCTGATGATACTAGGGCAAAGGCATTAGTTGCCGCACTTAGCGAAGTTGATATTGGTGAAGCACTAAAGAGTGCTGTTGTTACACCAACAGCTGCAGTACCCGCATCAAGTGAAGCTGCAACAGAAAAAGAAGGCAAAGAAGAGAAGAAGGATGAGGTAGATGAAAAGAAGGATGAGGAAGCACTTGCAGGCTTATCAAGCTTATTCGGCTAGAAGATTTCTGAAAAAATATTCTAATTGTAGCCTTTTTGCTTAACTAGGAAAAGTAGAGAATTCGCTTTTTGTTGACCTGAAGACAGGATATCAGGTAACATTTCATCAGTTGCGTATACCGATTCCAAGGCAAGTGTCTTTGCATTCAAAGATGCCTTTCCTAAGATCATTGAGATGGTTTCTTTTGTCAAATATGCTGCTTCTATGCTGAGTGCTAATGATGTGTTGTGTGCTTTTTGAATATTAATGCGATATTCTTCAAGATCTATTCGTAAGTCTTCAGCACTAAAAACTACACCATCCATATAGGCTGCATTAATAGATAATCCTGCCTTGATTGGTTTTAGACCGAGTCTAGATAAAAGCGAAGCTAATTTTGGTTTTATCACTTCACCTTCCTTCAAAACCTCTGTATCTTTATATATGAAAATACTGCCTGTTTCAATTTTTGTGGGTACTTTTAGCTCTTTGAATTCGCTTAAAACTGGGCCAGGTGGAATACTTGTATTACCTGACGGCAAAGTTACTGGGTCAGTTGCGATATCTCCAACTCTTGCAGGTAAATCAACTTTATTCTTCTCTAGTAGAAGTTGGATTTTAAATGGGTTCATATCAGTAAAAATTATTGCATTCTGATCTGTTATTTTTTCAGTGAAATTCTCAATATTCTTTTTTGAATCCTTTAAACCCATTTTTGATATCTTATTCTTAGCGATGACAATATTCATTTCACCTCTAAACTGCTTTCTAAGTGTCATCATTTGACGTGCTCTAACTTTACGTATCTTTGAAAGTGCTAAGACGCTATTTTTTTCAGCGTATTCATTTATCTTTTTTATTGTTTCCACTTTTTTTGTGGAATATACACGATCTGTGGATTCTCTCATTTACTCATCACCGGTATTGTTACAGGTTCAGCCATTGTCATCTTTAACATAACTTTCTGGATATTGTTATTACCTGATGGAAGTTTTTTCTCTATTGCGTTATAAATTATCACCGAATTTTCTGCAACTTCTTTATCATTCATAGATTCGTCTCCAACTTTACCTGTTACAGCAAGTTGTCCTCTACTTCGAATCCTAACCGCCGAAACGTACCGTTCTACCATATTCTCCACTGGTGCATTAGGCGGTAGAGGTGCGGGCATCTTACCTTTTGGACCAAGGAACTGTCCTAATATCTTACCTATTTTAGACATAAGAGTAGTTTCAGAAAGAAAGAATGAATATCCCTTTGCTATCTTCCTTAATTGTCTTTTATCAGTTGCATATTTTTCTAATTCTTCTGGTTCTATTACCCTATCTGCTTTACTTCTCTTTGCTTTCAATGCCATATCGCCACCTGCAAATACACAGATTCCAGGTTTCTTTGTAAATTTATGAGCTAAATACACTACTTCACTTATGTTGAAATCTTGTTTCTTAACATCAATATCACGGAGTGTAATTATCATTTCGAATGATTGGTTGAAGTTCCTTTTCTTGGACTTCTCCTTGGCCTCCTTGACCATTATTTCAAACTCCTTAAGACTTACCAACTATTAAAACGCCTTCGACTCGACCACTTCTTAAATTAGACCTTTATCAACATATCACTTGAAGATCGTTTGTCCTCTATTTACCCTTTGATATTGTGCTAATAATTGTTTCCTTAATTCATCTTAGAAGTATGGAAATCCACAGTTGGTTTGTTGGACTGTAACCATTCTAGACTTTTAATAAAAACAGTTGCAGTTTCTATGTTCGTTAATACCGGTATTCCGAGTTCCACTGCTCTTCGTCTAATAACATACTCATCTTCAAGCATGTATGCATATTTCTCAATAGCTGAAGATTGAGGTATATTGATGATGAGATCTAGAGATCCATTTAGGAGATGATCCGCAATATTTGGCTTTCTTTCAGGTTCTGCAATTTTAAAAACTGTTGTAACGTTTGGTACACCATTCTCAATAAAATATTCCGATGTGTGCTCAGTGGAGAGAATACTATAACCCAATTCTTGTAACATATTAACTAACGGCATTATCCGTCTTTTCATATTTTGTCCACCTACAGTGATAAGGATGTTGCCATTAATCCGAGGAATTTTATATCCTGCAGAAATCATCGCCTTGCTTAATGCATCATAGAAATTTTTCCCAAAGCAGGCAACCTCTCCAGTAGACTGCATTTCAACACCCAGGATAAGATCCGCTCCTTCAAGTTGAGTGAATGAGAATTGAGGTACCTTCACCCCTACAACATTTTTTCTACGTTTCGTCTTCAACATAGATTTTAAACTATATCCTAATACTGAAAGTGAAGCTGCATCCATAAGATTAATTCCCATCAACTTTGAAATGAATGGCATAGATCTTGATGCTCTTAGGTTGCATTCGATAACATATACTGTGTTATCTTTGACTATGAACTGTATGTTGAATGGACCCTTTACTTGAAGTGCGCGAGAGATTCTAGAAGCGTATTCATTTAATGTATTCAGTATATCTTGTTTTACTCCTTTTGGAGGGGCTACCATAATAGCATCACCGGAGTGTATCCCAGCTTTTTCGATGTGCTCCATCACTGAACCTATTAATATATCGTTTCCATCTGAAACTGCATCAAGTTCTACTTCCATTGCATCCTGAATGAATTTGCTGATAACTAGAGGATATTCTGGGCTAACTTTGGATGCTGTTTTAAAGAATTTTTCCATATGGTCTGATGTCCAAATCACTTTCATAGCAGCTCCACTTAATACATATGAAGGTCTAACCATTACAGGATAACCTACATCTTTTGCGAATTCTTTAGATTCCTTAATTGATGCAAACTTGCTCCATTTTGGCTGTGCCATATTTAGGTCATCAAGAAGTTTACTAAACTTTGAACGATCTTCAGCCATATCTACACTATTACTGTTTGTTCCAAGAATCTTTACTTGCTGTTTTTCGAGTTTTGGTGTAAGATTATTAGCTGTCTGTCCTCCTACACAGGTAACTATACCATTAGGTTGTTCTTTTTCGTATATGTCTAAAACATGCTCTAGTGTAAGTTCTTCAAAATATAATCGATCACTTTCATCATAATCTGTTGAAACTGTCTCTGGATTACAGTTTACAACTATTACTTCCTTAATACCATTCTTCTTCAAGCCCCAAACCATATTCATAGTACACCAATCGAATTCAACGGAACTCCCAATTCTGTATGTTCCAGCTCCTAATACTATGACTTTTTTTTCTTTACTAAATTTTATATCGTCTGTTTCACCATTATATGTTAGATACAGATAGTTAGTTTGTGCAGGCCATTCGCCTGCCAATGTATCTATTTGTTTAACATTCGGATTTATTTTATTTATTTTTCGGTAATTTCGTACTTCTAATTCAGTTACATTAAGACAACTAGAGATTTGTTTATCTGAGAAACCAAATTGTTTAGATTTTAAAATTAGTTTTGCAGAAACATCTGAGAGTTTTTGATGTGTTTCACGAAGTTCTTGTTCAATTTGGACTATATTTTTCATCTTTTCTAGGAACCAAATATCAATGAATGATAATTCTTGAATACGCTCTAATGACATCCCGAGTTTGATTGCTTCTATTACTACGAAAATAATATCATCCGTTGGTCGATTCAAACCTATCTCAACCATGTCAAGTGATTCTTCTGTGTCTTCATTACAAACTAATCCATTTCGACCATTTTCAAGCATTCGAATAGCCTTTTGAATTGACTCTTCAAACTTCTGTCCGATCGCCATAATTTCGCCAACTGACTTCATTTGGGCTCCGAGATTTCTACTAACCCGTTCAAATTTTTGAAGATCCCATCTTGGCATTTTGACTACCAAATAATCCAAAGAAGGTTCAAAACAAGCTGTAGTAATACCGGTCACCTTATTGGTAAGCTCAGGTAGTGTATATCCTAGAGAAAGTTTTGCAGCCACATACGCCAAAGGATATCCTGTTGCTTTTGATGCAAGTGCAGATGAGCGTGAAAGACGGGCATTAATTTCTATAGCTAAAAACCTTTCAGACTTCATATCAAGCGCAAATTGGATATTGCATTCACCCACTACTCCACAGGCTCTTGTAGCTTGTATTGCTGCTGTCCTTAGCATATGATATTCAGAATTTGATAAAGTCTGAGATGGTGCAATAACAATATTATCACCTGTATGTACACGCATAGACAACATATTCTCCATATTACAAATAATTACACTGTTATCATTTTGATCCCGCATAATTTCATACTCTATTTGTTTCCATGACCCAAGATACTCTTCGATTAGCACTTGGTGGGCAAGACTGTTAGAAAGTCCACGTTGAACTATTTCGTCAAGTTCGTACTCATTGTGCGCAACTCCTGAACCTTTTCCTCCAAGTGTATATGCTACCCGAATCATAGCAGGATACCCTATTTTCTTTGCTATTTTCCGAGCTTCTTCAACAGAATAAGCCACTTTGCTTTTTGGTACTGGAATACCAGCCTTTCCCATTGTTCGAACGAAAGCATCTCTATCTTCTGTTGCTTGTATACCTGAGATAGGCGTACCTAATACCTTTACTCCATATTTTTCTAAGATACCATTCTCAGCAAGTTGAACTCCACAGTTCAATGCAGTTTGACCCCCAAAACTGAGAAATATTCCATCAGGTCTCTCTTTTTCTATTACTTTAGTTACATATTCAAGATTGATTGGTAGATAATAGATCTTATCCACCATTCTGGTATCAGTCTGTATTGTTGCTACATTCGGATTCACTAGAATTGACTCTATTCCTTCTTCTCTAAGCGCCTTTAACGCCTGAGAACCACTGTAATCAAATTCTCCTGCTTCCCCAATTTTAATGGCTCCGCTTCCTATAACAAGAACTTTTTTGATTCCATTAATCTTGCTCAATTGAATCGCCTTTAAGGATATTGAAAAATTCGTCAAAAACATATTCTGTATCTTTGGGTCCAGGTGAAGCTTCAGGATGGAATTGTACCGATAAACACCTTCCATTCTTATGCTTCAATCCTTCAACAGTCTTATCATCAGCATTTACAAACCAAGGTTTCAAACCAGTACTTTTCAGTGATTCAGGATTAATTGAGTATCCATGATTCTGACTTGTGACATAGCTTCGCATAGTCCCCAAATCTACGCATGGCTTGTTCTGGCCTCTATGACCATACTTCAGCTTATATGTGTCTCCACCTAGTGCTAAACCGATTATTTGAGTTCCTAAACATATTCCCAATAAGGGAACACTTTTATCAAAAAGCTCACTTACAGTTTTAATGGTCTTGATACATTGTTTTGGATCTCCTGGCCCATTGCTTACTAATACTCCTTTTGGCTGGTAATCCAAAATATCCTTTGAAGATGCATCATATGGGACACGTATCACTCTCAATCCCCGGTCAAGGAGTTCTCGAATTATGTTGAGTTTGACACCACAATCTATGAGTACAACTTTATTGTTTCCTTCTCCATACTCAATAGGTTCCTTTACAGAAACCTCTTTTACAAAATTGACATCACTATAGTTTAGGTTATTTTCAAGGTTTTTAATTAAAGAATCATCGGATGAAGATTGATTTGATACCTCAAGAATGCTCATCATTACTCCATGAACACGAATCTTTTTTGTAAGTTCTCTCGTATCAATTCCATATATCCCAGAAACCTTGCTTTGCTTCATCCATTCATCCAAAGTTATCTTGGATGCCCAATGACTAGGCTTCTCACAGATCTCGTTAACAATTACTCCTGAAACTTGAATAGACTCAGATTCGAAACCAACTGGCAAATTATATTTGTCTTTAAATCTGAATTCAGGTACTCCATAATTTCCTATCAATGGATAAGTAAAACACAGAATTTGACCGCGATATGATGGATCTGTTAAAGACTCTGTATACCCCACCATTCCTGTATTAAAAACTGCTTCACCAACAGTTGTACTAGGAAAGCCGAATCCGTATCCCTTGAATACTGTTCCATCCTTAAGAACCAGTTTCGCTTTTAATCCGTAATTCCTTTTCACATCCAATTAGGCAGCCTTGACTCCCCTTTGAGGATGTTAATATTAAAGTTGCTTTTTACTGTTCAGTAATCTTGGAATCAAACTTTCCTTCG
>Ga0187833_10001108_pt1 | contig 31311 bp, 36 predicted proteins | sample ETNtaG_37_FD_167968 | JGI IMG/M metagenome (GOLD analysis project Ga0187833, IMG submission 167968) | Marine microbial and viral communities from oxygen minimum zone, Eastern Pacific Ocean - ETNP2014_SV_400_PacBio MetaG (Illumina Assembly) | ecosystem: Environmental > Aquatic > Marine > Hypoxic...
TGGACTGAGAAACATAAGTGTTGGTGTTGAGTCTGGTAGTAGTAGAGTTAGAAGAAAAGTTTTAAAAAGAAATTACAGGGACGAACATACCCAGACTGTTTTTGATTTAGCTCATAAATTTAAAATAAGATGTTCTTCGTTTAATATAATAGGATTACCAGACGAGGATAGAGATGATATAATGAAAACAATAATGTTGAATAGGAAGTTAAATCCAACAAGTGCCACCGTTACATTTTTCCATCCCTATCGTGGAGCCCCTTTACGTTCTTTATGTGTTGAGAGAGGATATATTCCAGAAAATCAAGGGAAACATGAAGATGTATATCGTTCTGAATCTCAATTAGAAATGCCACAAATTACTAAAAAAGAATTGAGAGGTTTAATGTCATCATTTCAATTGTATATGAAATTACCAGAAAAATATCATAAACTTATTGAGCAACAAGAGGATAGTTCGAGCTTAGAAGCTAAGGAAATACGTGATAAAATTCTTTTACCGTTGTTTAGTAAAATACAAGATAGAGAATCAAAATGGGATTTTAGAAAAAAAATTGAATGGTGGATATCTGATGTTGATGGTCGTGAAGAAATAAATGCTAAAATAAAATTACCACATACCAAACCAGGTGATGCAGGATATTTTCCTTTACATGATAAAGCAAAAAAAGATTTTAAAAAGGAGTTATATCCTGGAAACGAAAGTATTGTTATATAACTAAAAAGGAGAAGGTTATGTCAAAAAGTGTAGTTGATAATATAATTAGATCACAAGTTGTTGAAGATTATTTAGATTTTTTTGAAAATAAAGATATTGAAAGTATTTATGATATTTTTTCAGATGAGTGTTCTTTAACCGATTGGAATATTGGAACGGTTACTGGTAAAGAAAATGTTATAAATATCTATAAAAATATATTTGATTCTGTTAATACTATTGGTGTTAATATATCACATATACACGAAGATATTACAGGTATTCTATGCTGTGAAATGGAATTGATAATTGATAGTGAGTTATTATTGGTGGTTGATATATTCGAGTTCGATGATGATGATAAAATAAAAGCTATAAGGGCCTACAAAGGAAATTAAATTATATGATTTCGAAGATGAAAAAGTATAAAAACTTATATATAAACGGATGTAGTTTTACTGCTGGTAATAGGGTGGATGAAGAAAAAACATGGCCTAAGTTATTACAAAAGAAGTTGAATATAGAAATGATTGATGACTCTAAAAATGGAAATTCTATGGATACTATTATTACTACTACAATCAACCAATCCCTAAAACAACAGAGTGAGGTTTTATATGTAATTGGACTTACATGGCCAGGTAGAGTTGGAATTAATATTGGAGATATTATGTTCAATTGGTCTATGAAAGACTTACGTTCGGATACAAATAGATATACATATATGAGTAAATTGTCATCATATAAAAGGGTATCGATATTAAATGATCACGAGTATTATCCAGTTAACATTAAACCAGATTATGCTGAAAAGGTATATGGTGATGCAGTATACGAGATTATTAAATCGTTTAATAAATATATTAAAAATAGAGTAACTTATGATGAGAAGTTTGACACTAATATTAATTTGTTATATTTCCAACAAATTTTAGAAATACAAAACTTTTTTAAGGCAAATAATTATGATTATTTGTTAGTAAATTTTAATAATATTATTTATGCTGAATGTTATGAAAATGATATTTTAAAACCTTATATTGATTCATTTGACGAAGATAGAATATTAAATTTGTGTAGTATTAAATCCAATTCACAGTATGGTTTAGATAGTTATCGTGGTATAAATTTTAAAGATGAGGATTATGAAATTGATTTATTATCAGCACATCCATCTGAAAGGGGATGTATTCAAATAAGTGAGAAGGTATATGATTTCATTAATAGATGATTTTAGTCAAATAAGTATTCTCAATCCACCTCCTGAGATATTAGAAATATATAAAAATGTGCCTGAAATGAATGAGATAGATAATCGTGGATTTCCAATCTGTAGACCATTATTTAGTCATTCAAGTCTACCGAAAGAGTTAGGACTTAAAGATGTGTGGGTAGATGATTTTGATTTTAAATTACCATTTGTGTATGCTACTTATGTACATCATAACCAAAGACTTTGGACAGAACATATAAATTTAATACCAAATAAGGTTCTTGATGGTGTGAGGAATGGACAAGGATTTTTATTATTTGATAATACACTTGAAGGAAATCGTGTAGATGGGGAATGGTTTATAGATCCATTATATAAAAGTATTTCCGAACTTGATTTGCCTCCTGAAAATGTTATTTTTGTAACTAACAATTTATTGGCAGAAAAAACACATGATGAATATGAACGAGATAAAAAAATAAAGTTAGTATCTTTTATGTGGAATGTTTATGATGTTCAACGATTGATTAGATGTAAAAATTTACCTAAGAAGGTTAATATACAAAATGAAATAGAATATAAATCTAAGAATTTAGAAAGAATAAAGTACTTCTTAAAGGTAAATAGAACTAATCGTCCAGAAAGAAATATTTTTATGTTATTTATGAATTATCATAAACTCTTTGATAAATCACTTATAAGTTTTCCTACATTGTCAGATGAATATTGTCCTCCAGTATTTGAAAAATATTTAACTAAAGAAAATATTGAAGATTTAAAATCTAAAGTTCCGTTTGATATTGATAAAACAGATGAAACAAATCATGGTGATGCAGGATTTGGAAAGGGATTTTTTGATGCAGATTTACCATTTCAACCGATACATTATAAAAATTCTTTTATAAGTATTGTGTTTTGTGCATTTCCATTTGAGGATAATGCATGTCATCTTCATAGTTCTACTTTTAATCCTATGTATTGTGGTCATCCAATTATTCAGTTCGGCCCGTATCAGTCTTTAAAGGAAATGAAAGAACGAGGATTTAAAACTTTTGGAAAATGGTGGGATGAGAGTTACGATGATGAACCAAATCATTGGATAAGATTTGAAAAGGTTATGGGTGTTACATTAGAATTATCAAAATTATCATCGAAAGAACTTTTAGAAATATATATTGATATGAAAGATGTGTTACAACATAATGTTGATCTGATATCAAATTATGATATTAAATTTGAATTATATGATAGGATATTCTAATGCCAATACCTAATACAAACGATGTAAGAATAGAAACATCTACATCATTAGGAGAACTAAGTGAATAATAATACAAGTGAATTTCGAACACCCGAAGAGTGGTCAAATCAAACAAAAAAAGATGAGGTTGGTGTAGTGGCTATAGATTTCGATAATGTCATTCACAATAATGATAAAGGATTTCACGATGGAACTTGTTATGGTGAACCAACAGATGGTGCTATTGAATCAATTAGGGAGATATCCAAAAAATTTAGAATTGTTATTTATAGTTTTAAAGGACATCCCGATAGACCACTAATTAATGGTAAGAATGGTATTGAATTGGTTTGGGATTGGTTAAAGAAGTATAAAATCGACTCTTATATAGAAGATATAGTATGGGGAAAACCAAACGCAGTGGTTTATATTGATGACAAAGGTTATAGATTTGAAAATTGGAAAGATACTATGATATTTTTGGAGAATATTTTAAAATGAAGGAATCAAAACATTTAAATTTTATAAAACCATATATAATGATAGGAAGAAAGTTAGCTTATGACAATCCCAATGGTAAGTTTTTGTATGAACATTGGGGCGGTAGAAATCCGTTTGGAAAAGATGTTGATAAACTTACGGAGTTCATAGATAATTATTCATTTGACGAATTGAAAAAATATGTTGAAGAAAATATAGATGAAATTTGTAATGAATTAGATACAAGAACGTTAATTTCATTATGTGAAATTTATATTGATTTAGACCAAGATAGAAAAAATAAAGGTGATGCTTTAATTTTAGTAACATTTATTAAAATTATACAATCTACTACTTCTGTTATGAAGATAAGAGGGGTATTATCACCAGAGTGGACTAAAGAAAAACGAGAAGAGGCACAAGAGAAATATGAACCACTTTATCCAGAGATGGATACTATTTTATGGGATGGGATGAGACTTATAGTAGGAAATGATAATCATTATATTAATTTACTTACCCGAATATCTTCTGTGTTGGAAGATAATAAGGTTATGTTTAAAATTTGGATAAAAGTAGCAACAGTTTTATTAGAGGTTGAAACATCTTTTATAGCTCTTGATAATAAACATAGGTCACATTGGAAGGAAGTGTCGATGTTAAAAACATTATTAGTTTATTTGGAAAATAAATGAAACGAAAATTATGGACTTTTGGAGATTCATTTTCTACAGGCGAATCTAAACCCTTTAAAAATAGATTAATGGATAAAAATTTTCTTGGTTACGATGACCAAATATGTCAAACTTCATATATGCGAAGTGAATACAAAAAAATGGCATATTCTACACATTTGTCTAAAATATTGGATTTAGAAGATTGTAACTTATCCGTTGGTGGATTTGGCCAGCCGGGTATAGTTTCAGGTATTGTTAATGTTACCCATTTAATTAAAAAAGAAGATATTATAATAGTTGCATATTCTACCCCGTTTCGTACTTTTTCACCTACAATCTGGAAAAAAGCAGTAGTTGATAGAGATAGTAGATGGGATGGTAAACCATTATGGGAATCAGCAAAACTTTATCCACTCGAAGATGAGTCAATATTATTGGATTATGATTCTTATGTTATGCTACAATATAAAATGTATATAGAAATTACGCAGAAATTGTTAGAGGGTAAAAATTTTATTTTAACACAGGCTTTCAATCCTATTTTTGGTTATTTTGATACTTCATTATTAATGAAGAAGAATGATAATTTTATTGAGTGGGGTAAGAAAAACAATACTTTGCATGATATTTGTGCTGATACTTGGTTACGAGAAGATGAAGAAAATTATATGATGATAAAGGGGAATACTTTTTTCAAACCCTTTGGTGCTCATTTTAGAGAATGGAGTAAAAGACCAGAAAAGGAAAGACAATATCTTGAATCTTGTAATCATCCATCACCAAAAGGACATGAGTTGATTGCAAAAACTTTATTACCTTATATTGAGAAACTATTATGAATATAAATTATTTTAATGGAAAATATAATCTTATATTATGCACAGATTATAAATTACCTATTTTACCTAAAAATGTTGTTATTAGAAAGGGAAAGTTAGAAGATGTTGCTTTTATTATAAGACAAGAAGAACTTGATAATGATGAAGTATTTAGTGGTAATATAATTATTAACCATAATTTTAAAAAAATAGATTTTAGTAGTATATTTCAAATAAAGTTAGATGATAATACATTATATACTACTAATTTTGAACATACACCGTATCATCATGAATGTATATGTGAAGATAAAATGATATATTGTAGTTCTTTTATTTTATGGATTATATCACATCAAAATCGAAAGGAAAAATGTGGTTGTGTTGATTCGAAAGAAGCATCTTTATATACTGTATGTAGGTCGCATAGAATAAGATTAAAGAGATTGACAGGATTTGAAATATGAAAATAGCAGTATGTATATCGGGTAGAATGAGTGGGTTTGATGTAACTTCAAAATTATTTGAACATTGGAATAGTATATATGATAATGTAGAATTTTATTTTTTTATATCAACTTGGAAAGATGTATCAAGTGAGTATTCAGAAACAAGAGGTCCTGTTGAAGATTGGGATTTTTCAAAATATAAATTTATTACAAAATATGAAAAAGTTGATATTAAAGATGCCTGGACACATAGACCAGATGATGAAGGGAGAAGTGCGTATTATTCATATTCCTTATATAGAGCTCAACAATTACGAAGAGAATGTAAAGAAGAATTTGATGGAGTGATACAAACAAGGTCTGATATGTTTATTGATAGGCAAACACTTGATAGTCTAATTAATTTGATAGATAAAGAAGGAGAACTATCAAAAAAAATATTTTACTCACCTTCACCTTTAAGATATGAAGATAAAAGATTTATGTTAACACACGATTATTTTGGGTTTGCGCATCCTAAAGTTATGGATATATATTCACTAATGTATTTTGATGCACATATTATTAATTTAGTTTCTACGGTATTTCATTATATGAATGGAACTTATTTAGTAAATAGAAATATTCAAGTTATTTGTATTCCAGGTGTAGGATTGACCTCGGTAATACCACAAACATTCAAAGAAATTCATAAGTGGAGAATGTATGATGCAATATCTTCCTTAATTGAAAAGAGGGGTGTGGAGTGGATTTTTTATAAAAAGAGAAAAATTGAGGAACTAATTAAGGAATTAAAATCATTATGAAAATAGCAGTATGTATGAGCGGACAACTTCGTAATTGGGATATGGCTAAATACAACCAAAAATGGTTTTGGGGAACTTCTACTGGAGATGTAGATTATTTTATTCATACTTGGAATTATAGTGGTGATAGGAGAGGAGTATCTCAGCCGTATGAATGGAGAGATGTATCAAAGAAAGAATTTAAAGGAATAGTAGAGTGGTATGATATAAAAAAATCAATATATGATATTATGGATCAAAAATATTTTTATGGAGATGATCATTGGAGTAGTTTATTTTATAGTTTTGCACAATCAATAATGTTAAAACGACAATATGAAATTGATAATGATTTTGAATATGACCTTGTTATAAAATCAAGACCTGATATAGTATTTGATCCAAAAAGACATTTTTCATATGAGTATTTAGAAGATAATCATTTACACACAACTCACGGTGGAAATATGGAACATGAGTTTGGAATGTTTAACATCAACGATATTTGTTTTTATGGCAATTCATACACAATGGATATGTTGGTTAATTTATATTTTCATAGACAAAAGGTAATAAATGGAAATTCAGGTTATAATATTGAAGAAGGTGATTTAAATTTTCATCCATTGGGACCAGGAACTCTAATACAAGAATATTGTAGAGATTATGGAATTACACCACTTCCCACTTTTGGTAAACATGGACATTGGCAAGAAACTATAGTTAAAATGGGATGTCCAGAAGATTTAGATTTGTTGAATACAAAAGAGTTTCATAAAATGGAAAAGTATTTCAGAGAGTGGTACACTAAATGAAAATAGGTTTTTTTGTATGTTCTAATGGTTATGGACATTTTATACGAGTTAGTAAAATTGCAAATCAATTAAAAAAACTAAATGATTCGTGTGAAATAGATATATTCTGTGAACAACATCATATTGATAAATTTCAATCCATTCTTGTAGATGATTTTAATTATATTCCGTATAAAAGTAGTAATATTAATTGGAATACATATTTAGGTGGAATTCGTTTTGATTATGATGAATATATGAAATGGTTAAATCAATATAAAGATATTGTTAATGATTATGATGTGGTTGTGAGTGATAATATAGTAGGATTATTAAAATATAGAAATGATATTATTTTATCATCTTCTTTTTTATGGCACGATGTAATGATTGATAAATTTTCTAATAATCCAGATGTTCTAAAATTATATGAGTTTGAACAAAATTTATTGACTAAGTATAGACCTAATATGTTATGTGTAAAAGATATTGTTATGGAAAGTGTAAAATATTCGACTAATCCTATTTACACGGGTTGGTGTTGTGATTTAAATAAATTAGAAGAACCAATTAAAGATATAGAAAATTTTATTTTTATAAGTCCATCATTAGGGTATGATATTAGTTATACTAATACTCTTTTAAAGATGGCAATAAATGTGAAACAACTTGGATATAGTGCTTATTTGTCAAAAGATTTGTATGATATGAGGGACAGTGATTCTTATTTTAAATTTGATTATGAAAATTTTAAAGAGTTGTCTAAAAATTCCACCTTTGTTTTCAGGCCAGGTGTGGGAACAATAACTGATTGTGTTCAATATAATTCACCGATGGTATTAGTATATTCTGAAAATGATTCTAAAGAAATTTTACATTTAGCAAACAGAGTAATAGAAATGGAACTTGGATTGGGTATTTTAGTAAATTCAAATTTTGCTACGGTATTAGATAATTTTGATATGTACAGATATAAGAAAAACATTTCACAATTAAAAAGGAGTGGACATATTAAGTCCGCTGAGTTTATAATAAAATGAAGATATTAGATTGTACATTACGAGATGGTGGATTTCATACTAATTGGGAATTTGATACTGAGTTTGTTAGGGATTTGATTACCGTATTAGATGGGACAGGTGTTGATGTAATTGAACTTGGATATAAATCACCATTACGAGGTGGTAAGTATAAAAAATGTAACGATAAATTTATTGAAATTGAACTTGGTTTTATTCCAAAAGCAAAATTATCTTTTATGGTTGATACTAAAGATTTTGTTGTAAATAATAAATTAGATTATACTCTAATTAAAACCAATATACATAAAAATTCTATTTTTAATATGTGTAGAGTTGCATCAGCATTAGATTTTTTAGACCATTCAAAAGAACTTGTAGGATATTTACATTCTATTGGATATGAAACAACATTCAATTTAGTTAGGGCAAGTTTACTTGATAAATCAACATTACAAAAGGCTATCAAATCTGCAGATGATAGTGAAGCAGATGTATTGTATCTTGCTGACTCTTTTGGTTCATTAATATCTAACAAACTAAGTGAATTCTTGAAAATTTATAGAGATAATACCGATAAAAAAATAGGATTCCATGCACATAATAATTTAGGTTTAGGATTTTCAAATGCTTTATTAGCAATGGAAAGTGGTATAGATTATGTGGATGGAAGTATTACTGGTATGGGTAGAGGTTCTGGTAATATGAAATTAGAACAATTATTGACGTATTTAGATTATGATTGTTCGGAAATATTTGGTTTAATAAATCGTAGATTTGATAAGTTGAAAAAACAACATCAATGGGGATATAAGTTTAATTATATGTTAACGGGCATGAAAGAAATTCATCCAGCATACTATGAAAAGTTAAAATTAAAAGGATTATCTGAAAGTAAAATTTATTCAGTTTTAAATGGTATAAAAATTAAGAATACCTTTGATAAGTCAGAGATAGAAAATATAAAAGAAAAGACGGCATCCGTTGTAATTCCAGCACGATATAAATCTACACGATTTCCAGGCAAACCAATTATTGATATCAAAGGAATCCCAATGATAATTAGAGTTGCACAGGCAGCAGAAAGAGCAGTCGGTAAAGAAAATGTTTATATTGCGACAGAAGATGAAAGAATATCTAATGTAGTTGATAGTTATGATTATAGGATTATACTAACTTCTGATAGTTGTCTTACTGGAACTGATAGAGTTGCAGAAGCGTCATTGGAATTAGATAGTGATATAATTGTAAATGTTCAGGGTGATGAACCTATGGTAAATCCAGATACTATTTTGAGGGTTATCGAGGAAAAGAAAAAATTTCCAAGTTCTATAATAACATCAATTAGTAGATTTAATTCTAATAAGGAATTTAAGAACAGAAATATAGTCAAGTTTGTTTTTGATAATGAGAAGAATTTATTGTATGCTTCACGTAGTGGAATACCTGGAAATAAGAATGATGAATTTATGTATGGTTATAGTCATGTTGCTGTTTATGCGTTTAGTAAAAAAGAATTAGAAAGTTTTTATAAATGGGGTATAGAAAATGGTAAAACTGAATTAGAATGGATAGAGGATATAGAGATTTTGAGGTTTTTAGAAATGAATCATAATGTTAAAATAATAGAGGTTTCAGATGTTGGGTGGTCAGTAGATATGCCAAGTGATGTTGAAAAAGTTGAGGATGTGATAAGTGAAAGATTATAAGTATTTAGTTGCAAATGGATGTAGTTTTGTTCAGGGCAGTGGTCTACACGATCCATTACCTAATTGGCCAGTAAAAAATGTAGAAGGTAGATTTTCAGATGTTTTATCTAAAAAATTAAATTGTCAAGAAATTAATATTGCTGCTGGTGGTTCTGGAAATGATAAAATAGTTAGAACAACTTTTGAATGGGTAGAACAAAATAAGGAAAAATTAGATACATTGATTATACTTGGTTTAAGTCATTGGACAAGAAAAGAGATTTGGGTTAATGAAATAAATGAATATGATAAATTTAAGACAGTTCAAGAGGATTTTTACTATAATGAATTTGTTAAGAAACATTTAAATTATGAACAAGAGATGATAAATTTAAAACGGAACTTGACAATGTTAGATGCTTATATTAAACAAGTAAATCCAACTGTGGATTTATTGATATTTGGATCATTTGAAATAGACAATTTGGTATTGGATAGTTTTAATAGTTTTAAATTTAATTCTAAAAATAAATGCTGGGGTCAGTTTGTAGAAAAAAATCGTATGCATACGATTGGTGGCCATCCAAATAAAGAAGCACATAAATTAATAGCCGATGAACTGTACGACTTTATAGAGAAGATATAAAATGAATAAGAAAGAATGGTCAAATCAGACAAAAAAAGATGAAGTAGGTGTAATAAAATATATCGACACGGAAAAACAAATCTTGGAGATTATATGTTTAGACCAAATATAAAATATATGGCTAAAAGTTTTGATTCATTAAAGCCACTTGATATTCTTGATAAAAAACAAGTAGAAGATTTGTATATAAATACAGAATTAGAACTGTATCATGAGAGGTTAGAATATATAGAAAGCTGCGACAACGACTGGGGTAAGGCAAAAATTAAAATGCTAAATGATAAGGGCTATTGGTTTAAAGGATTTACAACTGAAGAAGAAGTTAGAGATTTAACCAAATCGAATTTTAGAACCATTGAAAATAGAGTTAAGAAATTTAGGAAAGATGTGAATCTACATAAACATTATTATTCACGAAGATTTGAAAGTGAATATTCATTACAACCACATTATGATGGAGAAAAAATAAAATCTACATTTGAATGTAAAATTCATCAAGATTTTAAAAATCACAATCATAAAAAATATATGAACAATGACGAAAGTGCTATATATTTTGTAATTCCGTATAAGATTATTGAAAAGTATATGACAACAAAAAATATAAGGCATCCAGGTACACATATTAAAGATCCTGATGCTTACATAAGTTCAAAGGACAACCTTGATTATCAGAGATTAAGAGAGTTTATTGATGAAGTTGAATCTACAGAATATGAGTGGTGTCCTCAGAATTTTATTCCTATAATGGAAAAGTATGATAAAAAATATCCTAAAGTTTATCATTTGTATGATAACATTTTAAGGCGTGTAGATACTATACCTTTTGATTATGACAAACCAGCAAATCCACTACGGTGGAGATTTGGATTTTTCCCATATCAATATGTTTCAACTAAAGATTATGGTTTAATTTATCCCATTTTCAATAAACCAGGAAATAGGATTTTCTCGACTGGTAGTCATAGACTATTGAATTGTGCTTTATCTAAAATGGACATTCCAATTTTTGTTAAATTTGATAAAGATGGTTTGATTGGAAAAGATGTAATTGAGCTCGATACTCCAGAGTATTTTTCAGGACATTCTTTATTCTTTGAATTTTATATTAATGATAGAAAATGTATCGTTAGAAAAACAGATATGATGATAGAAAAAGAGATATTACAAAAGAAGTATGAACGAAATGATACTGTTTGCCCAATATTAGAAGAATTTAGTTATGAATAAATTACATATAATAACAGGAGAAAAATTTCAATCATTGTGTCATCATCATATAAGTAAAGATGAACATAAAAAATTTGAATTAGAAGTAGATAATCATATTGATGTTGATAAGTTTGATTTTACTGATTTTGATAATGATGAGTTAGTTTATTGTAATAGTTCATTATTGAGTGCAACTAAACCTAAATTAATTGAATCCAAATTATATGAAAAGTTGGAACAATTTAAAAATCCATTTAAATTGGTTTTACATAATTCAGATCAAAATTTTGGTGATGAACAGTTAAAATATTTGAATATACCAAATTGTAAAAAAATATATACTCAAAATATGAATGTAATTTATGATCCAATATTGGAAAATATAATACCATTACCAATAGGTATAGCTAATAGTTTTTGGAAGTGGGGTAATTTAGATATTTTTGATGAGGTTTTGAATACAGATATAGATAAAAAATCAAATTTTATTTATGCAAATTTTACAAGAGTTGGTGGTATTCGTGATGTGAATAGAATAAAGTGTTATACAAGATGCAAGTTAGAGTATATACCATTTGTAGAAGACATGGGATATAAAGATTATCTTAACACTTTAAAAACTTATAAGTATTGTATATCACCACAAGGTAATGGTATTGATTGTTATAGGATGTGGGAATCACTATATTTAAAAGTAATTCCAATTTGTATTCGTAGCCCACTAATTGATTATTTTTCAGAATTATTTCCTATTTATATTATAGATGACTGGTATGATTTAAATTGTGAGGTTTTAGAATCAGAATATTCAAAGTTTACTTGGGATAATTATAGGTTATTAGATTTTAATAATTATATTAAATATATAGGATTATTATGAAAAGAATAATATCTTTTGGAGATAGTTTTACTTTAGGACTTGGAACAGATAGAATAGTAGAAGAGCAATTATTCCAATCAGCCGAAAATAGACAGGAAGGAAAGGAAAAACAAATAGAATTTCAAAATAATAATTGTTTTTCTAAATTTTTCGCAGACGAGTTTGATGTGCCAGTTATAAATACTGGTGTGCCTGGATGTAGTAATAAGGATATTTTAAATGAAATAATGCAATTTGATTTGAAAAATGGTTTTGATGGGGATGATTTTATTCTTATAGGATTTACATCATCATACCGAGATAAGTTACCGTTTTTTCCTGATGTTTATAATAATAATGTTAGAAGTGGTTTTCATTGGAGCATGAAAGAACTAGCAGATTTACTTTTGGAACGTGATATATTTTGGTGGAAGGATGGGAATCCAGACTGGAAAGACTGGCCAGTTGAATTTGAACATAGTTTAGATATGTTTATGAGAAAATATTTTAAATTTTATTTGACAGAAGTTTTTGATGATTCATATTGGCAAATATATAACAAGAATATTATTGTGTATATCCAAAAATATTTAGAATATAAAAAAGTGAATTATATTATGTTTGATGCTTTTGAACCTGCGTTAATTGAGATTCCAGAGTTTATTAATGCAAAATATTATTGGGAGTGTAGTAAGAAAAATATTGGATCATTTTTAAAAGAATTTAAAGATAAAGATTTATTTGAAATAGATGGGTATAATGTAGGTAAGTATGTAACACCACATCCAAGTATAAAAGGTCATAAGTTATTTACAAAAGAATTATATAGGTTTTACAATGAAGTTTACTAAAAAGGGAGTTAGATATTGGTTTGATACATTTGAACATTTAAAACCATTTGAAGTTGTACCATATCAAGATGTTGTAGATTTGTATTTGAAAAATCAAGATTTATTGCAATATGAAAAAAATAATTGGGGAAAGGATTTAGATAAACTCGGTGGTGATAACGAAAGACCGATAAATTCTGATGTAGAAAAAGTTGATCCCGATGCATTTTGGTTAGGTTATAATCCAAGATACTATGATATAGATCCTTATGGAAAAAAAGTTACACAGGCAAAGGCAGATGTAGTGTCTATGGATATGGCTGGTTTGGGAACGACATGGGACAATTTTATTTATTTAGAATTACCACAAGAGTTATTTAAGAAATATCAAAAATCTGTTCATTCTAATCCTGATATTTCTATATATAAGAAATTTATTAAGGAATTGGAAAAGACCGATTTTAGTAAAGAGGAGAGTGATAGATTAGAGGAGGAATTTGACAAACGATATCCAGATACTCATTCTTTTGTAAATTTTTTTGATATTAAAATTGGACCAGCATGGAACGCAGATTTAGATGTTAGACAATATGTTACACTTAAAAATAAAGGAATTATATATCCTATTTGTTATAATAATAAAAAATATATGTTTAAGAGAGGAACACACCGAGCATTTTTCTTGGCAATGACAGGCAGTGATGTTCCTATATTTTTACAATATCCCAAAAAAGATTTTAAACTTGAAGATATAAATCCTAATGATTGGAATGTTGAGTATGAATATAATTTCGGTGATAAAAATTTAACTATGAATATAAATGTTAAAGATAAAAAACTATCTTTTTATCTTGGTGGGAAATTTATTGGAGATTTTAAATGAAATCAATAGCAGTTATAATTCATGCAAGAACTCAAAGTACAAGATGTCCAAATAAACATTTAAGAGATTTAGGTGATGGTAATACTTTAATTGATATTGCAATAAATAATGTTAATCAGTTAAACGTTGATGAGAAGTATTTAGCAGTTGGAGAGGAGATTTTATCGGAAAGAGTAATAGGTGATGTTAAGGTGTTAGATAGAAAATTTGATTCGGTTAAAAAAGGTAATCCACCGATGAATATTTTTTATAAACATTTGGAAAATGTAAAATCAGATTTCATTGTAAATTATAATCCTTGTCAGCCATTTTTAAATGTCAAAGAGGTTCAACGAGTTATAGATGTTTTTAAAGAATGTAGACATGATAGTATGATTACAGTTAAAAAAGAAAAGAACTTTTTTTGGGATAATATTTTAAGACCAGTAAATTTTAAAGAGGGTGATAGATTATCTACGATAGATGGCCCACATTTATTTGTTGCCACACATTCTTTGGTTTGTTTTAAGAAACAATATATGTTGGATAACTGGCAGTATTTTTCTAATCAACACAATGATCCGTTTCCATTAGAAGTAGATTGGAGTGAGGAAGAATTAGTAGATGTGGATACTGAATTAGATTTTAAATTAGCCAAGGTTTTATATGAGTAGAAAATTTAAAATCAAAAATGTAGGAGAGAAAAAATTTAAATTTGAAAACTTAAAGTATTACAATCTTATCAAAAAGGTTTATGATAGATTTGATGGAGAGGATTACACCAAGAGTTCAATGGGTGTTGATTATATTTTTTACAATACACTTATCAAGTTGATATTAGAGCACAAACCAAAGTTTATTCTTGAACTCGGTAGTGGATATACAACTTATCTAATGGGAACTCTTATACAAGATTACAATCTTGATACAAAACTTTTGTCACTTGAAAATGATAAGAAGTGGTATGATTGGATTAAAAATGAAAAACTTGATGTGTTGAATAGTGTTGTTATGTCTGATATAAAGAGTTGGGAAAGGGATGGTGAGATATTTGTCAAATACACATATGATTATGATATGGATGAAGTTGATTTTGTATTGTTAGATGGGCCAGGATACTTTGAATATGATGGTCTGATTAGAAAAAATTCAATACAATATAACTATTATGAACTTATTTCATATAAAAATTTACCTGTTGATGTTTTGATTGATGGAAGAGAACTTACAAAAAAATTTTATGAGAGTGAATTTAAAAAAAGAGGTTGGAGTGATACTCATATTAAATTTCAAGAAATCACGTGGATGATTGAAGATGGTGAGGGGGGGATAAACCTTTATGAGTAAAATATATAAAAACAGTGGTGTAAGATATTGGAAAGATTATTTTAATGATCTAAATCCATTTGATGAAATACATTTAGATGATATGCTGGACAGATTTAAAAAAACATTAAAATCCTTTGAATTTGATAAACCAAATTATACTCCAGGGAATTTATTCAAGGAATATCAGGGAAATTTTTTTATACCAATATTAAAAAGGGAACATTTAAAAGTTTCTGGTTTAAGAAGATTACACGAGAAATTTAATCATCCATCTTGTGTAGTTAATGATGAAATGGATCCACGGGGTATTAGTTATACTGTCCAGAAAAGAATTGCATTTCCAGGGTATGGTAACTCGCCATATAGAAGAGATGATTTTTATGATAAACCACCACTAAAAGGAAATTGTCATCAAAATTTTAAAGATGGAATGATACGACCAGGATTAAATATTTCAAATTGGCATGAAATTATGAAAAATGTTGAAAATAAAAAATTGACTGAGAATTTTATATATTTAGAAATTCCACACGAAATAATAACAGAACATATGCAACTTAATCATAATAATTTGAATTTGAAAATTCCAAAACAATTTGTTGAGGAAGTTGAAAGTAAAGATCCTAATTGGGATGACACTGAAAGGACAAATAGAATAATAAGAAAATATGATGAAAAATATTCAGGTTGGAATTTTGATTTTCCAATTTTTGGATATACTTCAATAAAGAAATTTGGATTATTAATGCCAACATTCTATTTTTGGGGCCGAATTTTTAGAAATGGAACTCATAGAGTATATAATGCCAGTTTAAGTAAATCAGATTTTCCAACTTTTGTAAATATTCCATCTTTGGAGACTGAACGTATCATCGAAGAGGAGAAGATGAAGATTATAGATGGAGATAAAGAATTTGTTATTGCTACTGGACAGTCTATGACAAAGATGAATGGTAATTATTCAAGGTTGTTGTGTCAAGTTAATAGAACTGAAAAAAATGTAAAATATTATTTAAGTTCAAAATTTTGTGGTGATAGGGACAACACTGTTGATCCTAATTCAAATAGAAAACTGATACATTTTAATGATGTAGAAAAAGTTTATATTGGAGAGAGTAAATTTTAATGAAATATGTTATAGATATAGATGGAACAATTTGTAAAGAAGTTGGTGATGTTATTGGTAGAGAACCATATGAAGATAGAATAAAACAAATAAATAAATTGTATGATGAAGGTCATACTATAATTTATATTACTGCTAGAGGATTAAAGAGTGGTAGAGGAGAACCACATTATAGACCAATAACAGAACAACAATTAAAAGAATGGGGCTGTAGGTATCACGAATTATCGTTTAAAAATCATGATCCCGATATATTTATAGATGATAAAGCAATAAACTCGGAAGAATTTTTTAAATGAAAAATTATAAAGAAAAACAAATAAATTTTGCATGGACACCTTTTGGTTATTCATATTCTGTACCATTATCACTTGGATATTTAAAATCTAATTTAACTAAACACGGATATAAAAATGTAAAAGTATTTGATTTAAATCAAGATTTTTGGTATAGAAATAAAGATGAATTGGGTAAAGGGTTAGATCCATTTGAAGAAAGATATCAAACAATTTTACAAGATGTAACAAGTTGGAATAACCCAGAAAATTATTATTCTAAAGTTCATGTTATAGGACAAGTAAAAGATTTAATTAATGAGTATAGAGATAAGTTACTTGAAAACGACCCAAGTATTGTTGGATTTTGTATCTTCAATACAAATATTTGGTTCACTTTAGAAGTTTGTACTGCTATAAGAGCTAAAAATTCTGATGTTAAAATTCTTATAGGTGGTCCAGAGGCGACAGCATCACATTATAATCCAGGTCATAAATTAAAAGAGATGATTAAACTTGGTATCGTAGATGCTGTAGTATTTGGGGAAGGAGATATTACTGTAGTTGAAGTTTGTGAAACGATTTTGACAAAAAAATATGACTATAAAAATATTGATGGGTTATATTATTTAGGTGGTGGAAACAACGGAGAGAGGGAAGTAAAAAATACATTGTGGAGACAGTTTATTCCTGATATCGATAGTGTTCCAATTCCAGATTATTCTGATATAGATTTCTCTTTATATCAACAACCTGAAATACCAATAGTATTAAGTAGAGGTTGTAATTATAGTTGTATCTATTGTGGTGTAAAATTGTATTGGAAGAAGGCTTCAGATTTTAGAAAACGTTCACCAGAAAGTTTAATGGAAGAAGTAAAGTATTTAGATGATTCTGGGTACATAGAACATGGAGAATTTAACTTTCTATCTTTTAAGGGAGCATATGTAAATACTGATGTGGTTAGAAAAGCAGAGTTGGAAAGTGGAAAATCAATATTGGAAGAATTTTGTGACCAAATAGTTGATTATTATAAAGATGCATCACATGGAGTTCCATTCCAATGGGGTGGATGGGCAAGAGTAGATAAAAATCTTACTCCTGAAGTGTGTAAAAAAATGTATGCAGCAGGATGTCATCATTTAACTTTTGGATTTGAGAGTGGAAGTCCACGAATAAATAAAGAAATGAAAAAGGGATATAAGTTTAGAGAATATGATAACGAATATGCAGCAAATGTATTTAAGAATTGTATGGACGCTGGAATACAGACAGTTTTATTTTTAATCATTGGTTATCCTACTGAAACCAAGGAAGATTTTCAAGAAACAATGAAATTTTTAAAGAAGTATAGAAAACATATTGATGCAGTTTATTGTATGAGTACATTTATTTTAAGTAGGGAGATGATGAATGATGATGATCCCAAATGGGGAAAATCGAGATTTCATCTTCGGTCTGCACGTGGTGGTGGTGGAGATATGGCACCACATCCTATTGAATGGGAAAGTGCATCGAATACTTATGAAGAAAGGTTAGAAAGATTGGAAGTATTTAAAAAGTTTGCAGGAGAAACCGATTTAACAACTATTTCACCGAGATTACCTGATGGACTTTCAACACCTAATCAGGGAACAACAATGGATTAATTATGAATAAAAATTTGGCTATAATTTGTGGTGTTTGGAATGAAAATACAGAAAAAAATATAAAAAAGTATTTAGATTATTGTGATGATTATGATGTGATAATATCATCAGATAAGCATCGAGAAACAGAGTTAATATCTGAACAAATATCAGTTCCACTTGGTGATCATTATTCATATAAATGTTTAGAATGGGCACAACAAGTTAAATCAGAAAGAGAAATTAAAAATCTTAGATTATATGAAGATTGCTTTTTTATAGATGCAAATGGTAAACATAATATTGAATTACCAGATGAGTATATGAAAAGTGCACCAAAGAGTATAGTTTGTTTTGATGGATATAAAAATACTAATATAGTATTGAAAGATATAGGTCCATTTAATATAATCTCAATATCATCAGAGTTTTGGTATGCAAAATCTATTGATTTTGATTTTATATCTAAAATATGGAAATCTGGTTATCTTAAATTGAAGTTAAATGTTTTACCGAACAAATATGCAAGGGATTATATTGGATTACGATTATATTTTTATTGTAGATCATATCATTTTAATTTTATATATGGAAATGAGATAATTGAAGATAGTAATTTTTATGAGAATGATTATTTGTTAAATGAACGTACTGATAATAAAATAAAGGTTGCAATATGTTTATCTGGAGAAGTTAGGTCTTGGGAATTAACTGGAAAATTATGGAATAATTATCATAATCATACTTTAGTTAAACATCCAAAAACTAAAGAAGAATATGAAATTGAATATGATTTTTTTGTTTCTTCATGGGATTGTATGGAACAAGATGATATCAAAAATAATTTAAAAAATTTAAGAGGATCAGAGTTTTTAGAACCAAATTCTCCTGCAATTTATAAAAATCAAAATCTTTCGAGAATGACTTATTTAAATCAAAGGTGTAATTTGTTAAAAACTAAATATGAAAATGATAATGATTTTTCTTATGATTTGGTTATACAAACCAGACCAGATTGTGTATTAGAACTTGATTTTGCACTTAATGGTATTGTATTGTTATATGCAAATAAACAGAAAGGATATAAAACTGAATATAATGATTATGTTTTATATTTTTCACCTACTCATAATGGTGCACCACGTCCATTAAATGAATTTTGGAAGTCCGATGACTGTTTTGTGGTAGGTAATTCTAATGTAATAGATGTTTATTCTTTATTATATAAGTATGCTTATTTGAATGATAATTTTAATTTTATTTCTGACACACATATTTTACAACCAGATTTTATTAGATATTTTAATATACATTGTATTGAGTCGGATATTAGAGATAAGAGTAAAGTTTCATTTTGGAATATAGTAATTCGTGAGAGTGTAGTAAATGAATTAATTAAGGTTATTAATAAACTTGGTGACTGTGATTTGGTTCATTCTAATATACAACAATTTAAAAATAATACAAATAGTTTCAGGGCATATCAAACAACTTTAAATGCAAATATAGTGATACCGATGGCAGGTCATGGTTCAAGATTTACAGAACAGGGATATACTGATTCAAAACCATTTATTGATGTACTTGGAAAGCCAATGATACATCAAGTAATTAGAAATTTAGCTATTTTATATAATAAAAATTATAAGTTTATTTTTGTGTGTTTGAAAGATGATTATGAAAAGTATAATTTTGATGATTTTAAATATGTTGTAAAACATGATAATATTGAAATTATTGTTTTAGATGAGATAACTGAAGGTGCAACACAAACAATATTGAAGGCAAAAGAGTTTATTAATAATGAAGAACCACTTTGGATGATGAACTGTGATCAAATGATATCTTATTCTCCACACATACAATTACCTGAAATAGGAGCAAATACGAGTGGTAAAGTACTAACTGATCATTTGGAATGTGATGGTGGAATGTTGTGTTTTTATGGAGAGGGTACAGATTGGAGTTATGCAAAAGTTGGAGATGATGGGTATGTTACAGAAGTTGCGGAGAAGAAACAAATATCTAATGATGCAACTGCAGGATATTATTATTGGAATAAAGGTAGTGATTTTGTAAAATACGCTGAACAGATGATTGAACATAATGATAGAACAAATGGTGAGTTTTACTTGGCACCAGTTTATAATTGGGCAATAAAGGATGGAAAGAAGTTTAGAATTTCATACGTTACTAAAGTTTTTGAGTTAGGAACACCAGAATATTTAGATAATTATTTACATAACGATACACACTTTTTTTCAGGTCAAAAAATAGAAGATGTAGTAAAACGTTTAAAGTGAATGGATTAATAAAATAATGATAAATAGACAAAGTATAGAGAATTGGAGACATAATAGGATATCCAAATGGAATTTGGATACTCAAAATTAAAAATTAAGAACACCACAGGAGTTTGATGAAAGATATGGAAAATTATAAAATAGCGGTTATGTTGAATGGCCACCCAAAACATTTAGATATTACACAACATTTGTTTGGATATTGGAATTCATTATATGAGAATATAAAATTTGATTTCTTTTTAAGTTTGTGGGAAACTATAGATAATGATTATGAAAGATTTGATAAAGTTTTAGATTATAGTAAACTCGATTGGGTTACTAAATGGGAAACTTTGAAAGAAGAAGATTGTCCTTATAATTTAAAGAGACATACTGGGGGTCAACATCAACCACACTACACTTATACTTTAAAAAAAGTAAATGAATTAAGAAATTCATATGATGAAGAATATGATGCGGTTTTACAATTAAGATGTGATGTGATTATCTCCCGCGACAGATTGGATAAAATTATATATTTACTCATAAGAAAATATAAGAAAAATCAGGTAGAGATTCCAGATTCACAGCTTTCACTGAAAAATATTTTCTCGGAGAGTGGTTCAACTATATTTAATCAAGGTCAGGCCTCAGAAAAAAGACCAGACGTTCAAAATCTTTGGACAGCCGATTGTTTTTTTTATGGACACCCAAAAGTAATGGATGTTTTTTGTGGTATGTTTGATTATATTTTTATAGATAAAAAATATGATGGTGTATTGTTAATGCATGTTTTTCAAGCTGAGTATTTAAATACAATGGGAATTTATAATTCAGTAACAAGTGGAACTGCTGTTTTAGTTATTCGTGAACCATATAGGTTTGCTTCTGCAGAAACACATACAAATGCAGGTTGGCATAAACACCACCCATCACCTTATCAATTACAAAAAATAATTGATGAGCGAGGATTAGATTGGATTTTTAATAAAGATAATTGGTCAGAAATAAAAAAATATTTTCTTGAAACGGACAAAGAATGAATCCAATAACATATGCATACTTAGAAACTACAAATTATTGTAATTTAGATTGTAGTTTTTGCAATCGAATGGATGCAATCGGCCCACTTAAACATATGAGTTTAGATGATTGGGGTAAATTACTTGATGGTATTAAACATCATCCAATCGAAGAAGCAAAACTTATGGGTATGGGTGAACCATTGTTACATCCACAATTTGATGAGGTGTGTCGTATGTTCAAAGAAACTTTTCCTAAATCAAAACTTGTAGTTGCTACAAATTGTCAATACAATATTAAAGAGGGATTGGAATTTAGAAGAAAGTTTCAAGAGTGTATGAAATATATTGATATGTTGTATTTTTCAATTGATGGTTGGGGTGAGAGTTATGAACGAGACAGAGCACCTGCAAAGTGGGGTAAGTTAATTAAGTTCTTAAAAGATTTTGAAACGATAAATCGTTATGGTTGTGATGTAGTAGTTAATTATGTAGTGAATGCTTATAATGTTTATGATATCGAAAAGGTAGATAAATTAAGAAGAGAAAATAACTTGGGTATGTTAAGATTAAATATTGCACAAATTTGGGATGAAAATATAAAGATGAGTGATGATCTGGCAACATCAGGTTATAGACCAGAAGATTTAGATTATTTGAGAGATAATTGGAGTAAAAATATAATGGGTAGGTCTAAATGGGATTTTTCAGATTGTTTTTGGATAGAGAATGGATTATATACAACAGTTGAAGGTCATGTAAAAATGTGTTGTATGAATACAGGTGCAGAACCATTTGGTAATTTATTTGAAAATACAATTGATGAGATAAGAATGAATGAAAGTTATCAAAAAGTAAAACAGGGTTGTACATTAAATAAACCTACGAGTCATTGTAAGAATTGTTCTTATAAAGAATTGATTCCATTATTAACATATGTGGGGGTAGAATGAAAATAGCAGTTTGTATATCGGGTTTAATGCAATATTGGGACATTACACACGAATTATTTAAATATTGGAATGAAATCTATGATGATGTTGATTTTGTATTTTTTCTTTCTACTTGGGAAAGTGATATTAATTTTACTTCTTATGAAATATATTATAAAAGTAAAAAAAAAGAAACTCGTGATATAAATATTGATTTCTCACAATATAGTTTCTTAGAAGATGTTGAAGTATTATCCACTAATGTAATTTCACAAAATATAATTGATGGATATAGGCATACAGGACCATATTACGCTTATCAATTATGGAATGTTCAAAAGATGAGAAAGAAATACGAAGAAAGGGTAGGTGAGAAGTTTGATGTCGTGGTACAAACACGAGAAGATATGTTTATATCAAGACAAACACTTGACCAAATAATTTTTTGGTTTAATTCTAAACAGATTGTAAGTGGTATGTTTTTTACAACTTCTGGTACTAAAGTTGTCACACCACGAAAAAATTTCAGAGGACCTAAAGGATTTAGTTTTTCTGTACCAAATGATAATTTTAGTTTTGCACATCCTGATGCTATGGATAAATTCGCTCAAATGTACAATGATTGTTATGTTGAAAAGACTAACGGTGAAACTTTTGTACATTTTATGCACGCACAACAACTTATGAATAAAGGAATTTATAATTTAAAAGTAGGAAATAGATATCATACCCGTATAATAAGAACTGGTAAATTACAAAAAAGGGGGTTTCCAACTGATAAGAGTTTAAAAAGATTAATTGATGAAAAGGGAGTAGATTGGATTTATAGTAATCAGATGTCTATTGATGATGGTAAATATCAACAATTTATAAAGAAGTACTTTAATTAAAATGAAAATAGCAGTTTGTATATCGGGTCTTATTAGATTTTGGAAGGTCACGGAAAGTTTATTTCCTCGTTGGAATGATTTTTATGATGATGTCGAATTTGATTTTTATTTATCAACTTGGAAAGACGGAGTGTATGTTAGGCCCGCTAAAAATTTTTGGTTAGTTTTAAACGAGCATTTTAAAAATGAGTAATCTTGCAATAATAGGAATTCGTAAAAACTCAAAAAGTATTGTAGACAAGAATATCAAAATTTTTTGTGGTAAACCTTTGGTTTATTGGATCATACAGAGTGCACTTAAATCCGATAAACTTGATAGAATTATTGTATCTACCGACTCGGAAGAATATAGAGATATCGTATTAGATTATGGTGTCGAAGTTCCATTTTTAAGACCTAAGGCATTAAGTCAAGACAATTCCTTAGAAAAAGAATATTTATTACATGGGTTAGAGTGGTTGTATAAAAATGAAGGATATAGACCAAAATTTGTTTCGAGGTTACAGGCAACATCACCATTACAGTTACCAGAAGATATTGATAGGTCAATTGAATGTTTGCAAAATGATGATAGTGCAACTTCATCAATGGTTGTGTCTAAAGCACAACAGCCACCAATAAAATCATTAAAACAAAATGGTAAATATTTGAATCCTTATTTTAGGGAATTAGGTATTGAAATTGTAAATAGACAGGAGTTGCCTGTGGGATATTATCGTAGTAATATTATAACTTCAAGAGTTTCAAGTTTTCTTGAAACGGAAAATCAAATAGGTGAAAGGTCTATTAAAGTAGAAATTCGTATTGAAAGGTCAATTGATATAAATTCAGAATTGGATTTTTATTTAGCAGAAAAAATAGCAGAAAAATATAATTTATGTTTGAACAATTAAAACAAGATAAAAATAAAGCTTTCGTTATAGCAGAAATAGGAAGTAATCATTGTGGTTCAGTAGATAGGGCTATAGAGTTAATAAAATCTGCAAAACATTGTGGTGCAGACGCTGTAAAATTTCAAAAGAGAAGTAATAAATCTCTTTTTACTAAAGAACTTTATGATTCGCCTTACGATAATAAAAATAGTTATGGTAAAACTTATGGAGAACACCGCGAGTATCTTGAATTTGGAAAAGAAGAATATTGTGTTTTACAAGATTTATGTAAAGAGATAGATATTAACTTTTTTGCAACACCATTTGATTTTGAAAGTGTAGATTTTCTTTCTGAATTCGATTTACCTGCATATAAAATTGCATCTGCAGATATAATTAATCCTATGTTGGTAGAGTATGTAGCAAAACTTGGAAAACCAATAGTTTTAAGTACTGGAGGTGGTACTATGACTGATATTAGAAGAATGGTGGATACTATTTTACCAATAAATGATCAACTTGTTATTCTTCATTGTACGGCATCCTATCCAGTTTTATATCATGATATGAATTTAAATGTAATTCCTAAATTAATAAAAGAATTCCCTAATCAAATAATAGGTTTGTCAGACCACGAAAATGGGGCCCATGCAGCCTCATTGGCATATTATTTGGGAGCAAGAGTTTTTGAAAAACATTTTACATCGAATAGGGCTTGGAAAGGTACAGACCATTCTTTTTCTCTCGAATCACGAGGTTTTACTAAATTAATAAGAAATTTATCAAGAATACCTGGTTTATTGGGAGATGGTGAAAAGAAATTACTTTCTTGCGAGGAAAAACCACTTTATAAAATGAGAAAATCTATAGTTGCAAGGACAGACTTAAACAAAGATACAGTTTTAAATTATGAACATATTGATTATAAATGTCCTGGTGGTGGATTAGAACCTTACAAAGTAGTTGATATTATTGGGAAAACATTAAGTGGGGAACTTAAAAAAGATAGTTATATTAAATTAGAGGAGTTGGAATAATGAAAAAAGAATATGATATGTTATATGTAAATGGATGTAGTTTTACTGTCGGACATCATTTAAAAGATAGATTTACATGGCCTACACTCTTACAAAATAAACTTGATATTCCAATGATTAATGATGCAAAAAATGCAAATTCGATGAAAACTATACTTGATGTAACTGTATCTCGGATTTTAGAAAATACCAATAAAAATATATTATGTGTTATTGGACTTACGTGGCCAGGCAGATTTTCTATTAAATATGATAATGTTTTCTTAAATGTAACTCCGGAAAATATTATTAATGAGTCCAATAAAATAGAGTGGATTGTTAAATTATTTTCACGGAGATATGTAACTAATTTAAAAAATGAAATTGAATTACCATATCATAAATACCAATATAATCAAATCAGCATGAAACGGGAATTGGCAATAAAAGATCCGTTTTTTAAATCAATTCAGGAAATTTTTATGAATTATGGAAAATATCTTAAATCTTTAATTAAGTATGATAATGAGTTTAATAGAAACCAATTAATGGATTATTGGAGACAAATAATGTTATTAGATAATTTTTTATATAGAAATAAAATAGATTATTGTTTTGTATCTTTTATTTCAGGATTAACGGAAGTCTATCCTGACCACGAGAAGTATAAAGATTTTATAGATTTTAGTAAAATAGTTGATTGTAGTGGTATGGAAAGAAATCCAAAAACAGGCCACCCGGATGAAAGAGCGTGTGAACAGATATTCAATAATATTTACAATTATATTGATGGAGAAATAAAATGAAAAAAGAATATGTTAGTGTTAGGTTTCCAAAACCTAAAAGTGTAGGAGAAAGAGTTTGGGGAAAAGAAGAATTATTAGTTCTTGTTCCTAAAAAATATTCATTCAAGCGAATGGAATTGAAGGCAGGTAAACACGGTGGTTTACAGTATCATCATAAAAAGAACGAATGTGGATATATGGTTTCGGGAGAATTGATGTTAAAATATGATGATGGCGATGGAAATTTAGTTGAAAAGATTGTAGGACCTGGGGCAGTTTATCACTTCCCTCCTGGTTCAGTTCATCAAACATTAGCAATAACCGATTGTGTAATAATAGAAGCATCAACACCACATTTTAATGATAGAGTACGAGTTGAAGAAGATTATGGTTTAACTTTTGATGGTGGACTTCCATCTACTACTGAGGATGAGTTAGAATTAAAATAATAATGAAAAAATGGTTATTAGATATAGAAAGAAAATTTGATTTAGATGATAAATCTCAATATGATTATGTTTTAAATCAAAGTGAAAGAACTCAACATCTTCCTGATAATTTATATCAAGAATTTTTGGGTAGTTTAAAACAAGAAGATTTTTTCTATTATCCAAATACACAAGAGTTTAAAGAAAAAATTTGTGAATTTTATGGAGTAGAAACTAATCAATTATTTTTATGTGCTGGTTCTGATGTAGGAATTAAATCAGTATTTGAAACATTTACGGATGGTGGTAGAGTAGTAACTTCAGAACCATCATTTCCTATGTATAAGGTTTATTCTGAATTATATAATTGTGAGTATTTTGGAATACCACACGAAGAAGATTATACAGTTTCAACAGAAAAAATATTATCAAATATAACAAATGATACTGATTTAGTTATACTGGCAAATCCAAATAGTCCAATGGGTGAGTATAAATCCTTTGATGAGATACGAATATTATTGGAACAAGATGTTCCAGTATTGATTGATGAGGCATATATTGAGTTTAGTGATAGAGATAGTCTAATAAATGAGATAAATAATTATTCTAATCTACTTATTACAAGAACCTTTTCTAAAGGTTTTGGGGCAGCAGGATGTAGAGTCGGAATGGTTTTTTCTAATGAAAAAAATATTGAATTGGTATCCAAGTTCAGACATATGTATGAAATATCTGGTGTATCAATGAAGTATTGTGAGTTTTTACTTGATAATTATTCGGTTATAGATGATTATATAGAAAATGTAAAAATAGAAAAGAAAAAAATTATATCTTTATTAAGTAATGATTTTGATGTTGTAGATTCTGATTGTAATTGGATTCATTTTAATAATGAGATTGATAATATAGATACTATTAGAGTTTTAGATAAACATAAAGTATTGGTTAAATATTGTTCAATTCCACACGATAACAGAAATAATTGGTGTAGAATGACAATACAACCAAATTTATCAAGTCAAATTTTTATGGGAGAATTGTATGAAATATGATAAAGTTGTTGCCGTAGGTTGTAGTTATGTTAAAGGGTTATACGAAAGTGAATCCCATTTTGCGAAGGTAATATCTAATCATTTCGAAGCGGAGTATGTAAACTTGGGTAGTGTTGGTTCAAGTAATGATTATTCATATTATAGAACTATTGAATGGTTGAATGAAAATGATATTGACTCATTACTTGTCGTGTTTGGGTTGACGGCCGTTATGAGAATCCATCATTGGAATAATATTATCAACGACCATGATACTCTTTGGATGTCGTACAGAGGGTTTAACCCCATGGAGAAACATCAAATTTTGGAATACGGAGATAAATTTACACCGTTATCTGATTTAGAATCAGAAGAAAATATTAGAATTTTTGGGGACTTTTATATGAAGTATTTATACAACGAAGATTTTTTTAGAAAAAAAATAGAACAAAAATTACTTTTATTGCACACTCTGTTAGAAAAAAGTAATAGTAAACTAATAGTCTTTAATTCACTTGATGAATTCGAACCAACTCAAAATTGTTTAAATTTTTTTAGATTTGTTACTGAAAAAAACAATTGGAAGTCTCATTGTGTTGATAAACACAAAAATGAAGGTTGGGAATGGAATGGACATCCAAGTGAATATGCTAATTTGGATTTAGGTAAAAGAATAATAAATTTTTTAGGAGAACAAAATGGTTAAATGGTTTAAGAAAATATACATGAAAATAAAATTGCATATTCAGTATAAAAAACGATTAAAAGAAATTAAAAAACGAGATCCGTTTATTTATAAATGAAATTAATAGCAGAATTATGTCAAAATCATAATGGTGATATTGATTTATTAGAAAGTATGGTTTCAGATGCATCATTAAATGGTGCAGATATTCTAAAAATACAAACTATTAAATCAGAATCATTTACATATAGAAAAGAGTATGAGGATTTTAGAAAATATGAAGATGAATTAAAAAGGTTTAAAGATTTAGAATTAAGTTATGATGAAGAAAAAAGATTTGTAGAGATTTGTAGAGATAAAAAGGTTGAACCCATGACAACAATTTTCTCTACAGAACATTATGATTATTTTAATTCATTGGGATATAACTATTTAAAGTTAAGTGGTTATTCAATGGAATCATTTGGATATGGTTCAAAGTTAGATAGATTTAATTTTAAACATTTAGTATTTTCTACTTCAAGTTTAACTTTAGGTGAGATAAAAAAATGTATTAATAATTTACAAGGAGTGGATTTTACTATGTTACATTGTATATGTGTATATCCAACACCACTTGAAAGGGCAAATTTACAAAATATTTTATATTTAAAAACTTTACATGATAAGGTTGGATTAAGTGAACATTCAAATCCATACGAAGATAATTTATTAAGTAGTAAGTTAGCAATATTTCAAGGTATTGATATGTTGGAGAGACATTTTACTATCTTGGATAAAGATGATACACGAGATGGTAAAGTATCAATAACACCAGATATGTTATATGAATTAAAACGATTTGATACTTTGAGTAAAGATGAACAATATGAAGAATTAAATATATTCAATGATACTCAAAAATTTAATCGTGAATATTATAAAGGTAGGTTTAAATGAATATAGGAATAATAGGAAAAGGTTTTGTAGGAACTGCGATATCTGAAGGTTTTAAAACACAAGGTCATGATGTAATAGTACATGATGTTAGGTTAGAAACCAAAATAACTGATGTATTGTTAACCCCGATTTTATATATTTCAGTACCAACACCAAGTGCACCAAATGGTGATTGTGATACAAGTATAGTAGAGAGTGTATTACAAGAACTATTTGATTTGAATTATAAGGGGGCGGTGTGTGTAAAGAGTACTGTTAAGCCAGGTAGTATTGATGGGTGGAAAGAACAATTTGATAGTTTAAATATAAATTTTGTTCCAGAGTTTCTTCGTGAGAAGTGTGCAATAGAAGATTTTATATATAACAATCAAGTATTAGTTATAGGTACTGAAGATGATGAAGTAGAAAAATTAATTAGAGAATGTCATGGTGTGTTACCAGTACATACTATAAGAATGAAACCTATTGAAGCTGAACTGATGAAATATTTTAGTAATAGTTATAAGGCAACGAGAGTTACATTTGCAAATGCTTTTTATAGATTATGTGAGGCATTGGGAGCTAACTATGATATAGTTAAAGATGCATTTTTATTTCATGGTATAGGTGAAGGACAGTATTTACGGGTAAATAAACAATTTGGTGGATTTGGTGGAACTTGTTTACCAAAGGATACTAAAGGATTAGCTAATTTGGTTGAAGAATTAAATTTGGATATAGATTTGTTCAAAATAATAGTATCAGAAAATGAAAAGTTTATTAATGTTCCAGATAAAGAAAATAGAAAAGAAATTTAATGAAAATATTAGGAATTAACGCATTAAACCACGATGCAGCCATTACACTTATAGAAGATGGTGAGATTTTGTTTGCTGGTCATAGTGAAAGATATAGTGGAATTAAGAACGATTCAGATTTAAATGCACCATTATTTGCCGACTGTAACAGATATGGTAAAATAGATAAAGTTGTATATTTTGAAAGACCATATCTAAAAAAGTTAAGACAATTAAGAGCAGGTCAATATGGAGAGGTATTTTCTCGTAAGAATTTACCATCTTATTATTTGAGAGATTTTATTGGTAACGCGAAAATAGAATACGTCCAACACCACCAATCCCATGCTGCAGCAGGATATTATACAAGTCCATATGAAGAATCAGCTATTGTAGTTATAGATGCTATAGGAGAGTTTGAGACTTGTAGTATTTGGTATGCATGGGGTAGTCATTTTGAGAAACGATATACATTAAGGTATCCAAACTCATTAGGATTGTGGTATAGTGCAATGACTCAACGATTAGGATTGAAACCACAAGAAGATGAATACATTCTTATGGGAATGGCCGGTTGGGGAACACAAGACCACACACTAAAAAACGCAATTCGTGAAGATTTCTTCAATGATTCTGATAAACTTATTGATTTAAAGGACAATTTACATAGAGGTTGTTTAGATTGGAATCCCGAATACTACCCAGATGATGATAGTGAAGATTGGAAATTCAATATAGCTGCAAATGTTCAATGGATATGTGAAGAAGAAATTCGCAAAGTATTCAGTTTAGCAAAACGATTAGTACCTGAGACTAATAATTGTGTTTATATGGGTGGAGTAGCTCTAAATTGTGTAGCTAACTCAATTATAGCCCAAAGGTACTATCCTGACTTATGGATACTACCAAACCCAGGTGATGCAGGTTCATCACTCGGTTGTGCAGCATATGTTTATGGGGAACACGTGAATTGGACATCACCATTTACTGGTTATGATATAGAAGGTCGTTATCCAAGAA
>Ga0187833_10001109_pt1 | contig 31299 bp, 27 predicted proteins | sample ETNtaG_37_FD_167968 | JGI IMG/M metagenome (GOLD analysis project Ga0187833, IMG submission 167968) | Marine microbial and viral communities from oxygen minimum zone, Eastern Pacific Ocean - ETNP2014_SV_400_PacBio MetaG (Illumina Assembly) | ecosystem: Environmental > Aquatic > Marine > Hypoxic...
ATTCTACTCATTTAGCATCCATCACTATCTCAGTTTGAGCAGTGAACTCACATCAATACTGCAAGAGGCCAGTACGGGGAACATGGTTATATTTGGCGCACCTCCAGCGAGTAGCTTATCGATCGTATCTTCTCCTAGTTCTTTTCGCAGGCATTCGAGTTGTTCGTCTGAGAATATGGATTCTAAATCGGGAGAAGTTGTGGAAGTCGCAGTGTCAGAGGGTTGTTTGTCTTCTGTTGATTCCTTAGAAGTTGTTTCAGGGGTTGCCCGTGAAGTTGTTGATTCAGCGGCGGTTGGCTGTGGCGTCACTTGTAAATTGGCTGGCTCTGTAGCGGTTGGTTCGGGGGTTGTTGGTAAGCTTGCTGGTTCGGTGGCAGTTGGCTGTGGCGTTACTTGTAAGCCAACTGCTTGGATTAGATCCGCTAGTGTTAACTCGCATGCTTCGATAGCACCAGATATTTCTATCAGGTCTTTTATTTCCAAAGAGCCATCTGACGCTGAGTCTACTATCTGGATCGTTTTTTCTTCGTTCTTGTTTAGTAAGCATCCTATTTGTCTAGTCGATAACCCTGTGCCCTCAAAGGCTGAATCATCGATGACGTCGCATTCGATAAGCAGCGCGATGTGTTCTGGAATTGCAGATAAGTCAAAAGCCTCTCTTGAGTCACCAGCTTGCAATGCTTCTAGTACGTCCGTAAGGTCTGTTGGTCCGAGTTTATTCGCTGCGCATTCAATGGCGTTGATACCACCAAAGTCATTGAATCCAAAAAAAGTGTCACTCTCTGAAATGGCCTCTCGTTCTTGGCTGTTGAGGCACAACGCAGATTGTAATAGTACGAAAACCGAATCTAGGGCTATGTCTTTTGTGGTGATTGTTAAAATGACTTCAACTGGTACTCCGCTGGTTTTTTCTCTGATGCAATTTACTGTTGCATCGCTTAATTGAACTGCCTCAAGTGTCATTTGACCAACCAGTAATTCATCAATCGTTTGTTGACTGATGCACTTGTTCGTCGCGTCAAGCACCTCTGCTGACAATGAACTACCTAATAAACCGGAGCTATAGCTGAGATCAATAACAGATGCAGCTTTCTCTCTACCGCCAAGGCCTACGGCTAGGCAGGAAGCTTCATCTTTGGGCAAGGCTTTGAATAGACTATCTTTTTGTGGGTTTAAAATGATCGGTTGAAATGGAACTATGGTCGGCGACGGAACTGACGGAGTAATTGCGGCAAGTGTGGGGCTTGGTGGTACTGGTATTTGTGTAGATGCAGGCGTCTTATTTGAGCAACTGACTGATGCCGCTGTCAAAACCGAGATAAATATGAAAACTGCTAACTGCTTATCGAACATTAGGGAGCCGACACCTGTAGAAGACCACCATTTGAAGATAATGATACGGGAACTTATATACATTGAGTTAAGGTTTTGAAAACACACTAGGGCTTTAAGGTATGGGTAATTTTTCGTAACTGACCAACTCGTAGTCCTTGGCTTTTCAATCGAGTTGTAGCAGCTCCCGTCTGAGTAAGCTCATAGCACCCATTGCAGCGCGTTTTCTGTCTGGGGCACCCCTGCCTGCAGACCTAACGTGACGAGATTTTTCTCCAAATGGGCCCGAAACCACTATGTACGTTTCACCTTTGCCTAAATTCTCGGATCGTTGCTTACCTTCTTCTACTCCGTGGACGGCGATTCCATAGGTCGCGCCAGCAGTGCGTTTGATGGCACGGGCTAGTGCAACTGCCTTATCTGCCCCGTTAGCGAATGGGGGTGTTTCTCCACCATCGCGCGCTATTTTGTCTAGGGAATTACGTGAATTCACTATGGAACTTTGCAAAAACGATGAACCAGAGGCCTCACGCACAGCAGTTGCAACTGAGCCTCCACTTAGATCCTCGCAGGTTGCAACTGTCGCATTCAGGTCGGATAAAAGATTGCCGATTACAGATTCAATTGTTTCTTCGTCGACTGCAAAAATATTGTCGCCTAGGAGTTCCCGAATTTGATCGTCGAGGTTGTCGATCAGTTTATTTGCTTGTTCAATATTCTCTGCTAAAGCCGCAATTCGTACATCGACTTGACCAGGGTGTGCGAGAACACCAACAGTTGGATTTTTCGATTCTGCAATCAGGTGTCCGATAAGGTCATCAACAGCGCTTTCACCTAAGTCTGCTACTTTCAAAATACGGTAGTGAATCATCTGTTTAAGGTTAAATTTTTTTCTAAGGTACGGAATGACCTCATTTTCGACCAGCCATTTCATTTCAAAAGGTACCCCAGGAAGACTGATCGTCACGCCACGATCAGTCTCTACGATGAAAGCAGGCGCTGTTCCATTAGGATTTTTTACTACGATAGCGCCATTCGGAATTTGTGCTTGGCGTTCGTTATTTTTTGTAAGTACGAAGCCACGCTTTTGAAATCGCTCACGGAGTTCTATAAGAGATCCTGGATCCGTTACTACGTCCCGTTCAGTAACTTGAGCGATTGCTTCACGGGTTAGGTCATCCTGTGTCGGTCCAATCCCACCTCCGGTGATCACGACGTCAGAACGGTCCAAAGCACGATCTAGGATATCGGTCATGCGCTCAAGGTTGTCTCCGACGGTGGTTTTGTAGAACAAGTTCACCCCATTTTCGGCGAGTTGTTTTGCGATCCATGATGCATTGGTGTCGACGATTTGACCGAGTAATAGCTCAGAGCCTATGGAAATGATTTCTGCGTTCATGGACAAGTTACGACCTTAATCGTTTGTATTTGTAATCGTTACCAATGTTTGTTTTCGACAAAGTAGTTTGGATTTTGCCAAGGGTCAACATGTGATTTGGTATGCAATCATTCAATCTTTATACGTCAAATGACTTGACTAATAGAGAACATATGTTCGATAATAGAACAAATGTGCTAATCACTAACGACTATAGGCAAGGTATTGATATGAGTCTGCTGGCGTCCGAAATTATTGAAACGGACTCCTCATGGAATTCGATGATAATGCCATACGTATCTGTAGATGCGGCAGCATCACAAAATAAGGATGCTTGGGCTCAGGTTGTTTTGAGTATAGCGAACCGCAATACTTTTAGTGAATCAGCCAGTCGAATCATTACCGTTGACCTCACATCAGACGAGAGTATCGTAGAAATTTCCGCACGCTTGCGTCTGCTATTTCTGTTTATAAATCGTGGGCAGGTTTCAAATTCAGCATCGGTGGCGCCGTGTTTTGCGCAAGATACTTATCCGGCAATGCTTGCACTAGTGAAGACTTTAGAGGGTGCTGGGATGGGTGAAGATTGGTCTCCAGATGGTGCTCGGTCTATCCGTATCGGAAAAGCTAAACATCTTTTTGTCAGTGTTGATATGCCGATTGCAGATCAGAGTCCCTCTCCTGACACGTTCCTAGAAATTATTCAGTCACACCAGATCGATGTTTCTTGGTATGACCAATGTGTGTATCCACGTGCTTCCACTCCCGGATTGACCACAGTGATGTTTGGTGTTCCAGATAACTCTGATCCTCATTACTCTACTTCTATTTTCAAGAGGGAGCGTTTGAGAAACCTATCTGGCAGGCTTGGTGGTATGCACTTTTCCTCACAACTGGGATGTTCAGTTTTGGCAGCTGTGTGATCGATATTTTTTATTCACATCTATTTTTGATTATTCGGAGGTCTTTGAATGTCAGTAGTGTTTAATTCTCAAACTGGCGTGGCACTTGCTTACGTTAGGTCTGACACATTACCGGAAAACACCCGCTACAAAGATGAAGGTTGCGATGCTTCTCTTACGTGCTTGGAGTGTCCGTTGTCTTTGTGTAAATATGACGATCCCGGTTGGTTACAGCGTGAGAGCCGTCGGACTCGCGATGATGAAATTTTTCGATTGCGGTCTCAAAAGATTGCTGTGGTTGAAATTTCAAAACGTTTTGGGATAAGTACTCGAACCGTCCATCGAATTGTCCAACGAGGAGGGGCGACTCCAGTTTCTTCTGATGAAGAAGGCGTAAATCCGATTGTGTCCCTTAGTGAATTGGATGAGCGTTCTTTATTTCATGAGCGCGCGTCATGGCCCAAAATATCTACCTACAAGCGATCGGTCTTCGTAGGGAATTAATGAACTGCGCTTTATGGGCTTATGTATTTTCTAAAAAAGAGTTGTTAGGAGAAGTAAGGTTCATCAATGCTTAAAGAATAAAGGGCATTACCGGATAATGAACAAACCACCTGTATTTATAGCTAAAACTTAGCAATAAGGATTTATTATTCGGCAAGCGCCTCGATTTGAGTTGACCCGCTCACCAGTTCGCCTGTTGCCTGATAGAGTGCTCGTTCAACGATATTCATCGCACGGTCTGCAACACGCTCGACATTATGAGCGACTCGCATTAGGTAAGTTGCCCGCTCAGCGTTTTCAGGGTTAGCTTTCACTAGTCCTAGGAGATCGGCTTGAACCTTGGCGTAAAGGTCGTCTACTTCGTCATCTTCTTTCTCAAGCTCTACGCTAAGGGTGCGCACATGATCTGCATCTCGGCTAATGAACGCTTCGAGGGATCGTTTTAACATTCTTACGGCCATATCGCCCATTCTCGGGATGTCGATTAATTCCTTGAGCGGAGGTTGTCCTCCCATTTTTATGCTGATTTTGGCTATTCCTTCAGCGTAATCACCTATACGTTCTAATTCACCTGCAATATGAAGGGATGCAACAATCCTACGAAGATCACCCGCCATCGGCGCCTCGCGTCTTATCAACTCGATGCAGCTTCGTTCGATTTCTAATTCTGTCTGATCGATATTGTCATCTTCATCGATAACTTTTTGAGATTTGTCAATATCGCGAGATTTCAATGCGTTGAGCGCGTTGAATATAGCCTGTTCGACCAGCCCACTCATGAGAATGAGTTCTGCCTCTAATTTACCAAGATCTCTGTCGAAGTCTTGACGCCCTAGTGGAATAATATTTTTCTGTTCGCTCATGATTGGTACATTTTACGCTTGTATTAGGTCAACCAATTCGCCCAGTTACGTAGGCTTCGGTTCGTTCATCTTTAGGATTTCCGAAAATTTGCTCATTCTTTCCATATTCGATCATTCGTCCTACTCGTTCCTCTCCTGCCATCATGACCGCTGCGTAGTCGGAAATACGAGTAGCCTGCTGCATATTATGAGTAACGATGATGATTGTGACTTCGTTTGATAGCTCTTGAATAAGTTGTTCAATTGCCTGGGTTGAAATCGGGTCAAGTGAAGAAGCCGGCTCGTCCATCAGCACGATCTCTGGGTTGACTGCCAAAGCTCTGGCAATGCATATTCGTTGCTGTTGTCCTCCTGAGACGCTAAGCCCATTTTCATTTAAACGATCTTTTACTTCCTCCCACACGGCGGCCCGTCTGAGTGAGTTCTCGACGATTTCATCGAGATCATCTGTAATACCGTTGATACGTGGACCGAATGCTACGTTTTCATAAATGCTTTTTGGGAACGGATTGGGTCGTTGAAATACCATTCCAATGCGGAAGCGAATTTCTGTGGGGTCAACATCGGCGTCATAGATGTTCTGTCCGGCGAAATTTACTGTGCCTTTTACACTGGCGGTCGCAATGAGATCGTTCATTCGGTTAAAACAACGGAGCAGAGTACTTTTCCCGCAACCGGACGGACCGATTAGTGACACGACACTGTTTTTGGGTACTTGGATAGATACATCGCTAATTGCGGTATTGCCGGCATATGCAACGGAAAGATTGTGCGACTCGAGAATTGGTTCAGTTGCATCGAATGTCAAGATATTTTCGGCTGAACCTGCTTTTGATAACAGGTCGGCTTGATTTTGGGGCATCAATTGCTCCGGTTGTTCAAGTATGTACGCTTTTTTCGATTTCGATATTAAAAGATGAAAGTTAACAGAAAGAAATCATTTGTACTAAAACTCAGACTGTTTCTTACGATAGTTAGTAGAAATTTTATAGACATTATCCTGATCGATACTCCATCACCCAAATCACTTTGCCATTGCTAAACTTAATTTCTAAGAAACTTCTTTTTCCGATGCCTATCCCTTTTTCTACTCCTCCTACCTCAATGGGACAAACTGTCCCGAGTACTTTGGACTCATCGCCAATGCTTCCGTCCATTCTTGACCTATCTCGTGAAAACCTTACTGCGTCTATGCTTGAAATGGGTGAGAAAACATTTCGATCTAATCAACTTTGGCGCTCTATTTACCACGAGGTTTCGGAGAGCTTCGAAGAGATGTCGACGCTAAGCAAGACATTTCGGAAATCTCTACGAGAGAAATACTCGATCTCATCGTTGACAGAGGTGATGGCGCTTACATCATTAGACCGTACAACTAGTAAGTCTCTGTATCGTCTGCATGACGGTGAGTTGATTGAAACCGTCATGATGCGATATGAAAGTGACGGGCACCGACGTAATCGCAAAACAGCGTGTATTTCAACCCAGGCAGGTTGTGCGCTCGGGTGTACGTTTTGTGCAACGGGACAACAAGGATTTCGGCGAAATTTGACCGTGGGTGAAATTGTTGCGCAGGTCATAGAGATGCAGCGGGTTGCTATCGCCGAGGATCAAGCTCAAATAGACGGCGGTAAGCGTACTAAAGGGGAACTTCAGGGCGTCACAAACGTTGTTTTTATGGGTATGGGTGAGCCTTTGGCCAATTATAGAAATTCTGTATCTGCCATACGGGTTTTAAATGACGGACAAGGATTGAACATTGGTGCAAGGCATATCACGGTTTCGACAGTCGGACTGATACCAGAGATATTGAAACTCGCTGATGAGGATCTTCAGATTAACCTTGCAATATCCCTTCATGCTCCAGATAACGTGACTCGCTCGCAGACGATGCCTGTGAATAATCGATATCCGGTTGAAGAACTAATTAACGCATGCCATCGTTATGCTGATAAGACAAAACGTCGAATTTTTTTCGAGTATGTTCTTTTGAAAGAGCAGAATGATTCAATTGAGCAGGCTCAGAAACTTGGACGTTTACTCAACGGTTTGCACTGTCACGTGAATTTGATTCCGGTCAATCCGACGGCGCAGGGTCCGTTCGAACGCACGGATCTCGTCAATGCTAAAACCTTCCAGGGTGGCCTCAAACAATACGGAATTCCTTCTACGATACGAATGGAAAAAGGTATTGATATAAATGCTGGCTGCGGACAGCTGCGCGCGAGAGCTGTTGACATACTTAACAACTAATTGCTGAAATCAATTAGCGAACTCTCTTCTCAAACTGTAGAATTCCGATTTGTTTTGTACATTTCAGATTATTGTTTGTGATTGACGAATTGAGGTGCCCTGTGACCGACCGTGTCTGGCCTGAGGTTTACAAAAGACTCGGCGTATCGCCAATTATTAATGCTCAAAGTTGGGTGACGTCATTAGGTGGTTCGATTATGCGCCCAGAAGTTTTAAGTGCAATGGACGAGGCTGCGAACGCATTTGTAGATATTAAAAAACTTAACCGCGCAGCGGGGGAAGTTGTGGCTCTTGCGTGTGGCGCTGAGCAGGGATTAGTCACTGCAGGTTGTTCCGCCGCTCAAGTATTGATGGTTGCGGCGTGTATGACCGGTCAGAGTGAAAACAATGTTGAACAGCTGCCGGACACGACTGGCATGAAAAATGAGGTGGTGCTTTTCAAGGGCCAACGTAACCGATATGACAAAGCCTTCGTGACAGCAGGAGCAAAACTTGTGCTCTATGGCTCAGAGCATGAAGGAACAACAGATGAATTAGAAGCCGTTATCAATGAGAATACGGCTTGCGTGGCGTTTGTGATAATGCCCTTTGGATTACATGGAGTCGGGTTGGAGGAGACGATACGTGTGGCTCATGAGCGTGGAGTGCCAGTAATAGTCGACGCGGCTGCTGAATTGCCACCACGAGCAAATCTTTCAAAATTTCATAAAATGGGCGCTGATATGGTCGCGTTCAGTGGCGGTAAAGGGATTGGTGGTCCTCAATCATCAGGTTTGTTGGCAGGCAAGGCTGATTTGGTCGAGGCAGCTGTTATGAACTCGTTGAATCTTGATTCATCGGTTGCGGGTATTGGTCGCCCCATGAAAGTTTCGAAAGAAAATATAGTCGGATTAGTCACCGCTATTCAACTTTTCACCGACTCTGACGAGGCAGCTGAATGGGAAAACTGGCAGCTTAAAGCTCAATATGTCGCAGATCGTCTGAAGGATATAGACGGCGTACACGTAGAGATTGAAGATGATCCTGCTGAACGGCAGGGCCCACAACCGGTTCTGTATTTCGAAGATGACTTCCAGGGACCGACAATCCCAGATATTAAAGGCCAACTCGAAAATGGAGATCCCGCAATATTTGTTGGAGGCGGTATTGAACGCTCTGAAATTAACATCGTCATGGTCAATGTTCAAGATGGTGAAGAGATTGTGATCGCTGATCGTATGAAAGAGATTCTTCGGCGTTCATAAAGGGGTCAGACCATTCACGAACTAAGATATTTCTTTTCGATATGACGTCTTCAACCCAATAGCGTCTGGATTTCAGAACCTAGCTAGAGCTTTACTTACTGCTATCCCAATGTGTTTCAGTGACGATTGCCCAATCCTGTGACGCGGATGTTTTTACTTTGGTCACAAAATGTGCGGGCCATAATCCCAAAATGAACAATCACTCAATGTTATTGAATGGTCTTTAGTGGGACTGCACCGGTAGACCAGTGAGAAGTCCAGCATCATGCATGGAATTCCATTCATCTAAAAATGTTTTATTCCACTCGTCAGTGAGGTGGCTTTGCATCATGTCTCTGAAGATTGGCCAGAAGACGATAATTCCGTCTACGCCATCCCGCAGTGCCGCATCCGCCGTTTCCACTGACCGAACAAGGGCAGCGGTGATGAAAGGCCTGTCTCCCCAACCATCGAACATTTTCCTGCAGTCACGAATCAACTTGGTTGGATCTCCTCCGACTTCTTTATATGGTTCGCAGAACGGGAGAACGTGAGTCACTCCTGCTTCAGCAACTGCGGCTGCTTGGGGTAACGTAAATACAGTCGTGCAGAATGTGGGAATTCCTGCTTTTTTTAACTCTGAGAATGCTCCCAATGCGTAAGTCGTGGCAGGGATTTTCAAGATGATCTGACCCGACATTTTTGTAAAGACTTCACCTACCTCAAGAAGTTCTTCTGTCGAGTGTCCATCGATTTCTATGACCAAGGGTTTATCGGTGATATCCAGGTATCGTCTGGTTACTTCTGTAATCTGTCCGTACTTTTGGACCATCTGGTTAAGTACGACCGTGTTAGTCACGATACCTGCGGCACCACGGTCCAGCCACTCAGGAAGGTCTTCGGGATCGCCCGCCAGCCAGATAGCTGGTCCGGTACCTGTCATTCGTGCGTTTTCTGCTGTACCGAACAGAGGCTCGGTCAACTTCGCTGAGGTTCCATTCTTTGTAGCCAATTTTTTACTCCGAATTCGGATAAAACCATACTTTGGTTCTAAAACAACACAAGATGAAATAGTATAGCTTCAGATTCTGTAAATATTAGCTGCAGAGGGTCACAGTATCATCGATCAATGTGCTACGTAACTGGGGGAACCAAGGAAATCAAAGCTATTTGAGCCAACAGTAACGGAGTCTTCGCATCATTTCTTCGCTCACAATGTCTCGTGACACATCGTTTGCTGCTAAGTGATTCATATACGTACCTTCAAGGATTTCGAAAAGGATGAAAACGATAGAAATCAATATGCCATACGGTGATGATTTAGTGCGAGCGACTTTGCCCGTCAGTAGGATATTAGGCACACTCGACGTCACCGATACTGCCGGTCTCGAAGATCGAGACCATGCTATTCGTGAAGCTATTGAAAATCCGGTAGGTTTTGGCAAAAATATTTTTCAGATTGTTAATCCAGGTGAAACGATTGCAATTATCGTCCCCGATTCATTCAGAACTACTCGCGTAGACCAGATACTGCCAGTTTTGGTCGAAGGTCTTATCGAATCAGGAATCTCTGAGAGAGAGATTTTTTTTGTTTATGCCACGGGAACCCATCGGAACCCTACCCCCAAAGAGGAACAGAAAATTTTAGGTGATCGGATCTACAAGCAATTCAGAAATCAGACCTTTGCGCACGATGCTAGCGATAACAATAATCTTGTTTACATCGGAACAACGAGCCGAGGTACTAAAGTTCAACTTAATCGACAAGTACAAGAAGCGGATCGAATAATTGCCACTGGTTCGGTCGTCTTTCATTACTTCGGAGGCTATGGGGGTGGTAGAAAATCCATAGTTCCAGGTGTTGCTTCCGTAACGTCGATTGCCAGTAACCATTCTATGAATCTCCATCCCACGGAAGATCAGATTGACCCGGCAGTGCGAATTGGTGCGCTTGAAGGAAATCCAGTTGCTGAAGATATGCTTGAGGCCGCGCAGCAGAGCCATGTGGATTACATCATCAACACCGTTCTCAACAGAAATAGTGATATTGCAGCAGTTTTTGCCGGCGAGCTTGAGGCTGCGCACCTGGAGGCAACAAAATTCGCGCACAGTCAGTTCGCAAATGATATCCACGAGCAAGCCGACATCGTTATTGCTGCTTCACCATCGACACAAAATTTCGTTCAAACGCATAAAGCCCTGTTCAACGCCTATCAGGCTGTCAAGCCACACGGTCGGATTATCTTATTGGCGCCTTGTACAGAAGGCCTTGGTGGCGATCAATTTGTTAAGTGGCTTCGACTTGGCAGTAAAGAGGCGATTATTGCAGGACTTCGTAAAGAGAGCGAAATCAATGGCCAGACCGCGCTGTCGACCATTCAAAAAGCCCCTATGACGTATGTCGTGTCAGAGATGCCGGAAGACGATGTAATGATGATGCGAGGTCTGGTCGCACAATCGTTAGATGACGCAGTGACCAAGGCATTCAGAGACCTTGCAGCGGTTGGATGTTCGGAGCCAACTGTCTATCTCATGCCATCGGCTGCATACACCGTTCCTTTTTTGATTTGAAGATTACGACAATTGACCCAAGTTAATCATTTAGGGTTAAAGCTTCAGCGAGAACCTCGACAACATGACGAGAGTGATGTTGGGTGTTGAACCCGATCTGCTCTCTGCATGAAACGCCAGAGGTGGCGATCTCAACGTTCGGATCACTGTCGCGAACAGCTGGAAACAGTCTGTCTTCACCTGCTGCTGACGCTATGTCTATGTGGTTTTTCTCATAGCCAAATGATCCGGCCATCCCGCAGCACCCCGCGGATATTTCCGTCGCTTGATAATTTGGCGGGAAGTTTAAGGCAACCATCGTTTTTGATGTGCCAGTCAAGGTACGCTGGTGGCAATGTCCGAAGAACTGAACTTTCTTTGTGACGTCTGTCCATTGGATTTGTTGATCACCATCACCAAAGGTTTCGACCAATAATTCCTCGATAGTAATCACCGCGTCGGCAATTTCTTTAGATTGTTTTTCACCATCAAGGAGGTCCGGCCAGTCATCCGTAATGGCAGAAATGCAACTTGCTTCGCACCCAACGATTTTGACACCTTGTTGAACGTAGGGAAGCAAGAGTTCTACGTTGTGTCGAGCATTTTTCCCTGCCTGATCCAGCAACCCTTTTGAAATCATTGGTCGCCCGCAACACTTGCGATTTTTGAGCACGACCACTTCAAACCCTAGAGCTTCTAGTAAACGAGTGGCTGCAATACCAATACTCGGATGGTTGAAATTCATGAAGGTGTCGTGAAATAAAATTATCTTGCCACGTGAATTGTATTCTCGAGATCTGTGATTTTCGAACCATTTTTGAAATGTTTGACGAGCTACTCTTGGCATTGGGCGAGAGCGCTCAAGTCCAAGTATCCACTCGAGCAGTATCCTGACGGGTAGGGACCTGATTACCGCATTTGCTAGAGGTGCGATAGGTGCTGACAACGAATTTATACGGTGAATATAAGAGATAAGCTTTGAGCTTAGCGGAATTGTGTGATTCTTGTGGTACTGGTACAGACTCTCGTACTTTATCTTCGCCATGTCGACGTTCGATGGGCATTCAGACTTGCACGATTTGCAGCCAAGGCAAAGGTCAAGAATCTCTAATAAGTACTTCGAACCAAAAGTCTTTGTTGGAAGTGCTCCTGAAAGCATGCCTCGCAGGGCGTTAGCTCGACCACGAGTTGAGTGTTGTTCTTCCTGTGTTGCCATGTAGGAAGGACACATGGAGCCTGTGTGAAGTTTGCGGCAGGCACCAACACCGTTACACATCTCAATTGCCTCTGCAAAACCGCCTTCAGGTCCGAAATTGAGGCGTGTGGATATTTTGAGGGTACGGTAGGAGTCATTATGACGCAGATTATCTTTGATATCTGGCGTATCGAAGATTTTTCCAGGATTCATAATTCCGTTGGGATCGAACGCCTTCTTTACATCTCTGAATGCCTGTGTCAGCTCTGGTCCGAACAGTTTTTCAGTGAAAAACCCCCTGACAATTCCATCACCATGTTCGCCAGAATATGCCCCGTCGAATTCTTTCACTAATTCGACGATGTCGGTGGCCAAAACCTCCATCTTCTCCATACCGTCCCGGGTTTTGATGTTGATGAGAGGGCGTATGTGGAGGCACCCAACACTGGCATGCCCATAGTATCCGGCTTCTGTTCCGTGACTTTTTACGATTTCGTCAAAACGAGCCACGTATTCTGGAAGTTTCTCAGGCGAAACCGCGGTGTCCTCCACGAAGGGGAGTGGTTTCGCTGGCCCATCTATACTCATCAGTAAGCCGAGGTTGGCTCGTCTGAACTCAACAACTTGATTCTGTTCGGGGGGGGTGTAGAGCTTGGTGGTAGCATAACCAAGTTTCAAACGATCCAGTTTCATAGCCATTTTATCGAGCTGTTCCCGAACCGCTCCAGCATCGTCTCCGCTGAATTCAACTACCAGGATGTCGGTAGGATCGCCTTGGAGAAAGCCGATGGATTGGGAAAAGCCTAGTGAACTTCGCGCCTGTTTGATAATCATTTCTCCGACGTGTTCGACAGCGGCTGGTGACTCTTCGATAATCACCTGCGTTGCTTCCATCGACTCAATCAGGTTATTAAAATGAACGACTCCGAGAACTTTATACTTTGGGATGTTTACAAGATTTAATTTGGCCGCTGTAACTGTAGCTAGCGTTCCCTCAGAGCCGACCATCACTTGTGTGAGATTGACAGCGGTGGGATCTTGAGTGCGATCAATGTTGTATCCTCCTACACGCCTTAGAACCTTAGGAAATTGATTCTCAATCAGACCTGCCGCGTCGGTGGATATCTTGCTAACACTACGATAAATTCCACCCTCTAAACTACTGCTGTTTAGCAGAGATTTCAACGCAGCGTTATCGCGTAATCTGAAATTAGTTTGAGACCCGTCTGAGAGGGTTACGTCCATTTCTAATGTGTGATCAACGGTTTTACCATAAATAATCGAGTGCGCTCCGCAGGAGTTGTTACCCATTGCACCACCGACATTAGCCCGGCTTGATGTACTGGGATCAGGAGTGAAGAATAATCCGGAGGATTTAAGATAGGAGTTAAGCCCGTCGATTGTGATTCCAGGTTGGGTTCGAACCCATTTTTCTTCTTGATTGATCTCGAGTATATTGTGCATGTATTTAGAAAAATCCATCACAACCGAGTGGTTAACCGTCTGCCCTGAAAGACTGGTTCCACTGCCTCGTGGCAACACCGAAACATCGTATTTGCTGGCGATCTCCAGAACGGCCTGCACGTCACCCGCGTTGCGCGGAATTACAACCCCCACTGGTTGCATCTGATAGATAGATGCGTCTGTTGAGTACATTTGACGCGTTAAAGCGTCAAAACGCACTTCACCTGCAAGAGTTGTTCGTAAGTCAGCTTCGAGATCTTTTGTTGATGTATTAACTTTTGGGTTTGATGCGGTTAGCACAATTAGGCATCTGTCTCATTTGTTTTTGTGGCAGGGTGCGTTTGTTCTTGGTTGTTTTTATGGGGCATGATCATGGATAAAACCACACTTCCAGTTAAGATGCCGATGATAATCCCCAGTGATAGATATATGTCTCCTAATTCACCGAACACATGGAAATCGTGGAAGGCTTCTTCGACGATCATTTTTGCCCCAACAAAACCTAAAATCAAGGCGAGTCCGTACTGCAAGTAGCTGAATAGTTTGACCATTCCTGCCAGCAAGAAGAACAGGGGTCGCATTCCCAATACCGCCATTGCGTTAGATGACCAAACGACGAACGGGTCATCCGTAATTCCAAATACGGTAGGAATTGAATCTATAGCGAACACAACATCAGTTGTACCTAGAACTATGACGACAAGTAGGAATGGAGTTACCGTTCGAACACCGTTTTCCCTGGTGAAAAATTTTGTTCCATCGAATTTGGTACTCACCGGCATGAATTTTTTAAATAATTTCACCGCTATGTTGTTACCTGGATCCACTTCTTGGTCACCAGCAAAAGCAAGTTTGTAGGCCGTGTATATCAGGAATGCACCTAATACAAACAGGAACCATGAGAACGCCGTAATTACTGCTACGCCGATTGCGATGAAAACGGCTCTTGCGATCAGTGCGCCGATGATACCGAAAAGCAAGCCGCGAGCTTGATATTGGGTCGGCAGGTTGAAGTATCCAAATATTACGATGAATACAAATAGATTATCGATACTCAGTGCTCGTTCAGCTACATATCCAGTGACGTACTCAATAGCTTGCTGATTGTTGCCAGCTAAGAATATCCACACCCCGACAATTGCTGCGACAAGGGTCCAGAAAACAGTGAGCAATGCTGCTTCTTTCATTCTGACTGTACGACTGCCACGAGTCAGAATTAACAAATCGAAAATTAAAAGCAGTGCTAATGCCAAATTGAAAATCAGCCAATGATTAAAACTCTCAATCAAAAGAGATACACCTTGTTATATTCATAGCGCAATAATTGCGCGTGGAATCTGGGATTATGGCTCAGCCTAAGGAATGTGTTACCTATTTACCATTCTAAAAAGGCTATCCCAATTGGGCGTCAGTGCGCTAGGCGGTTTTAGAAATTTTGTATACCTGTTCCCCGCGCGGTGTTTTCACTTTAATTTTATCGCCCAACTTGTGGCCTAAAATTGCTGAACCTACTGGAGACAGGATTGAAATTTTGCTAGACAGCGGATTTGCTTCATTCGGTTCAACAAGTTGATATTTGAATACCTTGGAGGAAGTTGTATCTGTTAGTTCGAATTTTGAGCCGATATGAACACGGTCTCTATCTTCGTTTTTGGCATCGATGATAACGGCTACCTTAAGCGTAGCCTCAATTTCTTGTATTTTTCCAACGGCCATACCTTGGGCTTCTCTGGCGGCCTCAAGTGGGGCGTTTTCGCGTACGTCACCGTCTGCGGCTGCACGTTGGATATCTTCAACAATTCGAACGCGTTCATTTTGTAGTTGCGTCAATTGTTTTTTCATCTCGTTGTATCCACTTTGGGTTAGGCGAATACTTCGAGTCTGGTTTGGGGTTGCTGCGATCTTTGAGGCTGATACTCGGGACTTGCGGAGCCGAAGATGCTGAGCCAAATTAATGTCGATATGTTCTTTTTTCTTCAGAAACGTCAGAAAAAGCTTTACTGCACTAAGTCTTTCTGTAGCATCTCTAGTAGCGGTTTTAGCTCCGAAAATTTCGTTGTACTCTCCGATTTCAGAGGGGACGATCGAACTGATAAGCCTGTCACCACCTAGCCACCTCACGAATTTGGCGATTTCAGGCTGTGCTGCCTTTTTAGTGTCTTGAGGCATTTGTCTGACATATGTCTGAAACGCTTTGTTGAGTGAAAGTGATACTTGTTCTTTCTGTACTTGTTCGGGCGCTTCAGACGTTGTTGCCATGTTAGGGTTTACTCCGTGAGAGTCAGGATGAGCCTGTTTCCCACAATGGGTTAGCAGAAGAACAATCCCTTAATGATAGTTATGCTGATTTGACTCTGCAAATAATTACCTTCGTATTCGTTTGACACTCCAACTGATAGGAACTTAAAATTAGGGCTTACTAACCGCGATATATTCCTGTGGATATTTTGTTCAAGGGCTTCCTGTTTCTACTATGCCAAAACGCACATACCAACCAAAATCTCGCCGCCGCCAACGGGTGCACGGTTTCCGATCAAGAATGAGTTCTAAGGGTGGTCGTGCGATTCTCGCGCGTCGTCGAGGTAAGGGTAGGATTAGGTTGGCCGTCTAGAAGGTCACTTCCAGTGTCTTTACCTATTACACAGAGAATTCGGCGTCCGGCAGAGTTTCGGAGGATACTGGCGCGCGGGAACCGAGTTTCTACTACTCATATGAACGTTGTTGCAACTTCTAATAACCTATGCTGTTCGAGAATAGGCCTGTCCATCAGTAAGCGTGTAGGACCAGCAGTAAGACGTAATTTAATTAAGCGTCGAATTCATAGTGTTTTTGCGAATATTTGTACCAGCGGCGGTTGGGATTTTGTGGTTATAGTGAAACCACGGTCTTCTGCCATTTCATATACAGAACTCTATGCGACGGTTCATAGTTCGTTTACGCGTTTGGGAATAGAAATTACCCCATTAAATCAAGAAGTTGTTGCGTAATGAGCGTGTTGTTACTTTTATTTATTCGAGTTTATAAAATGGTGATTTCACCGTACATGCCTGGGCAGTGTCGTTTCGATCCAACGTGTTCTACTTTTGCTTTTGAAGCAATTAAGACTCGTGGTGCGTTACGAGGGTCTTGGCTTGCCGTTAAAAGGGTTATCAGGTGTTATCCAGGTGGTTCTCGTCGGTACGATCCTGTCCCTGAAAAGAAAATCTATTAGTTCATATATTTATGTTTAGCTAAATCACTCCCGGATACTAACTTTATTGTTAATTGCACCGGGTCCAAAATCGTCCGGAGGCCAAAACGCCACCGCTAATATTCGCTTCAACTGGCAACAATTACAGTCGGTTGGATAGTAAGCAAATGACTATGACATATCGTGGTAGCCGAAAATGGTTACGATGGATGTTTGGTATCTTTTTGATAATGGCTACCACGCTTGGATGCGTCAACGATCTGACTCCTCATGGCGGATGGTCGAGTCCGGTTGTAAGCGACAACAAACTACTTATCGGTGATGTAGACGGCAATGTTGTTCGTTTAGACCCGGTGACTGGAAATTTGGACAACGGTTGGAGTTATCCGAGAGAAGATGGTCTTGGGGCAATCTACGCTGACGTTTTAGTCGCTGATGGCGCTGTGTATGGTTCTGGCTACACCTGTAGAGGTGATGACTGTGAAGGGGAAATCTTTGCCCTTGACCTTACTACTGGCTTATCAATTTGGGGTCAGAACGGCCTTCCATTGAAAACAAAATTGATCGGACAAGCCGGTTTGATGGATAACACACTTCTTATTGGCACTTCAGCATTAGGCGATGAAGATGATGGTGCCGACGGATATCTTTATGCACTTGACGCTACACCAAGCACATCGTCTATTGTCAAATGGCGAATCCCTCTCGACGGTAATGTTTGGAGTGGGGTTGCGGTTGAAGAATCAATGGCATATGTGGCTACCATGGCAGGGACTGTTTACGCTATCAATGTTAGCGACGGTGAGCTTGGCGGATTATTCGATCAAGATCCTTCCTCACGCATCATATGGACGTTTGAAAATGGCAACGCCATTGCGGGCCCACTTCATATTGCCGGTGGCAATATTTATTTTGGGGACCTTGCTAGTAATGTCTATAAATTAAACCTTTTAGCTCGAAATGCTGATGCACAAAATACCAACATACACGGTGATGGCGCAGGGATAGATATTGCGAATGGTGAGTGGATATTCGATGCGGGCGCATGGGTTTGGGCCAAGCCTGTTACAGAGGACGGCATATTATTTGTATCAGCTTTGGATGGTTCAATATATGCAGTTGACGACTCTACGGGTGAAAAAATCTGGTCCGCTTCGATTGAGGGTCAAATTGTTTCATCTCCAATTTTATTTGATCGCAAACGAGGGCAAATAAGAGAGCGGGCCCTTGCAGTACCATCAGGTGATGAAAACGTTTGGGTTATTTCCGTTATTGATGGTCGTGAGCTTGGTGTTTTCGTCACTGAAGAACCTGTCAAATCGTCTCCGTTGGTTTACGACGGGAATCTTTACGTTCATGCTCTTAACGGTCATCTGAAGTGGTTCTCAGTAGATGATACGACTGAACGAGGATGTGTTGAACTCAAGGGTGGCGGGCAATGCAATTAAGCCCTTACTTGAGTAATTTCATCAATTTCTTGCAGAGGGCCATTTAATGGAATTTTTTGGCATTCTGTGGCAAGAAATAATCATGCGCCCCATGATTAACAGCCTCGCTTTGCTATATCAGTTGCTGTTTACTAATTTTGGTTTCAGCATCATTGTCTTCACTATTCTTATTCGTTTGGCCATGATTCCTTTGACAGTGCGTCAGACTCGACAAATGAAGAAGATGCAGATCATTCAACCGAAGATGAAAGTGATTCAGGATAAGTACAAAGGGAAATCCGGTGATGCTCGCCGTCAGATGTCATCTGAGACGATGGCCCTTTACAAAGATGCTGGGGTCAGCCCAGTTGGATGTCTTGGCCCGATGATTATTCAGATGCCGATTTGGATCGGTTTCTATCGAGCAATTTTGCAAACCATGCCATCGACACCCGAAGGGATGGCAAATCTTTCAGCATTGTTCTACAACTGGAATCCTGCGATTTCATCAGTGCCATTTAACAGCCAGTTCATGGGTCTTTCGCTCGTGGATCTTGTCTCAGCGGCGAGTTTGCCTTGGAATTACGTGTTGCCTGTAGTAGTGGGAGCTTCAATGTTCCTTCAACAAAAGATGACTACGAATCCTTCAACAGACCCGCGGCAACGCCAAACTAACCAAATGATGCTGTGGATGATGCCCATAATGTTTGGAGCATTCACGTGGCAGTTTCCAGCTGGTTTGGCGGTTTACATACTGTTTTCAAACATTGTCGGCGTCGTTATTCAATACTACGTAGGTGGTAAGCAACCGATCGAATTATTTGGACGATCGTTTTTAGGTAACGAGCAAACTAAGGCTGAGCTAGTAGCGCAACGCGCAGCGGAAGTTGCAGGATCTAACAAGGATGAGTCTAGTCCGAAGGAGTCAGATAAAGATGACCAGAGTGCGGAAATTCAGCGGAAAAACAGTGGACGAAGCGACAGAAATCGCTCTCGCCGAAATGGACGTCGAACTAGAAGACGTCGAAATAAGCGTAGTTAGAACGGGGCGCTCTGGAATATTGGGCTTTGGGGGTGAACCTGCTGAGATTGATGTCGCATTACTAGCCGATGGCGGTATCACCTATGTTGATGATGGAAGTTTGCCTGCCACTGTTGATGTTGATGCTTCAACTGCTAAGTCACCTGGCCGCTCTTCCCGTCGCCGTCGTGGGGGTAAAGGACGATCTCGAAATAGTGGTAGAGGCATAGGAAGGGGTCGGGTAGTAGCGAGTCGTGGTGTAGTTTCAAAGGCTGAGACAATATCCACATCTGATTCAGGCGATAGATCTGTAGATCTATCCGACAACAGGACCAAATCTAACCGTCGCTCCTCTAGAGTAGAAAGTGCATCGCGTTCTGAGCGCAACTTAGAATCTGAGGAGCCAATAATTCACCAAAAAGATGAAGAGGCAGAGCAGCTTGTGTCAGAACTTATTGATTACTTTCTTGGTGCAATGGGTGTGGTGGCTGACACATACATTCGTGAGGCTGAAGATGGAACGATGACCTTTGAAATTGATGGACCTGATGCAGGTCTCCTGATCGGTAGACGCGGCGAGACTCTTCAGTCACTTCAGTTTATTGTTCGTATGGTTACGAACCGTCAACTTGGTCGTAAAGCCCATGTTGTTATTGACATAGAAGATTACCGCGAGCGGCGTGTGCAGATGTTACGGCACCTTGCTAGACGTACAGCTGGTCGAGTGGGATCTAGTGGACGTGAATATAGTCTCGAGCCTATGTCCCCTGCCGAACGACGCATCGTGCACATGTCACTTGCAGCACACGATGAAGTGCGCACCGAATCCGAAGGGGAAGGAAACCAGCGCCGGGTAGTGATATTTCCAAAGTGATGTGATTTGAGTGTCGGATTCAATAGCGTATTACATTAGTAAGGAGCTACAAGATTATTGAATGTTTAGGTGACAGGAATCTTGCGGTTTAAAACCTATTCACAATAAGTCACACTAACGGATTCGACGTGAAATTCCGATTGATTAAGTTATTGAACTCGCAGGGCGCGGATTAATTATCAGTCATGCCAAAACATCCAAAATTTCTTGCGATCGGTCATCTTTCTTTTGATGTAAATATCGTCGAGGGTGGACCTCCGGGCGATCATATACCTGGTGGAGCTTCGGCTTATGCAGCTTTGGTTGCCCAAAAACATGGGATTTCTTCTGGAATTTTGACTTCAGTGGGTGATGATTACCCGATTGAAGAGATTCTTAGCGGAATTGATGTTCGTCGCAGTAAGAGTGAGCACACGTCTTCTTTTGTGAATTACTATGACGGAGACAATCGTAATCAGGTACTAATTGCTTCTGGGAGTAAGATTTTGAAATCTGACATTCCTAGTGATTGGAAGCAACCAAACATCCTCTATGTAAGTCCGTTACTCCATGAGCTACCTACCGATAGCGTGAACTGGTTTGAACCTAAGCTTTCCTGTCTTGTGCCTTCGGGATGGTTACGCCGATGGGGACCGGATGGTGTTATAACTCATGCTGGACACCTGCTCTCGTCTCAAAGGGAAAAATGGGATATGATCGTCGTTTCTGAGGCTGAGATCGAGACTTTACCCGTAGAACAACTTTTCTCGTTGAGTGAGATTCTTTGTATTACACGTGGAGAATTCGGTGCGCGAATATGGAAAGCTGGAGACTGGATCGATATACCGGCGGTTAAGTCATCGCCGGTCGATCTTACGGGAGCTGGAGATATTTGGGCAGCGGCATTTGTCATAGCAATAAGTCAGGGGAGGAACATTGAAGATGCTGGGATGTATGCCTCAGCAGCTTCTAGTGTTGGGATAGAGTCTATTGGACTTCTTGGATGTCCTTCCCGAACGGAAATAGAAAATCGGCTATGTGATATCTATCGACCTGGTCCCTGATATTTGTTTCAGAGTAAACCATCATGTTTATGCACGAATATCGAGTGCTTTTAATGCTGCTTGTTTATCGAGCAACCCCCCTGACTGACGCCACACTTCTTCACCGTTAGGTCCGACTACTATGAAAGTAGGCGTTACGTAAGCTCTGTATCTACGAATCAGTTGAGATGCAATTGGATCTTGTACGTTGACTTTGAGAACGTGGACATTGTCTTTGATTGCTCCTTCAAGGCTTTTAACGATGGGCTCTGACGCTAGACATGCTGTGCAAGTATTTGAGAAGAACTCTACAAATACTGGCTGACCTGAAGTAATGATGGCTTGTGCTTGAGATTCGGTTGCCACCGAGCTATCTCCTGGCTGGAGATTAAAGATCACTATGAGTCCAACTACTACTATGGAAATGTAGATAACGATGCGTTTTCGCCAATTACGCATTGGAACTAAAGCGCTTATTGCAACAATCAAAATCGGGATTATAAAAATTGCTGAGTAGTGATTAATAAATTCGTACAATCGTGATCCTTAGTTAACTTTTTAAACTATTTCAGACATCCGAATCTGGAACTCTTGTCAAGAGAATGAAATTGCCTCCTGACGTTATGGTGATGGGTGTTTGTAGGCTTCATGTACCTTTCAGAGGTTAGTTTCCCGCTGTTTCTAAAGTACGTGTCCGTTAATAAGTGCCCCCAGTGAATGGTTGTATTCGAGTTGTCCGTCTAGTTCCAGTCTGTGGGTGCTCAACGTTACATGGTTGTGATCACACGTAGAAAGCACCTGCTCGAACCGTTCTGTCGTGGTGTTGCCAAATAAAATCAGAACGGGCAAAACATGTCTTCGCTCGGCTTTGAAGATTGCTGCCTGGTACCAAAGTGCCTGCCTGAGACCCTCTGACCATGAATCTGCGCGTTCGATTTCTATCACATGTGTCGGGAACTTTAACGTGTATCCAATTAGCAAATCCGCTCGTTCCTTACCAGTCCACATTCGCGCCTGTTCAATCGTGTTGATACCGGCCATTTTGAATATTCTTGTTACTTCTTGTTGGATTTCAGCTTCGGCTTTTTTTGGAATCCCCTGAGCCGCGTCGAAGCCCTTCATAATCCCGTCTTTAAGGGTTGCGTGTGTTAGGTCGAATTGTGACTCCCATGCCGAATATAAAGCCGATTTACGTGAGTTACTGAGATGTGACCAATCTGATGCCTCAGCTTCATGATGGACAGTTGAAATCACAAATTCGCGTTCTCCAATAGACAATTCGGTTAGTGTTCGAGTCATTGTTTTATGTTTGTGTTAGGTTTAAATTTCTTGCCTAGTTTGTAGGCCTTTAGGCGTTCTTTTGCTAGTTCAATATAATCGTCAGATACTTCATATCCCACAAAATGACGATTGTTCTTGACAGCAGCTAGCGCTGTTGAGCCAGTACCCATAAAAGGATCGAGCACTATTTCATTAGAAAATGTGTATAACTCGATTGCCCGTCGTGGGAGTTCTTCAGGGAACGGCGCAGGGTGACCTACCTGTTTGGCTGACTGTGGAGCGAATTCCCAGACACTCTTCGTGAATTCTAAGAACTCGTCTTTAGTGATAGTGGCTTTCCGACCTTCAAGCGGTTTTCTGCCAAAAGGCGGTTTCTGGAACACGAGAATGTACTCGTGTGTGTCACGGAGAGTGGGATTAGATGGCGACATCCAGCTTCCCCATGCTGTTGATGTTCCAGCACCGGCCGACTTATTCCAGATTATTTCGCCACGCATATGAAATCCAGCGAGTGATGCTTGCTCAATTACATATGCGTGCAAGGGGATGTAGGGTTTACGACCTAAATTTGCGATATTTACTAGAGCTCGTCCACCGTCTACAAGTACTCGGAATGTTTCTTGCATCACGGTTCCAATCAACTGCATGTATTGCTCGTGTGTCAGATCCTCGTCGTAATCTTTGCCGACGTTGTATGGTGGTGAGGTGACCATAAGGTGAATCGAACGATCAGGCAGTTCGATCATGTTTTCGCTCGAATGAGCGATGAATCGATCAAATTCTGAGTATGTTAGTGGGTGTTCAGGCTCAGGTGTTTTTTCGAGATTGTGTCGGCATTTCGGTTGTAGGGCTCTCGCGTAATACTCCGAAGAATCATGGCTAGATCTTCCGTTTGTACCGAAGGATGAAGTACTTGTTGGACGCTTTCGTGTTGATTTTGGTTTGCGTGGCATCATGTAGTACAAGGATGCTAGCAGTTGTTAAGTGTTATCGCGAACCGCTGTTGCACAGTTATAGGCCACCTCATCAATGCAAATCGTGATTGATAGGGGACGGTTAGTCTGTGTTATAAATTGTGGATTTATGGGATAACTTGAAGTGGGCATGGTTAGTTAGTTGCTTCATCCAAGATACTGATCAGATCGACAGCACGTTTTTCTTTTTCGGCACCTTTTGTGCTTATCCCCTCATCGAACATTTGGATACAAAACGGGCATGAGACAGCGACCGTATCGGCAGTGGTCTCTAAAAAGTGATCTGTTCGCATTTGATTTACCCTTTGACCCTCTTCTTCCATCCACATTCGACCCCCGCCGGCTCCACAACAAAACGATTGTTCACGGCTGAGATTCATCTCAACGAAGTTTAATCCAGGGATCGCGCTCATGATCTCACGAGGGGCATCGAATTCTCCGTTATGGCGACCTAAATAGCAGGAGTCATGGTACGTGACCGTTCCAATCTTACCGATACCTGCTTCAGTGGGCTTTAATCTGCCCTCCTTAAGTAGTTCTCCAACAAACGCTGTGTAGTGAATAACCTCGTAATTTCCACCAAGTTGCGGGTATTCGTTTTTAATGGTGTTGAAGCAGTGAGGACAGGTTGTGATGATTTTTTTTACGTCATATTGATCAAATGTTTTAATATTTGCTTCAGCTTGAGTTTGGAATAAATACTCATTTCCGAGTCGTCGGGCGGGGTCACCCGTGCAGGACTCTTCATCTCCTAGGACGGCAAAATCGATACCTGCTTTTTTTAGTACCGAGGCCATTGAGCGGGTTGTATCTAAACCACGTTGCACTAAAGCTCCTGAACACCCAACCCAAAATAAAATTTCTGATTCAGGTTTTTCAGCAATTGTTGGAATGTTGAGGCCTTCCATCCATGTTGTCCTCGTAAGGAATGTGCCACGCCAAGGATGGCCCCTTTGTTCGATCGACTGGAGAGCAGATTGAGCAGTTTCGGGAGTGCTTGCTTCTTCCAGGGTGAGGAATCGTCGCATATCGACGATTGAATCGATGTGGTTTATTTCTACCGGGCATGCATCAAGACAGGCGGCACAAGTTAAGCAACTCCAGAGTACGTCATCTCCAATGGCATCGTGGACCATCGACGTTGATGGCGGCGGTGGAACTTCTCCGTTTGGGGTTCCGAGCAAAGTTGGACTTCGCTCCTCCATGTAGCCGCGCATACCTTGGATCAAGGCTCGCGGGGATAATGGCTTTCCTGAAGTCCAAGCGGGGCATGCGTCTTGGCATCGACCGCAGTTGGTACAAGCGTCGAAGCTCAATAACTGAGTCCATGCCAAATCAGGGATATCTTTTACTCCAAACGTTTGCAATTGCTGGAAATCACCCATCGGCTTTAACGCTCCACGTGGGCCGAGATTTCTGTAATACCAGTTCATCGGGCTGACTAAAATGTGGGTCAGCCGATCAAATTGAATCGACGAGTAGATAATTGCGCTGAGAAAAATGCCAGCGTGTAACCACCATCCTGCTGTGTGCAATGTTTCGAGCATACTTGTTGAAAATCCGATTTTTAAAAGGCTTTTTGCAACTATCCATCCGATCGGGGACCAACCAGCGATCGAATCATTGAAATAGGCGGACGCGGGATTTAATTCGGTTGCCCCGATACGTAAACCTTCAACAAGGAACCCCGTGGCTAGTATGGCGAAGAGAAAGCTGAGAACAATGCCATCGTCAAGTGCAGTATTTAATCTCTCGGGTTTGATCACATAGCGTCGCCATAAAGCCATAAATAAACCGAGAGCGGCTAGACCGCCTCCAAGAACATCCCAAATAAATCCGAATTGGACGCGCGCATGTACGGTAGGCCATATCCAATTCAGATACCTTTCAGCATTGAATTCTAATGCTGATATAGTCGTAGCTATAAGTAGAATGCCGAATCCCCAGAAGATTGCGAAATGCATCACCCCGGGAAAAAGATTTCGCTTACGCACAAACTTTCGATGTGCGAGCAATCCACCTGCCAACAGCGAGAGAAACGACTTCAAACGATTGGATGTAGTTCCTAAATTCACTGGTGCTTGAGCGGTATGCCACAATTTCCATCTACGGCGTATGGCGTAGGCGATGTAAGCTAACGCGATGGGGGCTATTAGATAGACTAATGCCCCGGCGAGCGGGTAACCGATATTCCAAAAATCTGTGCGACCAACGAACTCAGCCATTGAGGGATTTTGACTTTTTCAGGAGTTTCTTGTTTTGATGATGGCAGTTTAAGGACTGCTGGGGAAAACGTGCCCTTCTATCCGTGGACAATTTAACAGATTAGAGATGCAACTTTTATTCTGATAGCTGGGTCCACATCAACACTGATGAACCGGTCATTAACCAAAATAAAATGTTGAGCATCAATGGGCGATCTTTGAAAAGAATTTCTTCCGGATTTTCACCAAGCTCTTTGACATGAATTAAGTACAAGTAGCGCATGATCCCATACGCGACGAACGGAATCGTCAACATCATTGAATGGTTGTTTGGGACGTTAGCCTCCATCACGCCAGTGCTGAATGTGTAAAGCGTGTAAGAAATGAGAGTAGCCGTTGCTACAATGTTTATTAAACTATCAAGTAGCGGCAAGTTGTACTCGGTGAGGATTAAACGCTGAAATTTAGAGTTTTTACCTCCGTCGTGAAGTTCTTGTCGTCGCTTTGCGAGCGTTATTAGGAGAGCACCTAATGCCGTCACGATATAGAGCCACGGTGAAATAGTTAGATCGAGTGGGATATTGCCACCGGGGCTTTTAATAATCGCGTGATCGATTGCGATCGATCCAGCAACAGCTCTCAGAACGAAACCTGATGCAACACTCATCACGTCTAAAAGAATGATGTTCTTTATCCACCAGCTATAGGCGATATTGATACTGAGATACGAAGCAGTTGTGATCAAAAGTGGAACCGATATCAGATAAGCGCTGCTTAACCCTCCGATAATCATTAAGGTTGCAATTCCCACTGCCCATGGAACCGATATTCGCTTAGCCGCGATGGGGCGGAAACGTTTCCGAGGATGTATGCGGTCTTTTTTGGCATCGGCTGAGTCGTTGATGAAGTAGACGGCAGCAGAGATAAGTATGAAAATTCCTAGTGCAGCAAGTGCTCGAGTGATAATTGAGCTCATACCTGATAAATCTGACGAGTTGTACCAGATATTTACAGTGAAAAAGAGCGGAACGAGTACCAACCCGTTCTTTAACATCTGTTTAGGTCGTGCTTGAATAACGATGTCGCGTATGCTCGGTATACGGGCTGCGTTTATTGTGACTTCCTGTTTTGCCGACATGTAAGTGATGATAGGTGTATTCGCAAATCTTGGTCAATTTGATATACCTACAGGAATGACAGAATTTATGCACTCGAATTCTAAAATTCGCTTAGATCAGTTCCTTCTCGATCAGGGGCTCGTTTCAGATATTAAGGAAGCGGGAGCTCTTGTGATGGCCGGTAAAGTGGAATTACCTGACGATCGAAGATCCCCCACACCTGGTATGCAGGTGAATGTAGGTGCGAAAGTTGTAACTAAAACCGCGAAAAAATATGTTTCGCGAGGTGGAGAGAAGCTTGTACAGGCTCTGGACAGGTTTAATGTTGAAGTTAATGACGTTGTTTGCCTAGACGTTGGAGCATCAACTGGGGGCTTTACTGATTGTCTTCTGCAAGCTGGAGCTGCTCGGGTTTACGCTTTGGATACAGGACGCGGTCAGCTTCATAATCGTCTGCTAAATGATAAGCGGGTCATTAGTATTGAGCGTACGAACATTGTGGGATTCAAACATATTTCTGAACATATTGGTTTGGGAGTTGTGGATGTTTCGTTTACATCTCTCGAGATCGTATTGCCCGCTGTATTAGGATTATTATCCCAACGCGGGCAGGCCATAGTTCTGCTGAAGCCTCAGTTTGAGGCTAATAAATCAGAAGTTCCACGCGGGGGGGTTATCGTAGATCCCATGGTTCACGCTGCAGTAATAGGGCGGTTTTTGAAGTGGGCTGTAGACCGAAGTATTCGCATTAGAAATTTTCTTAGCTCTGGGGTATTGGGTGAGAAGGGAAACCGCGAGTTCTTTTTTCATATTGAACCAGGTGTGACGGCTGAGAATGATTCAAATGTTTGATATTCACTCTCGCGTTGACCTATATACTTTCGACAAGTTAAAATTGCAGCCTCGACTATCGGTGGAAATTTGAATGAACCGACGGTCATCTTTGACAATTTAAACATGTGCCACATTTGTAAATCGTCTGGGATAAATCGGCTACATTAGTGTCAGATACTCAACCCGTGATCAATATGAATATCGACGATAAGCCGCATGAAGAATGCGGAATTGTTGGAGCCTTCATACCTGGTGAAAGTGTGGCGCGTACTGCATTTTTTGGTCTGTTCGCATTGCAACATCGCGGTCAAGAAAGCGCAGGCATAGCTACCTCCGAAGGCGATGAAATTCGCCTAAAGGCTCGAATGGGTTTAGTTTCTCAAGTATTCCATGAAGAAACTCTTGCTGGCCTTCCCGGGCATCTTGGAATTGGTCACACCCGTTATTCCACAATGGGCGGGAGTAAGGAATATAATGCTCAACCTCTGATTGCAAACGGTCAAAGAGGTCAGATTGCAGTAGGACATAACGGAAATGTAATTAATGCCGCCGAGCTTCGAGTTGAAATGACCGAAGAATTTGGATCGACCTTCGAGAAAACCTCGGACACGGAAGTCATTGCGGAGTTATTTGCAAAAGCTCCTGGAAGCGACTGGTTTGAAGTGTCTGCCTATGCCATGCGTCGACTGAAGGGAGCTTATTCCCTAGTGATCATGACGAAAGATCAATTGATCGCAGTCCGTGATCCGTTGGGTATACGTCCCCTTTGCTTAGGCACTTTAAATGGCGGTTGGGTTGTAGCTTCTGAAACTGCTGCGCTCGACAATTTGGGAGCCGAATTCGTACGAGAATTTGATAATGGCGAAACTGTGCTTATCGACAAAAATGGCATTCGGTCGCGAATTTGGGCATCTGCGCGTACGACTCATGCGATGTGTGTATTTGAGCAAATTTATTTTGCCCGACCTGACAGTATTCTCAACGGAGAACTCGCGTACGAAACTCGCCAACGTCTGGGTGCAGAGGTTTATCGCGAGCATCCAGTAGACGCTGATATTGTTGTTGGGATACCTGATTCGTCGACACCGCACGCTGTTGGATTGGCGGCTGAGGCGAAGATCCCGTATACAGAAGCGATTATTCGCAACCGTTACGTTGGGCGAACCTTCATTCAACCCGATCAACGCTCTCGTGTACAAGGCGTGCAGACCAAGTTTAACCCTATGCGAGGCGTTATTTCAGGGAAACGGATTTTAGTAGTCGATGATTCGGTAGTTCGGAGTACGACAATTACGCGTGTCATCAAAATGTTGCGAACAGGTGGGGCAAAAGAAATTCACGTTCGAGTTGCTTCTCCACCTATAAAATCCACTTGTCATTTTGGCGTTGATATGGCGACTCTCAACGAGTTGATTGCCGCTAATAAAACAGTTGGAGAGATTACCGAATATATCGATGCAGATTCGCTAGCGTATCTTTCGCTAAAAGGGTTACTTCGAGCGGTACGAGCTCCTGAAAATTCCTACTGTACCGGGTGCTTCACAGGGAATTATCCGATCCCCGTCCAACTTGAGATGAACAAAATGAGATTTGAACTGGCCACCAACACGTAAATTTTCGCGGCTGTCTGTCATCTAAATGGGGGCCTAATGTACCCCGTTGGACCGTATACTTGTCCCTTGATTATTTTGCCTGTTATTTTGAGTTAGGAAACATCTTCCACGGGGACTTTTCAATATGACTGAACCGCTAACTGGAAAGACCTATGCTGATGCAGGCGTTGATCTAGATGCAGCAGCCTCAGTGAAGAGCACAATAAAAGACATTGCTTCTGCAACACTTAATAGTGCTGTGATTGCTGGTCCTGGAGGGTTTGGAGGAGTCATTGATCCTGATCCTGCTGGGGATACTCTTTTGGTCGCCAGTACGGACGGTGTGGGGACAAAATTACGTATCGCTGATGCTCTTGGGCGGCACGATACGGTTGGAGCAAGCATTGTCAATCACTGTATTAACGATATTTTGCCCGCTGGTGCTCGACCGCTTTTTTTTCTCGACTACATTGGTTTAAGTCGGTTTGACGCTGGCAAAATCGCGGAAATTGTTTCTGGTCTGGCAAAAGCATGCGCTGAATCTCGGTGTGCGTTGCTTGGTGGCGAGACCGCGACGATGCCCGATATTTATCATGACAACGATTATGATTTAGCAGGGTTTATCGTTGGGACAGTTCGTAAAGATGCTTTGCTTAAACCCGAAAACACCCGGTCTGGTGATGTGATACTTGGCTTGGCCTCAGACGGTTTACATACGAATGGGTATTCATTGGTCAGGTCGATATTTGAGACAGATAAGGATCCTTCCGTTCTTGCCGTAAATGTCCCAGGTACATCCAACACGCTAGGTGAGATGCTTCTGCGTCCTCACCTTAGTTACCTTGATGCTATCGGACCAGTGCTTGACAAAATACGTGGGCTGGGACATATCACTGGTGGCAGTTTTTACAAAAATATTCCCCGTGCATTGGCTAGTGGTCTCGGAGCAAACGTCGATATTTCCTCATGGTCAATCCCGCCTCTATTCAAGTTTATTCAAGAAACCGGACGTGTTGAAGATCGGGAGATGTTCAGGGTGTTCAACATGGGGGTTGGCATGACCATTATTGTAGAGTCAGGGTTGGAAAAAGATGTATTGAAAAGTGTTCCTGGTTCGTTTCGTGTTGGTGAAGTGGTGGTTCGTCCAGTTGGAGAGGAACGTACCAACCTGATCGGACTATAGACGATCAAACTGTAATCGGGTTTTGAAATTTCCTGCGAATTGAGAAAGGTAACTTAAAAGTGAAAAGGACACTATGTAATTGAGAGCACTTCTTTCACCCCACGATAAAACAGGGCTTGTCGAGTTTGCACACGTATTAGCAAAAGCGGGTTTTGAATTGCTTAGTACCGGTGGGACAGCTGCCATGTTGAAAAATACAGGGCTAGAAATAATCGAAGTTGCATCTGTAACCGGTGCACCTGAGATTCTTGATGGGCGTGTAAAGACGCTACATCCGAGAATTCATGGAGGCCTTCTCGGTAAACGTGGCAATCCTGAGCATGTCTCAGAAATGAAAGAACATGGCATTGAAGGGATTGATCTTGTTGTGAATAACCTTTACCCATTTCAGCAGACTGTTGCCAACCCGGATACAACTCTTGATGACGCTTTGGAAAATATCGATATTGGCGGTCCAGCTATGACTCGGGCAGCTGCGAAGAATTTTCAAGATGTTGTGGTAATTGTCGACCCCTCGGATTATGAAGAGATTGGAAATATGCTCGTATCCGATGGGGTCTCACTGGAATGCAGGCGCCGATTAGCGGCAAAGGCATTTCAACACATTGCGGTTTACGATACCGTCATATCCGCCTATCTTCGTGATGATGACATGTCCTCAGACGATAAGTCTTCATTTTTCCCTGAAGAACTGACGTTTGGTTGGAATCGTGTTGCAATTCCTAGGTATGGTGAGAATCCACACCAAGCTGGAGGTATTTACGCTACGCCTGGTGAAGTGGGTGGGATAGTCAATGCGAAACAATTACATGGGATTGACATGTCGTACCTAAATTACTTTGATGCAGACGCTGCATGGGTATCCGCAAACTCATTTTCGCTCATTGCTCCGGCAGAAACGCATTGCGTCTCCAT
>Ga0187833_10001110_pt1 | contig 31283 bp, 35 predicted proteins | sample ETNtaG_37_FD_167968 | JGI IMG/M metagenome (GOLD analysis project Ga0187833, IMG submission 167968) | Marine microbial and viral communities from oxygen minimum zone, Eastern Pacific Ocean - ETNP2014_SV_400_PacBio MetaG (Illumina Assembly) | ecosystem: Environmental > Aquatic > Marine > Hypoxic...
TGGAAGTTCCACCTTTTTCAATGGTTGCCGGTTCTCCTGCAAAAGTCCGCAAAACTTATGAAGAAAGTATTCTGGAGAATATTAGAGCGATGTCACAAATATATGTGAAACGCGCGATACGTTACCGTGAGCAAAATATATGAGTTATTATATGAAGGCTATGGCATTCCTAGCTTGCTTACATACGAAACAGTAATGCATACTCATCAGATATTATTGAGGAAATTATTATATAACTAATTGATAATTAGCATCTATCATGAAAAATATTATTTGTTTACAAAATAACTTGTTTTTCTACAACCCTTTGATAGGATGTTGCCACGGCGAAGTTGGTTTTGTCTGGGGGTAGTACCCTTTAGAAACTATGCTCTGTATTCATAATTGATAACTATGGAAACGGATAGATGTGTGTTTCCTTAAGGGGCACCTCGTATAAGGTTTGAAAGATATTTTATTTGAAAAAGATATTTTGGATAAAATGATATTTCAAACTACATTTAGTCTCTATCATTCATTTTCAGGAGAGTGCAATGTTTAAATTATTAACCAGAATAATTCCTATATCATCAATTGTAGCTACTTCCTTTTTGGTGCTGCTTAGTTTCAACACCTCAGCTTATGCGGGGGAGTTATTGGTCTATTCAAGCACAGATGCTGACAATCTGAAGTATTATATGGAAGAATTTCAGAAAGATAACCCAGGCATCAAAGTTAATGTTGTCCGTGAATCAACAGGGACCATGGCGGCAAAGTTGATGGCAGAAAAAGATAATCCGCAGGCTGATTTCCTTTTTGAAATGGCTGCCACAGTAGCGCTTAATATGGAAGCAGAGGGGATGTTCTATGAATATACACCTAAGGGAATGGATAAAATTGATCAACGCTACGTAGATAAGTCCGCGCCAGTGACCTGGGTTGGTAATTACGGTTGGGCGGGTTGCATTTGCTGGAACCGTATCGAAGCCGAAAATCTTGGCCTGCCGAAACCAAAAACGTGGGCAGACTTAGCGAACCCAATTTATAAGGGTCATATCTCTATGCCTAATCCGGCATCATCAGGTACGGGTTACCTTGATGTTTCCAGTTGGATTCAACTCATGGGTAAAGAAAAAGCATGGGATTACATGGATGCGCTGCATAAAAATGTTGCAGTATATACTCATTCAGGTTCCAAGCCATGCAAACAGGCTGGTTCCGGCGAATTCGCAATTGGTATTTCATGGCCTGGTCGGGCAATCAAAATCATCAAGGCCGGTGCACCGATTGACATGATCATTCCTGAAGAAGGTATTGGCTGGGAAATGCAGGTAGTTGCAATCATGACGGGCACAGACAATCTGCCAGATGCAAAACGCCTGATGGACTGGACCTTAGGTAGGGGGATGTCCTTGTTTGGTGAACGGCAGTCGATTATCGCCGATCCTTCCAAAATTACAAAAGATCCAGATCTACCGGATTTCTACGATGAAGTTCAGGCTAAACTGATAAATAACAATTTCGTTTGGGCTGCTGCCAATAAGACCCGCATAGTCGGAGAGTGGAAACAGCGTTACGACGGAAAAACGGAACCTAAAAAATAAACACTTTTTAGATTTTTGATGTTTTGTTTGACAATCATTAAAAACTAATAAATTGGGCTGGGTATCCCTAAGTATCAATTCTGCCCAACTCCCTTCTAAATTCTTAGTACTCATAAGATAAACCAGAAAATAGTGGACGTCAAATGAGTGGTCACAAATATTTTGTTTTATTGAAAGTAATATAATGACCGAAAAATCACTTCCCATTTTTCTATCAATAGAAAACCTCAGCAAGAATTTTGGTTCATTTAAGGCTATACAAGACATTTCTATTGAGATTGAAGAAGGAGAATTTGTCTGTTTTTTGGGGCCATCCGGCTGTGGCAAGACAACACTTTTACGCTGTATTGCGGGGTTGGAAACACAGTCTTCAGGAACCATTACCCAAAAGGAAATAGAAATTTCCTTGCTACCTCCATCTGCAAGGGATTTTGGTATTGTTTTCCAATCCTATGCTCTTTTTCCTAATTTGACTGTGTTTTCTAATATTTCTTATGGCCTGATCAATCATAAGTGGGGGAAAGATAAAATCACTTCAAGGGTCAACGAACTGCTTGATCTCGTAGGTTTGAAACCCCATATGGCAAAATACCCTGGACAGTTATCCGGTGGTGAGCAACAGCGTGTGGCTTTGGCAAGGGCTCTTGCAACTTCTCCAGGATTACTGTTGCTCGATGAACCGTTATCGGCACTGGATGCTAAGGTGCGGATTTATCTCAGGAAACAGATAAAAGATCTTCACCGCAAGCTTGGAATCACAACGATCATGGTCACTCATGATCAAGAAGAAGCACAGTCAATGGCAGACAGGATTTTCGTCATGAAAGATGGTGAGATCATCCAGTCCGGCAGCCCAAAGGAAATCTACGAAAATGCTAATTCGCCTTTTATTGCAGATTTTATAGGAATAACTAATTTCATCGATGCCAGGGTCTTGAAAAAAAACAAAGTAGCCTGTCATGCTTTTGAGGTGAATTGCAACACGGAAGATCTAAATTTGGATCTTCCTGTCAGGTTGGCTATCAGGCCTGAATCCATCAACCTTAACCATGCAGTTTCAGGTGTTGAAAATTGTGTAGGCGCGGTCATCATGGAAAATGAATTCCTGGGCTCGTTTCAGAGAATTTATGTCGAATCAACTTCTTTATCCAATGAATTACTGATGATTGATGTAGCTAGTAATTCATTTACGGAGATGGATTTAACACCTGGTTCACAAATCCATATAGCACTTCCTCCGGATCAGATAAGAGTTTATCCCTGTGGCTGATCTTTCCATTTTCAAAAACATCAAACTACCTGAATTTAGAAGAAGCAAAGATCTAAGTGATAGGGTGGGCCAGTTCATGCTGGCAAGCTATATTTTGTTCTTTTTGTTGTTTCTTGTCTTGCCCCTTGGTACGTTGATTATGAAAAGCGTCCAAGATCAAAAAGGGAATTTCATAGGCTTAAAAAACTATCTTCTTTACCTACAGGAACCAGCACTTTTCCAGTCGTTTTTTAACAGTTTGTTCATTGCAATTGTTTCAACCATAATTGTTGTTCTTTTAGCCTTTTCATTTGCCTATGCTCTAACCAGAACATGCATACCATTCAAGGGATTTTTTAGACTCGTTGCTCTAATTCCTTTGCTCAGTCCATCGATTCTTGCAGCAATTGCTTTAGTCTATTGGTTTGGGAATAAGGGCATCCTGAAGGCACTTCTTTTCGGCAATTCGATTTACGGACCGATCGGGATCATTTTTGCTTCTGTATATTGGACGTTCCCTCACGCCTTGATGATCCTGAGCACATCTTTATCACTCTCAGATTCCCGTCTTTATGAAGCGGCGGAAGTTTTAAAGACATCCAGGTTGAGAGCGTTTCTAACAATTACCATTCCAGGCGCACGTTACGGTATAATTAGCGCTTCTTTTGTAATTTTCACCCAGGTATTTACCGATTTTGGTGTGCCTAAAGTGATTGGCGGAAATTATAATATGCTGGCGACCGATATTTATAAAGAAGTCGTTGGTATGCAGAACTTTCAAATGGGGGCCGTTATCTCACTGGTTTTGTTATTACCATCACTAATTGCCTTTTTCATTGACCAGTATTCAAGGAAAAAGCAAATCTCCCTTTTGACCTCACGCTCAGTTGTTTTTAAACCAAAAAAGAGTTTTGCAGTTGATAGTCTCACGCTGGGTTATTGTGCCTTCATCACACTGATCATTCTGATGATGATTGGAATGGCACAATTCGGAGCACTTGTTAAATTTTGGCCTTATGACCTCTCTTTTACTCTAAAGCATTATCAGTTTGAAGTGGCAGGCCTTGGATGGGAATCATTTTACAATTCCATTCGTCTAGCCTTTTATACTGCTATTTTTGGTACAGTTATAATATTCGTTGGTTCATATATTGTTGAAAAACTTAGATCCGATGAAAGACTCCGCGGAATTCTTCAATTATTTACCCTAATGCCCATGTCTGTTCCGGGTCTGGTACTGGGCCTGGCCTATATATTTTACTTTAATGCCGAAGACAACCCTATTAACTTTATCTATGCCACCATGACCATTCTGGTGATCAATACTATTGTCCATTTTTACACCGTTTCGCATCTCACGGGAGTTACCGCATTGAAGCAAATGGATAAAGAATTTGAGTCAGTTTCATTATCTCTCAAAATACCTTTATATAAAATGTTCTGGAAAGTAACATTGCCGGTTTGCCTGCCGACTATCTTTGATATTTCGATTTACCTTTTTGTAAACGCAATGACGACAGTATCCGGAGTGATTTTCCTTTATACCTATAATACTACTTTGGCTTCAGTGTCTGCGATTCATCTCGATGAACAAGGTGATGTCGCAGCAGCAGCAGCAATGGCAATGTTAATCGTCTATGTTTCTGTACTGGTCCGCATCATTCACACAGTTTTCACAAAAGGTGTTTTGCGAAGAACTCAAGCATGGCGACAAGATTCTCCTAATGCTGTAAACGATGTAAGAAAAGCATGACTTCCACTAAAATTGATTTTGTATCGCTCCCTAATTCCACTGGAAAACTCTTCATAACTTGTTTCCCAGGGCTCAATGTAGAGAAGGTCTTTGATCTCGATATTCTTCAAAGCACTTTCTCAGACTTGGTAGGATTAGGCTGTACCACGATTGTTTCTCTCGTTGAAGATAAAGAGTTTGAGGAAATCTGTGGCAAAGAGATTTTTCTTGAACATATCAAAAAACATGATTTCCAATGGCATCATCTTCCTATAGTTGATTATAAGGTGCCGGAGACAGAATTTTTTCGAAATTGGGGGCGTGTATGTCGTACACTTAAGCAGGAGTTTCAGAGAGGGAACAGCATCGGGTTGCACTGTAAAGGTGGAATTGGTCGTTCTGGAACAGTTGCAGCAATGCTACTCATTGAATATGGTAAAGAAAATTCAGTAGCCATCCAGCAGGTTCGGCAAAAAAGAAAAGGTGCCATAGAGAACCAGCTTCAGGAAGATTTCGTTCGAAATTTCAGCATCGAATAAGGTTTATTTGAACAACTTTGAACCAAGACACACTTTGACTAAAAAATTCACCCGCAGAAAAAGTAGTCGATATTATTAATGCTGCATTATCAGCAGATTTTGAAATTTTGTCTTGCAGAAATCATTCACGGTAAAACACGATTCGGTTTTTGGTTTTTTGTTAATGATAGTGCTGATCCAGAAAAATATGTGCTGTATATCCTTTAATGACAAGTGGACAAAAAAAGAATTTAGCTACTACAAATTTAGGTTTTAGATGATTTCCGATTCTATATCCGACTCTAAAAAAGTAAATATCATCGGCTCCGGCATTGTTGGTTTGTGTTGCGCTCTTCACCTCCAGCGTGACGGCTGGGGCGTGACTATCATAGATAAAGTCGGTCCAGGTGAATCTTGTTCTTATGGTCATGCTGGAGTACTCTCAGAAACTTCTGCACTGCCAAATGCGATGCCGGGAGTGATTTCGAAAGTTCCCAAATGGTTGCTTGACCCGGAAGGACCACTTTACATCCGGATGAGATATTTACCTCATCTTTTACCATGGCTGTTGCGTTTCGTCAAAGCTGGTACGGCAAGCGAGTCTGAAAATACTGTACGAAGTCTTCTTGACCTCAATGCGGGTACAGTTGAAAAATATCAGAACTTAATAAATAGCTCTCAAGCCGGAAGTTTGATTAGACCTTCAGGGTATTTGAACGTCTATCAAAGCGAATCTTCATACAAACATGCTTCCGCTGGCTGGGAATTATTACAGAGGCACGGTGCGCAGTTGAGAATGCTTACCGGGCGAGAATTACATGAGTTGGAGCCAATGCTTGCCCCTTCTTATATTCGAGCAGTAATGATCGAGAATCAAGGCTATGCAACAAATCCTTATAGACTGGCTCAGGTTTTGAGCGAGCAGTTTTCTCAAGCTGGTGGAGTTTTTTTGCGAAGGGAAGTTAGAGAAGCACGCTTATCGGCAGATGGAAATGTGAGGCTGAATTTAGACCTTGGTTATGTTGAATCAGGGAAGCTTGTGGTAGCTGCTGGAGCGTGGTCCCACCAAATTACAGCCCAACTAGGAATCCACATTCCTTTGGAGACCGAACGCGGCTATCATGTCACGCTCGCTCATCCAGAGGTACAGCCCAGACATGTAATAATGGAAGCGGAACATAAATTTGTGGCTACTCCAATGGAAATGGGAATTCGGTTTGCCGGAACAGCAGAACTCGCAGGTTTAACGGCATCTCCTAACTACGAGCGTGCCGATATTTTATTGCGTTTAGGTAAGCGTATGTTTCCGGGACTTTCCGGAACTGAAAAAACAGAATGGATGGGTCACCGCCCAAGTCTCCCGGATTCTCGTCCAGTAATCGGTAAATGTCCGGATGCGCCGAATGTATTGTTTGCATTTGGACATGGTCATCGTGGACTGATCGGCGCTCCAATGACAGGAGAAATTATTGCTGACCTGATGGCAAACCGCCAACCCAAAATCGATATCGCCCCCTTTCGTCCAGAACGTTTCTAGTTTAATATCGAATATTTATTAATAACAGAAAAATTGCAGGATTATATTTGAAAGGTCAGCGAGAATATAAGATCGACCAGTTATATAAACAGATTGCTTAGATTAAAAGATGAAATGGACAACTTCAGCATCAGGCCGCAATTTCACTGGATTCACGTGCATCGAGAATCGCGACAAAAGCGATTTGGAGTTCGGTTGGAGTGAGTTCTTCAAGTTCGGTATGTTCACTTTTCAAGGTGCTGTTGATAAACTGGAGTTGCGGTTCTTTAGATACATAACCTAATTGATTCAATTGTTTGTCTAATGTTTCGAACACTCTCGAACGCAGTTGTTCATTAGTTTTTACATCCTGTTCAAGAATACGCTGCCCATGAAAGTTGGTAGTGTTTATCTCTCCTTTGTAAGACTGCATTGCAAGAGTTTTGTCTCCTTTTAATTCCAATGTAACTATGACTGAAGTGATGATCACAGAAGTCACGCAAAAAATCAGTAAAACCAATTCCATATTTCCTCCATTTTGTTTTTTCCAGGATACGGAAACTATGTCCGTTCTTCAGTTTTTCTCAAACTTTGAGACTTAGAGTTGAACTGAGTCTACTGCAGATTCGTCATGAGCATTTTCGAGATGGTTCTTTAGACTCCCCGAAGATTATGCAGAAAACAGACCAGTACAAAAAGTTCTCTGCTGAGATTTAGTTGGACAAGTTTTCTGCGAAACAGTCTTCCGGACAGAATTTTTCTACAAATATGTTGAGGCATTTAATGCGTTTTGTACGTTCAAAGTGAATGGCGGAACTGCGTCAATCTGGCATTGAACTTGTATAACAAACTGGACATCAAAAGCTTAAAGAACAATCATTTTTATTGATCATGATCAACACATCACTTTTCTCACGTTCGGGCGCAGTATTGCTGCATTTATTCCTGATACTGGTATTTGCGGCACCGGCATGGGCTGTACGTGTGAAGGATGTTGCAGCGTTACGGGGTGCGCGTGACAATGAGTTGATTGGTTTTGGTATAGTTGTAGGTCTGGATGGTACAGGCGATTCACAGGAAAGTCTGCTTTCCAGAAAACCGATCGTGAACGCATTGGAGAGGATTGGCATAAGTTTACAAAGTCAGGACATCCTTGGAAGAAGTATCGCCGCAGTCTGGTTGACGGCGACTTTACAGCCTTTCGCAAAATCCGGACAACGTCTGGACGTAACCGCTGCCACAATTGGGGATTCGGTTTCCCTGCGCGGAGGTATTTTGATTATGGCTCCGATGCGTGGTCCGGATAGACTGGTTTATGCTCTGGCTCAGGGGCCCATCGCAGGTATTCCGAAAGGAGTCAGCCGTGCTATTGCCTTGCCGGAGGAGGAATTGACCAAATTACCGATAGGCTCACGGATGGTCGCTTCTGTCGGGCATATAATAGGAGGGGCAATTGTAGAACGGGAAATTAGTTTAAATCTCAACAGCCGCGCCAGGTTGTTTATGAATTTGCACTCGCCGGATTTCACCACCGCTTTTCGGCTGGCAAAACTGATCAATCAGAATTTAGGTTTCCGCAGTGCACGTGCGCAGGATGCAGGTACAGTTGAAGTTTCAGTTCCAGACAGTTATTTGGGCAATACAGTGGAATTGGTGTCCTTTATCGAAAATTTGGAAATTTCACCGGATCATACTGCTAAAGTTGTACTCGATGAACGTTCCGGAACGGTGGTGATGGGAGGCAGTGTGAGGATTTCTCCAATTGCTATTTCGCAAAACGGCTTGAATATTCAGGTTAAACTTCCAAATGCAAACCAGCAAAGTGAAGAAGGTGCTTTAACAGAAGATGAAATATTGGATGCTAGTGTTTTTATGCTTAAAGGTGGTGCGAACTTAAAGGATATTGTGAACGGTTTTAATAAAATAGGTGCTTCAAGCAGAGATTTGATTGAGGTGCTAAAAGCAGTAAAAACGGCAGGAGCACTGCATGCAGAGCTGGTGATACGATGAAAATATCAATACCGCAGCCTTTGTCTGCACTGACTCTGCAGGCAAATCAACTGAATAAAATACCTGAGACAAAAGGTGTTTCTGATGACGCTAAATTGCGTGAAGCAGCCAATGATTTTGAAGCAATTTTTATTCAGCAGATGTTAAAAACTATGCGTAAAACATCTTTTGAATCGGATCTGCTGCCTAAGTCTGAAGGAGAAAAAGTTTTTCAATCTCTGCTGGATGAACAGTATGCTTTGCTTTCTGCCAAGTCCGGAAGTCTGGGACTCAGTGAAATGATTTACCAGCAATTAAAACCAAAGGTAGATAAAAAATAAAAAAACACTAAAGTTTTGTTATTAAACGGCCGATACCTGCAATAAGGTGTTTCTGTGATAAATCCGGGATTAAAAAACAAGGATCTTCCGGATCCGCAAATCACCTTTGCTGAGGCCCAAGACTGAAGTGGCAATTTATGCTGTTTTCGGAAGAAATGTTAATAATTTCCGGAAGCTTGTTATTTAACACGCCCTATGGGTCTTCTCAGATCAGCGGACTGCACCTTTATTGTTGCGCTCGTCTGAGTCTGCGGGTATGCTTGTCGGCTTACACCGGACATTCTCGCGGAATTAGGGAATTGAACTTTTAACATCAACAGGTGGATATGAAAATTACAGGACAACAGCCCCCCGAATTTCATGGAGTAAAAGGAGGGACTGCTAAAGAAAATCAGAAAACCACAGGCCGTTCCGGAGACACGCAGGGTACTGCGGAAACTCCCGATAAAAATTCGACGTTTGTGATGAATAAAATCAAAAATCGCATTTCCACTGAACCGGAAGTACGTGCGGACCGGGTTGCAGAACTCAAAGCTAAAATCAAGAGTGGCGAATTTCAGGTAGATTCACAACGTCTGGCCAAAGCAATGCTGGAGGACGCTCTTAATGAAGATACAGTCTGAATCATAAGTGCTTGAAATAATATGGTGTCCGTGGCGGGCTGTTATAAGGTTTCCTTTTAATTATGAAAGAACTGCTGAATATTTTGCGACAGGAAGTCGAACTGCACGAGCAGTTGATTTCCATGCTGCAGAAGGAATCCGAAGGGTTTGGACGTTTACGCGGTTCAGAACTGCTCAAACTTCAGGGAGAGAAGTCACGCTGTGTACGTGCCTCTAGCAGACTTGAGAAGGAGCGAATTCAGCTTGTGGAACAGCTTGCTGATTCCTGGAATATGGCATCGAAAGAACTGACACTTAGCGTAATTATTAGCCGTGCAACAGAGGAATACTCAGCACCGCTTCAGCAATGTTTTGATCAACTGAAGAGTTTAATAAAGCAAATTCACATAATTGCGGATGAAAACTCTCTTCAGGCATCAGGCCGTTTAAAGTCGGTCGAGTCTTCGATTCAGTTCATGAGCCAACTCCAGAACGGTCCTCCGACTTATTCAGATGCAGGAAAAATACAAACAGCGACGAGCACAATTTCCCGCACAGAAGTCTGACTTTTAGTCGCTAAGATCGTTAAGGAACCCTAATTATTTCTGCCTTTTTACCATGTCTTCGCTCAATAGTTCCCTAAACATGGGACAACGCGCTCTTAGTATCAATCAGCGCGCAATGCAAACAGTTGGGCATAATATTGCCAATCAAGAGACCGAAGGCTTCTCTCGCCAACAGGTACGCTCAGGCACGTCTGCACCGGATCCAACCGGTTTGGGAGGCGGTGCTGACGCGCAGCCGACCTCACGGGTTTACGATAAATTCGTGCAGCGCAAAATCCTCCAGGAAAATCCACGCTCCGAAATGTTTAAGTCACGCGGAGAGTTTCTGCAAAAAATTGAAATAATATTTAGTGAAACAGAGGGCAACGGTTTACACAAAGCATTGAACGAGTTCTGGAACTCGTGGAGTCAACTTTCAAATCAACCCGAATCTGAACCTGCAAGAATGCGGGTAAAGGAACAAAGTGATGTGCTGGCTAGTCGTTTTCGCGGTATGCATTCTCAACTCAGCGGTTTGCGTAAAGAAATTAACGGGCGTCTCGTGGCGACTGTTAACAAGGTAAATGAGTTGGGTCAGAAAGTAGCGGAGTTGAATCGACAGATTTTTTCTTATGAAGGTAGACAGCGTGTAGCAAACGATATGCGTGATGCACGAAATCAGGCAATTGAAGAATTGTCAGCTTTGGTTGATGTAAATTCTTTTGAAGATCCCAACGGACGCACCACGGTTATCATAGGCCGTGACTGGACTTTGGTTGAAGGAATTAACCGCTATCAGCTCGATGGTAAAATGAAGGGCGGTGAATTGGGGATGCTTAACATAGACGGTGTTTCAACCAACGATAACCGTCGTGATTTGACCAGAACTTTTCGTGAAGGCGAAATGGCTGAAATGTTAAGAATGCGTGATGATACAATCGTTGAGTATCAGAAAAATCTTGATGAAATAGCTTTCGGACTTGCAGGAAAGGTCAACAAGATTCATGCTTCCGGTACCGGAATCAATTCCGCGGCTGAAATGATGAAAAGTACTTTTGGTTTAAATTCTGCCGCACTTAATCAACCTCTGCCTTTCCTGAAAGACGGTATTTTTCAGCTTCATCTGGTTGACCCTCACAATGAAATACTGGAAACATATGAGATAGAAGTACAGGCAGGTAAAGATACACTTCCGGATATTGTGAAACGCCTCAATCAAACGGTCAACGATCCGGAACTACTGCAGGCTTCTATTGAAGGAGACGGTTCGCTGCTCTTACAAAGTGGTACTGACTACAAGTTTATTTTTGGAGAAGATCAATCCAGCCTCGCTCAGGTTCTTGGTTTAAACAGTTTCTTTGATACTCTTAAAGGGGCAGAAGATATTCAGTTGAGCGGACATATTCTTGAGAATACAAATAATATTTCTACAGGCAAAGACCTTATTCCCGGAGATAACAGAATCGCGCTGGAAATTGCAAAACTTCAGACAAGGCCGACTATGAGGGATGAGACCATGACTTTTGACGAATATTACAATGGTGTACTCACAGGCATGGGACTCAAAATTCAAAGAAATAATACTGAACAGGCACAGCAGGAAAGTATGGTAAAGCAGTTTAAGGAAATCCGAAGTTCAATCAGTTCAGTCAACATGGATGAAGAACTGGCGGACATGATGCAGTACCAGAAAGCTTATGAGGCTTCCGCACGTTTTATCAATACTATTGATAAAATGATGGAAACCGTTATTAATATGTGAAAATTAAAGCATTTAAGATGAACTCTAAAAAAAGTTTTTATAATCGTGTCTTTTTGAACTTTCAGGAATTTATCAATTATAAATTGGAAACTGTTAAGAAAAACTTAAACCCAAATCACAAGTACTTTTAAATGCGAGTGACTGAGGTCACAAAACGTGACCACGTAGTTGACAATATACAAAGATCTTCAGGCAAGCTTCAGGACATACAAGTCCAGATGGCTACAGGTCGTCGTTTGAACAAAACGTCCGATGATCCTATAGGTGCGGCCAGATCACAGGATATTGTTACTACTATGTCTTCGCAGAAACAACTACTCCAGAATGTTGAAGATAATATCGGCTGGCTGCAGCGTTCGGAACTGGAAATTGGGGGTATCAATGAAATGCTGGGTCAGATCCGTACACTGGCGCTTTCCCAGTCCGGCAGCGATTCAAACGAAGAAACAAGACAGATGGTGGCGCGTGAGTTTTCTGCGGCCAACAGAACAATGTTCGACATAGGAAACGCTCGTGAGGGTAAACTATATTTGTTTTCCGGAATCAAAAGCCTTTCTCCGGCATTGAAAAAAAACGATATCTTTCAACCTGCTAAAGTAGAGAAAAAAGGGGTTGTGCAAAAAGACATCCGTGAGCTACTTGATGTGAAACAATTTCGTGCACAATTTGAGGGATTTTCTACAAACAATTATCGAATCAAAGTCACCAAAGGTGGAGTCTGGGGACAGGCAAGGGTAAAAATCTCCGATGACGACGGTAGAACATGGAGCAAAGAGCAAACTTTACGTCCGGTAACACACGTTTTTAATCCGGATGGAAAACTCAATGATCAGGTTGTGCTTAAATTTTCGGATCAGGAGGGTCGTCTGGGTAATGTTCTTCCGAGGCAATTTGATTTTAATTCCGAGAAGTCAGCAGAATTTGACATAGATTCACTGGGGATTTTATTCCCTGAAGGAATTGAATTTGTCTATCAGCCAAATCCGGAAGTGAGCTATAATGGTTCTGTTCAAAAAAAAGAAGCCCTGATTTCAAATGGACTAACCATTCCGGTTAATGTGACCGCTCAGGAACTGCTACTCGGCGAGGGCGAAAACGGGGTGGATACGTTTTCTTTGCTTGCTGCCATGGAGCGTGCCCTTCTGGCTAATGATGGCACTGCGATTGCAAATCGTTTAGGCGAGCTTGAATTAGCACAAAATCAGATTCTGAAGCAGCAGGCAGACGTTGGGAACACCATTCGTGAGCTCTATGCAACTCAGGCAAAGTTGGAAAACCAGCAGTTTGAGAAGGAGAGGCAGCTTTCGGATATTCAGGATCTCGATATTGCGGAAGCAACTGTGGACCTGAAAGTCGCGGAAGCCAACAACAAGCTTTCCCTGAACACAGGTGCACGCTTGATCCAGCCAACACTGTCGGATTTCCTGCGTTAATTCAGCAAAGTCTTTGAAGTATTTTTAGTTCCATTAAGTCAGGAATCAATCGTTTAAAAGGTAGGTAACTATGCTCATACTGACACGGAAGTCGGGAGAAAGCATAACCATTGGGGATGATGTAAAGATCACGGTGGTCGAGGTCAAAGGCAAACAAGTGCGAATTGGAATCGAAGCACCGCGGAGTTATATAATCCACAGGGAAGAAGTATATATTTGTATTCAGGAAGAAAACAGGCGTGCAGCTGAAGAGTCTCCACTTTCTTTAGCCGGACTCAAAAATCTTTTAGGTAAACTCTAAACAAAATACATATGCTTATTCAAACCTCTCGCTTCGGTGAGATTGAAATAGAAGAAAATCAGATAATAAATATTCCTTCAGGTTTAATAGGTTTTTCTGAAGATCGTCGTTTTGTAATCAGAGAAGATGAAGCAGCGTCTCCTTTCCGTTGGCTGCAGGCAGTTGATAACCAGGCGCTTGCTTTTGTGATGATTGAACCGCATGTTTCTGTTTCAAATTATGAACTTGAATTGACTAAGGATAATTTGAGAAAACTGAAAGCAGAAAGTATCAAGGATCTGTCAGTCTATGTCCTTGTCACCATGGCCAAAAACATGGAGGATGTGACTGTAAATCTTCAGGGGCCGCTACTTTTTAATCTTGAAAAACGTCTCGGCTTACAGTTTATAATACAAGACGGTAAACAATCCACACGCCATCCTTTATTTGGTGATAAAATAGCAGGGAAGTCCTCAGCTGCATCAGCTAAAAGCCCCGCAGAAGCCCCACAGGCAGTCTCAGACTAATTTAGATGAAATCAGTTCAGTCCGCAATCCGCTTTTCAGCTGAAATCCGCGTCCACTCCAGTTTCCTTCCAGCAGACACTCAAGAATGAGTGATTATCAAAGTCCCCTTACTGCTGCTGATGTCCGACGAATATGTTTAGAGAATGGACTCGATATTTCAGACAGCCAATGGCAGTTGCTTGAAAAATGGGCCGCTTTGCTGCTGGAGGTAAATCAAAATGTAAATTTGATTTCCCGTAAAGAAACGGAATTTTTGTGGGAAAAACAAATTCTGTCATGTCTCGCGTTGTTGATTTTCCGTAAATTCAGCCCTGATGCGGACGTTTGTGATTTCGGTACAGGCGGAGGTTTACCAGGAATGTTGCTGGCGATTGTACGCCCTGATTTACGGCTGACTCTGCTGGATTCAAGACATAAAAAAATTAAGGTTGTGCAGCAAATGATCGATAGCTTAAAACTTTCAAATGCCCAAACTGTACTTGGACGAGGGGAAGAATTAGGTAAACAAGGTCCATGGCGACAAAGATTTCCGCTGCTGACCGCACGGGCAGTCGCACCACTAATCGATTTGGTACGCTGGACCGCAGACTTACGGAAAGTGGAATCTGTGCTGCATATTTATAAAGGCGGAGAAATAAAGGATGAAGTTTTTGCCTTGTCAAAAAAAGTTTCCGGCGTCAAAGTCAACAAATCCCTCATGGTACTGAAGGGCTATCCAAAATTCGCGGAGAATCAAAAATATATAATTTCTTTAGAATTTTCCTCAAAATAACTTTTGATTCACGAGTTCTGCTAGAATAATATTATTATTGATTCCGGGCAGCTCCGTTGAAGTGAGATCTCTGATAATCTGCTGAGATCATCCAAGATCCCTCACTTACGTTTGGGATGACACGACAAGATTTTTGACTGCCCTGAAAATAAATACACATTTAAACAGCAAATATCTTTTATGCGTCTGATTTCTGCAAATCTCAACGGTATCCGTTCCGCGGATTCAAAAGGTTTTTTTGTCTGGCTTAAAACGCAGGAGGCCGATGTGGTTTGTCTGCAGGAAACACGGATACAACCGGAGCAGTTAACGGATGTGATGCTTGAACCTGATGGTTTAGAAAGTGCGTTTGAATTTGCTGTAAAAAGGGGATATTCCGGAGTTGGGCTTTATTTTAAGAAAAAACCCGACCGAATACAAAGAGGTATTGGCTGGACAGAAATGGACACGGAAGGGCGCTTTATTCAGGCGGATTTTGGAAAATTAAGCATCGTATCACTTTATCTGCCTTCCGGAAGCAGCGGAGATGTTCGGCAAAATTTTAAATTCAAGGTGCTGGAATATTTTGAAAAATGGCTGCTGGAGGCAAAAAAATCCGGAAGGGAGCTCATTATTTGCGGAGACTGGAATATCGCACACAAGGAAATTGACCTGAAAAACTGGAAAAATAACCAGAAAAACTCAGGATTTTTACCGGAAGAACGTGCATGGCTGACAAAATTATTTACGGATTACGGTTATGTTGATGTCTTCCGAGAATTAAATCCAAATGCTGATCAATATACCTGGTGGTCAAACCGTGGAAGAGCGTGGGAGAAAAATGTGGGATGGAGACTTGATTATCAGGTTGCCACTCCCGGAATTGCAGCAAAGGCTAGTGCGGAATCGATTTATACAGCAGAACGCTTTTCTGATCACGCTCCGCTGATAATTGATTATGATTACACTCTTTGAGCGCCCGACTCAAGTATTTCACTTATTTTAACTTAAAAACCCGATCAAATACACGGCGTAAAAAGTCCGCTTCCTGTTCTCCGTTTAAAGAACTTATTTTTGTACCATCCGGTTTAAAAAAGAGCAGAGTGACTTTGCTGACGTTATGATATTCTGCAAACCAGCGACCCTCTTTAGAGTTTAGATTTGCAACCAAGAATCGTATTTTTCCTTCATATTCAGGTTTGAGCGAGTTGACCACCCGCTTGAGCGCACGGCAGGAATTTCAACCGGGGTCATGAACTTGAACCACTACGTTCTCTCCTTGCCCGATTGCAGCCAGATCGTTATCTTCTTCCAGACTTTCATACCAGAGCCAGCCAGCAAGCAACAGGATCAAGACACTGGTAATGGTGACCAGCCAACGGGCATTTTGCCTGCGATGAGCTTTTTTTGATTCTTTTTTTTGTTTGTGGTGTTTGCCCATGCAAATCTCCCTTTGAGTAAATTCTGCTAATATCTGGATTGATCATTGTGTCAATCATGCTACATTATCTTATCCTTTAAATACACACAATCCATCAATTGAGAGTAATGGACATTATTAACTGGGGAGATATCCGACGCGGAACATTAGCGATTGTACTCGTTATTATACCAACTGTACTGCTGGGTACATACATGGCACCGGCGCTGCAGAGTCACCAGATTACAGGTCCGGGTTTATGGGAGCTGAAACGTACAAAAGTACCGGATGCGGTGATTGAACCCTTACATGAACTGCGGCTCAAACCTTACTTTTTTAAGTTCAGACTGATGAGTGAGGTGGAATCCAGAATTGCTGATCCTGCTTTGTACAATAAATATAAAAAGAAAATAGAAGCGCGAATCTCAGCCATACCCATGCCTGCGGTGGAGTATATTTTTCTTATCACTCTGGCGGTATATTATTGGATTTTATGGTTTTCGACACGGAAATACTTTCCTGACGGTCAGGTCTGACAAGCTCTACGGCCATTGCACAGTAGTTCGTGAAATTACCGCCAAAAAAACTTACAAACACGAGGTTGCAGAGACTTTAGCAAAAGCTATTCTGAATCTTCTTCAAGCGGTAGTTCGAGTTGATTTTCTCCAGGCAGCTTTTCCATGTCAAGTTCGCTTAAAGTAGGCAGATATTTTAGATTGGTGAGACCGAATATTTCGAGGAAATTTTTGGTAGTTCCATAAATTCCGGGACGTCCCGGGAGCATTTCACGACCAACAATACGAACTAGTTTCTGCTGCATCAATCGGCGGATAGTGTGGGACGAATCGACTCCCCGGATAAATTCAATACCTGCCCTGGTGATGGGTTGTTTGTAGGCAATAATGGCTAAAGTTTCCATGACTGCAGGAGAGAGTTTGATGGTCTTGACGGTTTCAAGCGACTGAGCCCATTTCTTATGTTCCGGAAGTGTGTGCATCTGTAAACCGTCTGCGACCGGATCGATCCGGAAAACACGCTTGGTTTTTTCATAGGACAGATTAAGCTCCGCGACCATCTCCCTTATCTCTTTTGTCTCAACTTCTCCGATGATTTCTGCCAGTTGTTTAGGAGAAAGAGGAAGGGTTGCGACAAATAAAATGGTTTCAAGAGCTTGTTTTAGTTCTAGTTTAGTCATGGGATCTTGAGAATATTTTTAATGCACTTCATTCTGAACGGGTGATATGATAATGAGTACAATTCCAGTAATCAAAATAAGAAACATCAAAGCGGTAAAATGCATGTCCGCGTTAAAGCCACAGGAATAATCACCGAGAAGGCCGTTCACAGGCTGTAAATAAAGATCTCCGCACAAAATCCTGCTAAAATTAGTAGATATTATGGATGAAGATCTGTCGATGAACCAGAGCAAAATTGAAGACACGGTGAGTATACGACCAAGTTTTCTTTTTATCATCAGTCTTTTTTTTTGCTTAGAGCAGCGTTTTATCGGTACTGAAAAGTGGCTTGGCTGAATCTTCACATTATCCTTATTCTTTAACATAACGCAACCCTTAATTGAGAAATTTTATGGATACCTCCAGTATTGATTATGCAGAAGGTCGGGTTTTTGATTTTGAGGATGAAAGTTCAATTCAGCCCAGTTTTCTGGAAACATTTGAATATGCGGGTCCGCGGCAGCGTGTCAGCTATCAAATGAACGAGTTTGCCGCTGTCTGCCCTTTTTCCGGACTGCCTGACACAGGCATAGTCTGGGTTGATTATATTCCCCGGCAAAAACTACTCGAACTAAAAGCGCTTAAATATTATTTCCTGACTTTCCGTAATGTAGGAATTTTCCAGGAAGGAGTAACTGCGCGAATTTTCAATGATTTATACTCCCTGCTTGAACCTGAAGAATTACTGATCAAAACTCGCTACAGTACCCGAGGCGGTATTGACACAACCTGTACTATCGACTCTAATGAGCAAACATCCTGATTTATCATCTCTGCGTGAAAACACGCGTATCATTCTTTCCGGACGTGACCCTCACCGCTACGGCGGCATGGTCAATCCACCTGTATTTCACGTTTCCACTGTGCTTGCGGAAAGCATAGAACAACTCAATTCACGTGATTATCTCGAAGAGACAGGAGTGCAGGAAATGGCCTATGGTCGCAAAGGCACACCCACCTCGTGGGCTTTGGAAAATGCCGTAGCTGAATTGGAAGGTGGGCACCGCTGTCTGGCTTATTCATCCGGTCTTGGAGCCGTGACCGGGGCACTGCTGTCATTTCTGAAGGCAGGGGATCATTTGCTGATGACGGACAGTGTTTATGCGCCGACACGTAGATTCTGCAATGCGATTTTGAAGCGGTTTGGAGTTGAAACCACGTATTATGATCCGTTAACAGGTGCAGACATTCGCTCGCTGCTGCGCTCAAACACAAAAGTCGTTTTTACGGAATCACCCGGATCCCATACATTTGAAGTACAGGATATTCCAGCAATTGCAGAAGTTGCGCACGCTCACGGTGCGAAAGTGCTGATGGACAACACATGGGCCTCACCCTTGTTTTTTAAACCGTTTGAACACGGTGTGGATGTCTCGATCCAGGCCGGAACTAAATATATCGTTGGTCATGCTGACGCAATGTTAGGTACAGTTAGCACTACTAAAGAGGCCTGGCATGAACTGCTTGAATGCACGGGTTATCTTGGGCAATGTTCCGGACCGGATGATCTTTATTTAGCTCAGCGGGGTTTCCGAACGCTGGCTGTGCGTTTGCGTCAACATCAGGCAAGTGCGCTGGAGCTTGCGGAATGGCTGCAGAGTCGTCCGGAAGTACGGCAAGTTCTGTATCCTGCTCTACCGGGTGCACCCGGACACGAGATTTGGAAACGTGATTTCCTTGGTGCCAGCGGATTGTTCGGATTTGAACTCAAACCGTGTGCAGAAGAAGCAGTAGCGGAGATGCTGAATGGCATGCGTTTGTTTGGTATGGGTTACTCCTGGGGTGGTTATGAAAGTCTGCTCATTCCTACAAATGTTCAAAAAATCCGTACAGCTGTTCCGTGGCGTTTTGAAGGTCCATTGCTGCGCATACACATCGGACTTGAGGATGTTGACGATTTAAAGGATGATCTAGAGGATGGCTTGAAGCGTCTGCGAAATTTCCGCAGTTGATTTTCTTCGAGAAATACGACTTTTAAACCAACGAAAAACGTCCAAATGAATCTACTAATTGCTGATGACTCAGCTGAAGTATTGGATTTTCTTCAAGACTTTCTTGTGAAAGCAGGACATGCCGTGTTCTGTGCGAGAGATGGTGAGGAAGCGCTAAATTTTTTTCAAAAAGAGGAAATCGAAGGAATTTTCTGTGCGCTGACTTTGCCAAAACTTGGTGGTCTTGAGCTGCTCAAGGAAGTCAAATCTGTCAACAGCCGGCGTCCGCTGGTTATGCTTTGTCCAACCAGTGACAGTGAAAACGCACTCAACGCGGTGCAGCTCGGGGCCTGTGATTATCTTATAAAAGCTATTGACCCGCTTGAGCTTCGGCGTACACTGGACAGAGTTGAATCACTGCATGAGGGTTTTCACTTTAGTGCTTATGCGCTGGATCATTTGCTGCAGGAAACACGCACCCTGGAAATCGGCAATGATTTTGAGGGAGTGAACCGGATAATCGCTTTCATGACGCAGGATTTACCAAGCTACGGTATTTTAAAACAAGAACAGCTGTTCCGCATGAACATGCTGCTCAAGGAAGCAATTGAAAATGCAATTTTTCATGGCAACCTTGAATTGAGTTCAGAAATGCGCAGGGATAATCCTAAATTGTTTTACAAAACTGCGGCGCAAAAACGTGACATTGATCCTTATAAAAACCGGAAGTTAATCTTGCAGTATGACATCAGCCGAAACTCGGCAAAATATGTTGTTCGTGATGAAGGAAAGGGATTTGCACATGCAGACTTGCTGGATCCGGCTGACCCGCACAATTTGCTGCGTATCGAAGGTCGGGGATTGATCATGATCATGAACTTTATGGATGAGGTTTTTTGGAATGATCGAGGCAATGAAGTCACCATGGTACGCTACCGCAAACGTAAAACATGAAACATATTTGATCCAATCTTAATGAAATTTCTGCTGTCGTTTGAAAATGATTTTCCGCTTTGCCAGCAATGACACGGTTTTATTACTTTTTTAGAGACCATCTTAATTACCTGAATTAATATTAAATGAAGAGTTTTCCTGATTTGAACAAGACAATTAAATATTTCTATATTTTCGTGCTGTTGATATTTTCCGGACTTTTACAAAGTTGTACGGACACAGCCACAACTCAGGTACGGGTGCCTGCCACAGAGTTGTATCAAAAGGCATTGGTCGCATTTGAGGATGAATTTTATCTTGAAGCATTGAAGAATTTTGAAATCCTGATTGAGGAACATTCCGGCACAAGACTGGCGACACTTTCTCATTTGAAAATGGGTGATTTGTATTTCTTGCAGAATAAGTGGGAAGAGTCAGAAAGCAGCTACAGACGTTTCCTTCTGCTTAACCCACGCACTCACCTGGCGCCTTACACACTTAACCGTTTGATTGCGCTCAATTATGAACGCAACATTTACGGTTTATTTGTGAAGTCAAGGGATTATGACCGCAACATGGAACCCAACCGGACTCTTATTCGCGAATATCAGCGTTTCTATTTGCTTTTTCCGCAAAGTCCTTATTTGGAGGACGTGCAGGACTACCAGAGCAGAGCCCTGAGTGACCTTGCTGAACACGAGTTGCACGTTGCAAATTACTATTTTGACAAGCAAGCCTACCGTTCCGCAATCGGACGTTATTTATATCTGCTCAAACACTACCCCAGTTTCCCGCGTATCAGTCAAGTTGCGGAACGACTGATTGAAGCCTATCGTTTAAATCTGCAGCCGGAACTTGCAGATGAAATGCAAAAAGTTCTGGAAACATTACGGGAGCGTAAATTGCTGGCGCAACTCACGATGAGAGAAGAATGACCCTACCGACCATTCGATTTAAACAAAAAAGTTGTTTGATTTATTTGGTGGTAATTCCGTTTTTCTTCTCTGGGTGCGCAGAGCTGGACGGCGTTTTTCCTAAGTTCACTCCCCAAAAGACCGAAGAAACAACAACCACTCTTCCCAGCTCAGAAACTGTTACTCAAAAACAAATCCTGCTTTCTGAAGAAAATAGTCAGTTGCAGATAAAAATTGAGAAACTTCAGCAGCAGTTGAATAAACTCGAAAAACAACAAAAAGATCAGCGTGATGACTTCCTCTTGCTGCAGGAGCAATGGGAGATGAACTTTGTTTTACTGGAGCGTTCGGTCGAGGAATCTCTGAGGTCAAGCAAGGTTTCTGAGTCTGCGGCCTCAATGATTTCACAGGCGCTGGAAAATCAACCTCTTCAGCAAAATACGGACAAGTCGAAAAAAGCGAAGCAGAAATCTCTGCGTCCGATTGAAAATTACTCCTTGTTAAAAAATATTGAAAATGAGCTTCAGCAAACTTCTGTTTCCGTGGCAATACGGGAATTGGCGGAAGTAAATAATTTGGATCTCAAAAAGGAAAATGCGGATGTTGAAGAGGAACCGGGTTTTGTTGAAAATGGAGCAGTCAATCTGAAGGATTTAGAAGATCCACTTGATTTACCTGATCCTGAGGCACGTGCACTTTCAGCTACAGAGATTTCGAAAAATGCTCAGTCAACTGTGGCAGGTACGGTTAGTTCACAAAGCGATTTTTCGGATCCGGATCTTGTTCCTCCGGAGGATCCGTTTATTTTGATTCGGCATCCCGGTGTGAAGAAAATATATAATCAGGGTATGACCGCGGTTATTCAAAAAAACCACTCTCAGGCTATTTTGGTTTTTAAAAATTTTACCAGAAGATTTCCGGATAACCTTGATAGCGATAATGCATTTTACTGGATAGGACGATCATACTTTGAGCTCAATGAATGGAAAAAAGCGGAGGAGTCTTTCCGTAAAGTTCTGACACGTTATGAGCACCGTCCTACATCACAGGGTTATAAAACTCCGGATTCGATTTATATGCTGGGGAAACTGCAGCTTCAGCAAAATCTTGAGCAGCGCGCAGTTTATTATTTTGAGGAAGTGATCAAACGTTTTCCGGGTTCTGCGGCAGCCAGGAACGCGGAACGTGATTTAGGAAGATGATTCAGTAAAGTATAAAAGAACGAATCATTTCAATGATCAATAGGGCGGCGATCACCGAAACATCAATACCGGCGATGGGTGGGATGACTTTTCTGATACGCGAAAGTACAGGTTCCACCATGCTCTGCAGCCAGCGGACAGCAGGTGGATAATGCTGTTCATGCATGACCCACGAAAGCAATGCATAAACAACCAGCATCAGGCTGTAAAGCCGCAGCATTGCCGCTAGTACTTGAAGTAATGTTACTGAAACTGGCATTATCAATTTTTCCTGCTTAGTTGTGATGATTGCTGATAAAGTACAGAATTGTCATAAATTTTAGCACAAAACCACAGAGAAAAAATAATAAAAACAGCTCGATGTTTTTCCATTATTATTTTCCCCATTTACTCAACATTCCGACGTGATTCCAGTTTTCGGACACGGTCAAAAAGTTCAGCCAGACGGTTAATGAGCGACTGAAGCTGTCTCCACTGATGAACAGGTCTTCCTGGCATTCCTCCGATAACCTCTTTATCCTGCGTGTTTACGGTGATAACTGCCCGCGCAACCGCGGTAACGTTATTACCGATGTTTACATTATCTCTGATTCCGGACTGCCCGCCCATAATTAAATGATCGCCGGCCTTTACACTACCTCCAACCGCTGATTGTGCGGAGATCAGCGAATGTTCACCAAGACTTACATTATGTGCAATCTGCACCTGATTGTCGAGCTTACTGCCCTGCTTGATGATGGTTGTGCGAAAACGCGCGCGGTCGATGGTCGTGCATGCGCCAACTTCAACATCATCTTCAAGTTGTACATTCCCAACCTGAGGAATTTTCCGGTTAACGCCTTCACGCTGAAAATAACCGTGACCGTCTGCACCAATCACTGCTCCGGACTGCAAAATAACACGGTCACCAATTTCGGTTTTGTCCTGCACCACCGCATTTGGATAAAAGATACATTCCGCGCCAACCACAACGTCGGCCATGATCACTACTCCTGCATGCAGGATTGTGTCTTCGCCGATCCTAACACCATCGTAAATCACAACGTTTGGTCCAACAATCACATTCCTGCCGAGTTTTGCGCTTTTGCTGATAACTGCGCTGGGATGAATTGTGGACTTTTTGGTGAGTCCCGGAATATTTAACTCAGTAGGATTCAGTAGTTTTGTGGCCGCCACATGGGTTGCCAGCGGGTCAGTGGAAATCAGCAGATTATGTTCCGGATGTTCAACTTCCGGTGAAACGATCAGCGCAACCTGACTTGAATTAATTTCATCCACAGTTGTACTGACTTGCCTCGACATTCCGGCAGGAGTCGGAACACTGTTTATACCACTAGGACTTGTCAGATATGCAAGTCCGCCCGGCTGCAGTGAGTCAAGTCCGCAAACATGCGTGATTTGCAAATCTCCGTTTCCGGAAAATTCAACTTTAAGCTTTTTCGCAAGTTCCTTCAGAGAAAGTGATGAAGCAGTCATAAGCTCAGTCAATTTCATTAAGTAGAGGTCGTACAGAGACTTGACAGCCTTTTGGCAGAGCTTGAGAATTTGCTTCCACCCGGATCAGCGCATTTGACTCAACGAGTGAACCGATGCTGTGTGAACCCTGGAAATTGAGGGGGCGCACGTGGTATTCACCATTTTCCACGTGGAGTATTCCACGCATGAAATGCAGGCGTTTATGGGTTTTAAGAATAGCTTCATCGAGTCTTGCTTTGACCATCTCTTCTTCCAGAAATTTACGGCCCATCAGTTGCCGCAAAGCGGGTCGAACAAATTCTTCAAACAAAACGTAACTGGAAGCTGGATTTCCTGGCAGTCCAAAAACCAGGGTTTTACCACGTCGGCCAAAAAAAAGAGGTTTTCCGGGTTTGAATTTTATTTTCCAGAAAATTTCCTCAACCCCCATTTCCTTTAAAAGGGGTTTGGCAAAATCTTTATCACCAACAGACATTCCACCGGAAACCATTGCCACATCTGCCTGTAGCGCTTCTTCAAATTCTTGTTTCAGGATTTCCGGAATATCCGGAACCATCGACATTTTTACCACTTCACAGGACTCCTGTTTAACCATTCCTGCCAGCATATAACGGTTTGATTCTCTGATTTGTCCTGTTTGCGGATTTTGCTCTACATCCACCAATTCACTTCCGGTGGAAACGATGCTGATTTTCGGAACGCGCCGCACCGGAACTTCTGCAAAGCCAAAAGTCGCCAGTACCGCCATCTGCGCCGGACCAATCACAGTTCCGGCCGCAATCACGGTTTGACCTTCCGCAATATCTTCTCCGGAATAACGCACATTTTCTGTTTTTGGAATCGCTTGAAAGAAGCGCACATGTGAAGCATCGAGTTCAATATCTTCCTTCATCACTGTCGTATCAGCACCCGGAGGAAGCGGAGCGCCTGTCGCAATCTGCACACATTGTCCGGAAACGATCCGTTCTTCTCCGGTATCTCCTGCGGAAATATAACCCAGCTTTTCGAGGCGTACCGGATTATCCTTTGAAGCAGCTGCCAGATCTGCTGCTTGTACAGCATAGCCATCGACCGCTGAATTGTCGAATAAAGGCATTCCATGGGGAGCTAAAATGTCTTCAGAAAGCGCCAGTCCTTGAGATTCGTTCAAGGGGCACAGCCGCTTTTCAAGCGCTATAACGTTTTCGAAAACTAACGCTTTCGCGTCTTCATAATCCAGCATCATTTCCTGTAATGTATATCAGCGCCGTTTGGTTTCCAAATAAAAACCAATTTCATTTCGCCCTTGTTCTATGTCCGTCCATTCATGGAAACCTTGAGTAGACAAGTCTTCAATCAGGCTGGCCCACTCCTGATGGTTCCACTGTGAGTGTTTTTTTAGCCATGTATTTAATTCTTTTTTAGGAAATCGTTTTTTCTTTTTTTTAGCCATTGTGTTCCTTTTAATTATTTTATATATGCTTTAAGTAAATGTTTTTTCAAGTCATTAAATATCTATCTTACGGATTTTTTTTAAAACTCAAAAGTTTCTTGTGCATTTATTTTTGAGTACCGCGAAAGTGTGGCTGTAAACTTGTAAGAAATATAGCGAAATGGTAGTATTATTGATCATTTTAACAGGAGGCAATGAATGTATATTTTTAGTTTAACACTGCATGTAGTAGCGGTGATGTTGGTGATAGGCACTTTATTTGTGCAGTCACTGACGGTTGTTTTTCGCTTACGTTTAAGCGATCAGTCGCAGATCGAAGGAGTACAGTGGGTTCAGCGCAGAGTCCATCAGCTGATTTATCACCCGATTCTGGTTATAGCAATATCTTCCGGAGTCTACCTGGCGATGATTCAGGAGCGGTTCACCACTCCGGGTAACGGCTGGTTGCACGCAAAAGTTACTCTTTTGCTGATTCTAATTTTGTTTGGTTTCTTGAACGGACGTCAAATTTCTAACGAGAATTTGCGGAAACCTCAGGCCCTGCTGGTTCACATCGGTATTTTTCTGGTTTCAGCAGTGATGATTATTCTGGCGCAGGTCAAACCGTTCTAAGATAGTTTCAATATGGGCTAGACAAAGTACTTTATAGTTTCAATTCCGAACCGGAGAGGTGTCCGAGTGGTTTAAGGTGACAGACTCGAAATCTGTTGTACGTCATGCGTACCGGGGGTTCGAATCCCTCCCTCTCCGCCACACAAAATTTCACGAATACCAAAACCTCACTTAGTTTTTTCTTCAAATTGATTCATGAAATTTTTGCCCATATCTAAATATTGTTTCGTAAAAGACTTTTGCATGGCATTATAGAATTCTGTTGTGAATTCCGTTTGTTTATCACCCGGAATAAAGAGTTCCTTGAACTCTTCCGGTGAGCAGTCTAATTCAATATTTATTTTCATATTTTTCCTTTTTTATTATTCCTTTCAAGTTATTCATCAAATTTTCCAGAGTATATTTTATCATACATCACTATTATTTTTAAAAACACCACATTTTGCAAAGCTATTGTTGATCCAATTTATAATATAAATTCATTGATTTTGGAAGAATATGGCAGGTTGCGGAAGAAATCATGAGCAGGAATGATGGGTATAGAATTATTGACAGTGCATGTGTTGCTTGGCTGACTGGAAGAATTTTCGGAGAGCAAATCACAAATGCGATGTTGATCTGTCGGGATGGTGCCTGCTGGGTGAGGAACTGGTTAACGTCTTTTCGGTGGAAAGTCAGCTTACTGTTTAACGCCATCACTCCACTTTGCGATAATTTTTCCGTCTTTGTCATACCAGCTGATGTTCCAGGGTGCATCTTTGCTGAACTCGCCGACCCATTTTTCACCATCCGGAAAAGTGAAAGTTCCCTCACCGTTCCAGCGTCCTTCCTTGAACTCACCTACGTACCTTGTACCGTTACGGTAAATCAGTGAACCGCGGCCGTTTGGTTTCTCATTTTCAATTTGTCCTTCATATTTTCCGCCGTCACCCACGTCGCCATTTTCCAGCCAGATCCATTTACCGTCTTCTTTATAGGTAAACAAAATCCCTTCCTCTATTATCTCAACTTTCAGCACACCTTCAAGATACTCTCCGATGATGTTGCTTTCGTTGTCGAATTCAGTGACATTCCATGGTTTGTTTTCGCGGAACTCTCCGACTCCTCTTTTCCCATCCGGATAGTTGAAGCTGCCCTGTCCGTGAGTTTTTCCGTCCTTGTATTCGCCTTCATACATTTCTCCGGAAGGATAAGTGAAAAGCCCCCAGCCGTTTGGTTTTCCATTTTCAACCTCGCCCACATATTTGTAATCCTTTACTTCGTCACCGCTCTCATACCATCCCCAAATATCCTGCTCCTGACGAAAAAACAAAACACCGGCCTTCCGATTATTTACCAGTTTCACGCCCTCCACATACTTGTCTTTGAGTCTGCCGTCAGCATCGTATTTTATAATGTTCCATTCTTTGTCTTCTCTCCACTCACCGGTCAATTTCTCGCCATCCGCAAAAGAGAGGGTTCCTTGACCATGCTTCTGTCCTGCCTGCCATTGTCCCATATACTTTGTTCCATCCAGGAATAAGCGAATTCCCAAACCATCCGGTTTACCGTCTTTGATTTCACCTTTGTATTTTTGCTGTGTCTCATCATCACCAAAACTCTTCCAGATTTTTTCCTCCGATATTTCCCAAAGATAGAGCACACCGCTTTCTTGAACTTGAGCGAAAAGCGGAGTTGTAAAAAGCAAAAAGGCGAAAGTAATGATTAGGATTTGTTTCATATATTTTCTCTGTGATCTCAGTGACTCGGTGGTGTTTTTTGTCGCTTTGTACTTTTGAGCAATTCTTAACTTAATCTCGCCTGTTCCTCAGTCAGACAAAATGAGGGGACCCTGCAACTGTTTTTTGCCGTCCTTCCATTCTCCAACAAATTTTTCTCCGCTCGGATAAGTGTACATTCCTTTTCCATGAGGTTTGCCATCTTTCCATTGTCCCACAAAAGTGTCTCCATCAGAAAAAAAATAGACGCCCTGTCCGTGTTTTTTCCCACCTTCCCATTTACCTTCATAGCGGTCTCCATTTGGAAAAAAGTATGTACCATCGTCGTGTTGTTTGCCCCTCTTCCATTTACCTTCATAGCGGTCTCCATTCGGGAAAAAGTATGTGCCATCGCCGTGTTTTTCGCCCCTTTTCCAACTCCCCTCATAACGTGCCGAGAGTTGATCCTGGTTGCCCTGATTCAGCAGTTGGAAAAGGATTATCCCAAAAATTAAGCTGGTGGACATTCCTGGAATCAGCAACGAGAGTTGATTTACGGAACTTCTGGGACCGCTGTAATGAGTGTATGTCCCTTGTCCATGAGGTTTGCCTCTTTTAATTTCACCCACATATTTTCCTTCCGTATCCTCATCACCTTCCGGATGCCAACCCCATGTCCCTTTTACTTCACGGAAAAAAAAGATGCCTCTTCCCGCAGAGTTCGTTTTTGCGGCACAGGAAATGAGGTTAAGACAAAAACATGAAATTAGCAGAACAACTAAAATATTTTTCATCTATGCTTTAATTCTAAAACTAAAATTCCACGGACTGGTTTTATGGAGATACTCCCGAATTTTCCAAAAAGAGGAACTACGCAAAGAGTGAAAGCAGTGAAACTGCGTGGTCTGTGATTCATGGGTTGCTGATTGTTGGTTTTGGGGAATTAAAGATATAACATCAATCCGCATGTTTTACAAGAATCTTGAGCTCCGGAAAATTGACTTTGAAGCAACAGTCGAATAAAATGATGCGGCAGGCCTGTTACAAATAAAGATACACTTTGTTTAGCATTTACTGGTTTAATCTCGGCGTTGAAAATATTATGACTAATTCCAATCCTCCGGCACTGCCGCTTAAATCGGATGGATCAATCAGCAAGATTTGGTTCGCGGATGATTCGCAGGGCATCGAGCTGCCGTTTTTTGACACAAAGGTTCAGGCGGGTTTTCCTTCTCCCGCGGAAGATCATCTGGAGCAAAGGCTGGACTTGAACACGCTGGTGATTGAAAATCCAAGCGCCACTTTTTTTGTGCGTGTGGCCGGTGAGTCGATGAAGGACGTCGGCATCACGGATGGTGATATCCTTGTTGTGGACCGTAGTATTGAAAGTTGGGAAAACCGTGTTGTGGTGGCGGTGATTGATTCCGAATTTACGATTAAACGTTTTACCACAGAACAGGAAACGGTGGTGCTGAAAGCAGAAAATCCAGACTATCCGTCAATTAAAATTACACCTGAAATGGATTTCTCCGTCTGGGGAGTTGTCAGCTGGACCTTGAAAAAACTATGATTGCGCTGATTGACTGCAACAATTTTTTTGCCTCCTGCGAACAGGTTTTTCAACCGCAGCTCGCGGGAAAACCGCTCGTCGTGCTTTCCAACAATGACGGCAATGTCATTGCCCGTTCCAGTGAAGCCAAGAAGTTGGGTATTGGAATGGGAGTTTTAGCGGGCAGTGTCCGTGAATTTGTCCGGAGCCACGAACTGCAGATACGTTCATCGAACTACGCCCTTTACGGCGATATGAGCAGTCGGATAATGCTCATACTGGAAGAGCTTTTACCGAAGATTGAACGATACAGCATCGACGAAGCTTTTGCGGATGTTTCCGGTTTGTCACGCGAGCGGCTGGTGGAACTGTTTCGCTTTGTGCGGCATAGAGTACAGCGTCACACAGGGATTCAGGTTTCGATAGGAGTTGCCAGGACAAAAACCCTGGCTAAAGCCGCAAACCGGCTGGCAAAACGTTGTCCGGAACTGGCCGGGGTCTGCATCGGAACGGAGGCTGAAAGTTTCGGCAAAACACTGGAGCAAATGGAGACCAGAGATGTCTGGGGCATCGGTGGAAAGATCAGCAGGAAATTAAGCGGATTCGGCATCGGTAACGCAAAGCAACTGCGAGACGCGGATCCTGCCTGGATTAAAAAACAATTTTCTGTGACACTGATGCGCACAGTCTTGGAACTGCGTGGTGAAAGCTGCCTGAAACTGGAGGAACCTGAAGAATCGAGAAAGTCCATCATGTGCGGTCGTTCATTCGGCAAGCCGCTGAAGGAGTTAGAGGATATACGACCCGCATTGACGCATTTTGTACAAAATGCCGTGAGCCGGCTCTGGAAATACAAACAGGCGACTTCAGCAATTACGGTCTATCTCTCAACAAACCGTTTTCGCAAAAACATCACGCAGCGCAGCGTGTCTGCATCTGTCGAGCTGGAAGTAACCAACAATCTGATGCAGCTCAATGCCGCGGCTCAACGCGCGCTGGGGCAGATTTTTAAGTCCGGATTTGAATACCACAAAGTCGGAGTACTTTTACATGATTTTATTTCAGTAAAAAATATTCCGGCCACGCTTTTTGAAACGGAATCGAGCATTCAGGCATCGCAGGAACTGATGGGGGCCGTGAAAAAAATAAATCAGAAATTCGGACGCTACACCGTTGCTTCCGCCTCTGTTTCCGGAAGTTCGGATTGGAGAGCGCGTAGCAAATTCCGGAGCGCCGCCTTTACAACCTGCTGGAACGAGTTGCCGCTCGTGCAGGCTTGAAAGATCAATGCGGAATTTTAAGCACAGAAAACGCGGTGGTTTTAGTTGCAGGAAATTGATATGCTGAAAACGTACAGTCTCGGAAATAGCCCTTGCCGGTCCCACCACATTTTGCACTCGTAGCTCAGCTGGATAGAGTGACGGATTCCGATTCCGTAGGCCGCAGGTTCGACTCCTGCCGGGTGCACCATAATATCAGTGACTTACAGAAAAACGTTAAGTTAAAAAACACTGCGACACACTGCGACAAAGCTAAAATAAGGGGGTAAACCAAGCAAACATTGCGACATTATTGCGACAAAAATTGCATGTAGGTAGCAGTAATTTTACATTCTTTTTTTTGCAAAATTCCCCACAAATTTCTCAGTTTACGGCTGCAAGTACTAATTCAATGCTTCAACTGAGTTGAGCTCTTTAGTTTCAGTACCATGCACTTCGTTCCATTCTTGCTCACTCATTTGTTTGATCGTATGGAAAACAACCTTCGGTTCTCCTGTATGGTGAGCATTCAGTCTGTCTTTTCGTCCCCAGCGCTCAGGGAAACGGCGTTCAAGATACCAAGCCTTTGACTGCCAGGAATCATCTGCCAGTATTGTTTGGATAGCCCTTGACTCTGCAACAGCGCTCGCATTTTTTACAGCCTCCATTAATTCCTGAAATTGTCCTCCGACTCCGCCTTCGGCTTTTTCCATCCAGGCATAAAAGGTGCTCTCTCCTACTCCGCATTTGCGTGCGGCTACTTTCTGATAACTGCCGTTTTCTATTTCGGTGGAT
>Ga0187833_10001111_pt1 | contig 31281 bp, 25 predicted proteins | sample ETNtaG_37_FD_167968 | JGI IMG/M metagenome (GOLD analysis project Ga0187833, IMG submission 167968) | Marine microbial and viral communities from oxygen minimum zone, Eastern Pacific Ocean - ETNP2014_SV_400_PacBio MetaG (Illumina Assembly) | ecosystem: Environmental > Aquatic > Marine > Hypoxic...
GTCCCACAGCCCACCCCACCCAAAGGTTTAACTAGCGAGAGAGTCCGAGCCCCGCCTATGCTCGTGTACGCATCATACATCGCCCTTGGACTGACCGCTGGTGTGCTCAGCGGCCTCCTGGGGGTCGGGGGAGGTATCCTTCTCGTCCCCGTCATGGTGTACGCGTTCGGCCTCTCCCAGCACGAAGCCCAGGGCACGACCCTCGCTCTGATGGTGCCCCCGATCGGGCTTCTGGGCGCCTACAAGTACTACATCGAGGATAACGTGGATGTAACCATGGCAGCCTTCATCTGCATCGGGTTCTTCTTCGGCGGGTACCTCGGTGCTGTTTTCGCAAACGACATCGAGCCCGCCATGCTCAGGCGCGTGTTCGGTGTGGCGCTGATGGTGACCTCGCTGAAGATGGTCTTCAGCTGACCGAGGGGCCGCTGTATCCAAACCCCATATAAAGCTATACGTGCACAAGGTAGTTCGCCATGAGCGGAGGGCTGGAGCAGTTCCATATCTGGTTCGCTGTGTGCCTTGCCAGTTTTACCGCCTACTCCTACATCCGCGTGGTCGAGAGCTGGGGGAAGGTCAGCCCCCAGAAGCGCATCATGGAGCCCTCCACTGCCTTCGCCGGTCTCCTGGGATATATCAACATGATCGCCAACGATCTCATGTACGGTGATTTCGGTCTCGGCGCCATGATCGGCCTGATCGCGGCTTGCCTGGGCATCATCCTCATCGTCATGGCCGTGTTCCATGTCCCGCCGAAGCGCGGTGATGTCGGTCCGGAGCACAAGAAGATCAGCTTCCCCACTTCGGGGGTCTACGCGTACCTGCGTCATCCGCTATACGACGGTCTCGTCCTTTCCTTTATCGGGTTCCCCTTGGCCGCGGGTGCAGTGTACTCTCTCTTCGCCGCTGTGCTGTGGGCCCTGTTCGTGGTATTCTGGGGCATGCTTGAGGACCAGATGCTCGCCGATGAGCACGGCTCCAAGTTCATCGATTACCAGGCACGCACGTTCTTCTAGGACGCGATCACTGTCGACATTATTCAGTGATCGTTCTTGACATCCACCCCCAATAAGTAGTAGGTCATTCATCATTATATATGCCATGGAGGTGGCGTGCCAGTATTCCACATTTTACTGAAATATTAATAAGAATTTAATACTATTTTAGTACTAGATTTGGGGTCGCCTGTTTATTGTATGCATGTTCGCCCACCTTCACCGGTACGCGATCCGTCCCATGGTTGAAAACGCATGGGATTTCTCGAACACGTTCAATATTACTAAGGATTCATCCCTTCCCTCTCGGAAGGGGACTTCCCGCCGAAATAAAAAAGAGTTAAAACCTTGTCGGCTGTCCCCGTTCAGGATCGTCATGCTCTCTGACAAGGAGATCAAGAAACAGTACAGACCGAAGTTCTGGGCCGAGCCCGAGAAATTCTACGCCAGCGAGGCCCTGCGCGAGGAGGGCTATTCCCGCGGCATCTGTACCAAGTGCGGCAAGCCCTTCTGGGCCACGGACGCTGACCGGCCGGTATGCGGTGATCCCGCCTGCAGTCCCGGGGAGAGCTTCGCATTCATCGGGAACACTCCTGCGGGCCGCTCCATGGACTACATCGAGATCTGGACGCGCTTTGCCAAGATGTTCGAGGGCTTTGGCTACACGCCCATCGCCCGCTATCCCGCTGTGGCCCGATGGAACCCCACCATGGAGTACACCAACGCCTCCATCGCCGCATTCCAGCCCTTCGTCATCGCCGGGGAGATGGACCCCCCGGCCAATCCCCTGGTCATCCCCCAGTTCTGCCTCCGCTTCTCCGACATCGACAACGTGGGCATCACCATGTCCCACAACACCGGGTTCGTGATGATCGGCCAGCACATGTTCGTCCCGCCCGAACAGTGGGACCAGAACGCCGTGTTCCGCCACATCCAGACCTGGCTCAAGGACGGGCTCAAGCTCCCCAACGAAGAGGTCGTGTTCGCCGAGGACGCCTGGGCGGGCGGCGGTAACTTCGGTTGCTGCATGGAGTTCTTCTCTCGCGGCTGCGAGCTTGGGAACCAGGTGTACATGCTCAACGAGCAGACGCCTGCCGGTGTCCGCGAGCTCAAGCTAAAGGTGTTGGACATGGGCATGGGCATGGAGCGCAACGCTTGGTTCTCCCAGGGCTGCAACACCATGTACGACGCCCAGTTCCCATCGGTCATGAAGAAGCTCCTGAAGCGGACCGGTGTGGAGTACGACGACGGCCTGCTGCGTCGGTACGTGCCGTATGCTGGCCTGCTGAACCTGGACGAGGTGGACGACATCCAAGCCGCCTGGCGCACCGTGGCCGAGAAGGTCGGCTCCGACGTCGATGAGCTGCGCAACAATATCATCCCGCTCTCGGGTGTGTACTCCATCGCCGAGCATACACGCTCGCTACTGGTCACGCTCAGCGACGGGGCGCTGCCATCCAACGTGGGCGGCGGTTACAACCTGCGTATTCTCGCTCGACGGGCGTTGGGATTCATCATCCAGCAGGGCTGGGACCTGCACCTCTCCGAGGTGTGCGCCTGGCACGCCGACTACCTCAAGCCCATCTTCCCCGAGCTTTCCGAGAACCTCGATGAGGTGGAGAAGATACTCGAAGTGGAGCGGACAAAGTACGAGGCGATGCGTCGCAAGACCACATCGCAGGTCGCCCGCATCGTCAAGGAGGATGTCACCACCGAGCGGCTGCTGGAGCTGTACGACTCCAACGGTATCCCGCCCGACCTGGTGGCCGCAGAAGCCAAGAAGCTGGACAGGACCATCGTTGTTCCCGAGGACTTCTACACTCGTGTGGCCGAGCTCCACGAGACCCGCGAGCAGGTCCACGCCACCAAGAAGGAGGAGGTCCCGGGTCTGGACGGTCTTCCCGACACGCGTGCCGACTACTTCGGCGACTGGAAGGAGCTGGACTTCACTGCAAAGGTGCTGCGTGTCAAGGACGCCTTCGTCGTCCTGGACACAACCCGGTTCTATCCTACCTCGGGCGGACAGATACACGACATCGGCACCATCGGCGGTGAAGAGGTCGTCGGCGTGCAGAAGCAGGGCGGTCTCATCGTCCACGTCATGAAGGCCTCGCCGTCCTTCTCGGAGGGCGACTCCGTCGAAGGCCACGTGGACGAGGCGAGGCGTCGACAGCTGGCGCAGCACCACACCGCGGCCCACATCATCAACGCTGCCGCACGCCGTGTTCTCGGGCGACATATCAACCAGGCCGGTGCCAAGAAGACCCTGGAGCGCGCTCATCTGGACGTCACCCACTTCCAGGCCATCACAGACGAAGAGCTCGTGCGCATCGAGGAGGAGGCCAACAGCATCGTGGGCGAGGATATCGTCGTCAAGAAAGGCTTCTACGCCCGCGACCAGGCAGAGAAGAAGTACGGCATGGCCATCTACCAGGGCGGTGCGGTACCCGGTAAGAGCGTGCGTGTCGTCGAGGTGCCCAGTGTGGATATCGAGGCCTGTGGCGGGACACACCTCAACTCCACCAGCGAAGTGGGCCCCATCCACATCCTCAAGACCAAGAAGATCCAGGACGGGGTCGTGCGCATCCTGTTCACCGCTGGCGGTGCCGCCAGTCACACGGCCTCTCAGGAGGAGACAATGCTGGCCGAGACCGCAGAGATACTTGACGTCGATGGCGACCAGGTACCGGCTCGCGCGGACGAACTGTTCCGCAAGTGGAAGAAGGTACGCAAATCCATGAAGAAGCGCAGGCCAGTGGCAGAGGAGCAGTTCATGCTCACCGCAGATGACCGCTTCGACGGTGACGCTCTGGCACGGACTGCCGAGATCTTCCGGGTCCAGCCCGAGTACGTGGTCAAGACCGCCAAGCGGTTCCTCGATGAGCTGACGTCCATGCGCGACAAGGTCGAGATAGCTCCTCCGGACGAAGAAGAGTGAGCTGACCATGACAAGCGACGTCGCCATCGAGACGAAGGAGCTCACCAAGCGATACGGCACGCTCACGGCCCTTGACGGGCTCTCGCTCTCGGTGAAGGAGGGCGAAGTGTACGGGATCCTCGGCCCCAACGGTGCGGGGAAGTCGACACTCATCCGCATAACCTGTGGCCTGCTCAATCCCTCAGGTGGGACGGTGCTCGTGCGGGGCATCGACGTACGCGAGCGTCCCGAGGAAGTGAAGGCCCTCATCGGCTACCTCCCGGAAGAGACATCGCTCTACGAGCACATGACCGTTCTCGAGTATCTAACGTTCTTTGCTGACCTCTACGGCCTGGGACGGGAGGAGGGAGGCAAGCGGGCCCACAAGCTCGTCGAGCGTCTTGACCTGGGCGACAAGCGAACGGAGCGCATCGGCACCCTGTCCAAGGGGCTCAAGCGCCGAGTCGCCATAGCCCGTGCACTGATCCACGACCCGTCCATCCTCATACTGGACGAACCCACCAGCGGTCTCGATCCTGTGGCGTCCCTCGATATCAGGGAGCTCATCGCATCCCTTGCCACAGAGGAGGGGAAGACCGTGCTCCTGTCGACCCACCTTGTATGGATGGCGGAACAGCTGTGCCATCGCATCGGGATCCTCAGCAAGGGCAAACTACTTCTCTCCGGGACCACTGACGAGGTATGCGGCAGGCTCGATGCCCGCCAGACCTCCGTGGAGGTCGTCGTGGAGTCCCATCCCGGTACAAAGATGCCCCATGCCACCGACGCCAAGGTCGAGCGAAAGGGCAGGGTGTGCGTCCTCACCTTCCCTGGCGTGGAGCTCGCGGTCAAGGCCCTTGAGAAGCTTCGGCTCTCACATCCGGTGGTCTCGATCACCACGGCCCAGCGCTCTCTGGAGGACGTGTTCCTCGAACGCTTCTCGCGGAGCGAGGAGGGCCGGGACTGACCATGCACCGGACCATCGTGCTCGCTTGGCGATGGCTGCGCGAGCTGGTGCTCCGTCCGTCGTTCGCTTTCATGTTCACGTTCATGGTGGCCGCGGTCATCATCGTGCTCGCTTTCCTCGGCCCGTTCTCCCCCTTCCTGGACGCGAGAGTCTACTCCAAGGCTACCGACGTTTCGCTATCGATCGTGCTGGTGGGAGATGAGGCTGCGCTCCGCGACTCCCTCCTTGCCCGCGCCTTGAGCACTCGCAAGGAAGTGCGGTCCGTGAGCTATGCAACCACCCTGGACGAGGCCTTGGCGTCCCCCGACCGGATGGACGCCATCGTGGTCATCCCACCGGGCGTGGGAGGGACCATCCGCCTCCTGGTCGCCCAGGAGGGATTGCGTGGACCGCTCGCCGTGTCCATGGTGCAGACGGTACTGGCCGAGAGCGATCCCCCGCAACGCCGACGGGCCCTGGCCGAGGAGCGGAAGCTGGTTGTTGGGAGCCTCCAGGTGGCGGACGACTACGGTTCGTGGGATGATCCGCCGCTCCTGATCGACGCCGTGCAGCTCTTCCTCGTCCCTTTCCTCGTGCTCTTCCCCGCCTTTGCTGTCGCTATGTTCACCACGAACCTCGTTCGCGAGGAGTTCACGACACGGACCATGGACTCCCTTCTCATGGCCTGCCCACGACCACGCATCCTGGCCGGTGGTCTGGCGGCACCTACGGTGCTCCTCACTGCGGTCGCATCGGGGACTGTCCTCCTTCTGAGCAGACGTTTGTTCCCCGTGCTCGGCGTGGCCCCGCTCGTGGCCATCTCCGGTGTCACCTCGCTCTTTCTGTGCGGTGTCGGTGCCGCTGCTGCGGTGCGCACACGGGGCGCCGAGACCTCCCAGTCTGCCGTATGGGTGGCCACCGCCCTGGTCGGTGCGACGGTGATGCTCCCCCGCCCGCTCTCCCCGCCGAGGCTGGCGGTCGCGCTGGGTACTGGGCCCGTGCCCTTCTGGGAGGTAGGGACGTGCATCGTCGGCCTCATCATGGTCGCGACGCTCGCCTGGGGTATGTTCGAGCGGTCGTTCGCAGGATTGGCGGAAGGATAGTCCGATCCCGTATCAAGGATGCGGACCTGTCCTTGCGGCCGAGCGGGGCGTCTGTGCCAGGCGCTGTGAACGTCGGTGGAGAGAAAGGTACTCCCCCAAAAGCTCGCTCACGACATCCCGGGAACCCAGACCAATGGCGAGCCCCATTCCCAGGGAGAGGCCAAGGCCTAGGGAGCACAGGGCGACGATGAGCGGTAGTGCGAGCACTAAAGTGACGATGCTCCGCTCGACACCCATGACCAGCAGCGGCAGTGCCAGGACCACGGCGACGTACACGATCAGGATATTGGTCAGCACACCGACTATCTTCGCCTGGGGCAGTTCGATGGTGCCCAGCCGACGCGCCACGTACTCGCCGACGACAACGCCGAGGAGCACGATGAGGGCGGATTGGACGATACGTGGTGAGTACTCGACCAGGACCATGCGCATCAGCGCGTCGACCGTCGGCACCCCGAAAGTGCCCACGGCCACGGTGATGAAGATCAGGTAGACGTACCAGCGGATGGCGATGGACACGATCTCGGCGAGCCCGAGGCCCTGGAACTCCACCCTGACATCTGCTCGTTCGAGCATGTGCTCCAGCTGGATGAGCCGGAAGATCCGCACCGCAACAGCAGAGATCGCCCGCCCGAGCACGTACCCCGCAGCGACCACGAGGGCCGCTACGAAGAACCGGGGCACGAAGAAGTGGGCCTTTCCATAGGCCTGGGTAACGCTCTCCTGGAAGATGTCACCCACAACACCGGTGGTGTTCAGCACCCCTGCCATCGCCGTGTGGGGGTTGTGCATCATTTAAATATCGTTCGCGTATCAATGTAAAGCGATGGAGTGGCTGGAACGGGGCACGCTCGAGGGCCTGGCATTGGCAGCCTTGGTGCTCGTTATCACCTTCCATGGCTACTTCGTGTTCTTCTGGGGGACCGTGGGTCTGGTGAACGTCGTCGTTTTCGTCGTGGTGGCGGGATTGCTGGCCCAGGAGCTCGTCCCCTGGATCGAGGAGGATGACTGAGATGCTCCGCACCGAACTCGAGAGCTCGCTCGCCCACTACTTGGCCGCGGACGGCTGGCAGGCCCGTGAGGCCGTGCCCTTTGGCGTCCCGTCGGTGCTGCGTCTCCTGGCCGCCCAGCGTAAGGGGAAGATGGCGCTGTTCCACTCACTGGAGGCGGGGAAGCAGAAGAAGCTCAAGCTCGACGCCGATCAGCTCGCCGACCTCAAGGGCTGGTCCGAGCGCAACGACCTCAGAACGTACATCGCTGTGCTCTTCGGGGACCGCTGGGTCATCAAGAACGTTGGCAGACTCCGCTCCACCTGGATCGAGCGCCTGAGTATAAGCGACGACGGCCTCTGACACCCTGCTGAGAGGGAGGGTTTTTAATATTTCCCGGCCATCATCGTCCCATGCGGTCGCTGGGTGCCCTGTTGCTCGTCTTCCTTCTCCTCGCCATGGTGGAGGCCGCCGAGCCCGTTGTGAAGTACAGCGGGGCTTCCTTCGATGACAGCCTTTATACGGGAGAGACGAGCGTGATGCAGGTAAAGGTCACCTCCACTTACGACACCGGTAACGCGCCCAATGTTAACGTCATCCTGGACGCCGCCGAGTCCGGTGGCAAGCTCAAGCTCTACCGCATCACGTCGCGCGCTTTCACCAAGCGCACCATCCCCTGCTCGGACGCCGCGTACAACCGTCACGAGAACATGAACGTTGCGCTCACAAAGGGCGTCAACATGTTCCTCTACGCCATCCAGCCATGCGAGAACGTGTTGCCGGGCACCTATGCCCTGGAGTTCAAGGTGGACGGTACAGCCGTCGTGGAAGAGATAACGGCCAAGGTGCAGTCCCCTATACGGATCTCGGTATCGGCCGGCACCGTCAGGTTGGGCGCTGCTAAGACAATGACCGTCACTATCATCAATCGCGGGAACGAGCTTCTGGAGAACGTAGCGATCGAGTTCGCAAGCCCGTTGCCCGGTAAGATCACCATCAAACCCACACGTATCCGGCTGGACGAGAACCTGCCCCTCAAGGCATCGACGAAGTTCGAGGTGACGGTGAACTCCACACTGGACACCCCTGCCATCGAGTATCCTCTGAACGTGTACGCGTCCTACCGGACATTCGAGACCGTGACCACGGTGCGCGAGCCCATCCCGGACAAGGTCATCAAGGTGATCCAGGGTGACAATCCCAAGCTTGACCTGGCCGTACGGGACCCGGCCGACATCAACGTGGAGGAGCCCAAGTTCGCCTCCGTTCTTGGTAAGGAGTTCTCCGTGGCGTTCCCCCTCAAGAACATCGGGAAGGGGCAAGCAGAGAAGTGCACTGTGGAGCTCACCATGCCCCACGGTGTGTTCGTACCCACCAACGTCTCCCGTCCGTACGAGTTCCGTGAGCTTGTCACCGAGGACATGCTCGTCATCGACATGGGGACACTGGAAGGGGGCGACGAGGGAGATGTCCAGGTCATCTTCCTACCCCTCCTGGTCGAGACCACTCCTCAGGGCACCACTGAGGTCGACGTCCTGGCCCGGTGCCTGAACATGGCAGAAAAGGAGATGAAGAGCAGGGGTATGACCCTGAAGGTCGGCCTCAAGTTCCCGGAGCCCGAGTTCGATCTGGGTGCGGACGTACCCGACACAGTGGTCGAGCCTGAGAGCTTCATCACCGCCAAGGTGGCCCTGAAGACACTGGAGTCCCAGAAGTGCACTCTCCGTGTGAAGTGGCCCATCTACCTCCATTACATGGACACGCTGGGCAGGTTCCAGTGGAGCGCCAATCCCGAGGTGAACGGGACCTACGAGAAGACGCTGCGGCTCAAGAGCTCCGCGGAGCACCGTTCGACCTCGGACCACGACATCCAAGTCACCGCCACCTGCAAGAACAGCCTTAATGTGACCGCGTCCCAGGAACGACGGATCGCTCTACACTACGTCTCGCCCGGTGGACAGCAGGACCTGATCGTTTACGGTATCGTGGGGCTGGGCGCCGTACTGGTCGTGCTTATCGTGCTCTTCCAGCTAACCAAGAATAGCTAGGCGAAAGGGATCCCCGAGCAGCAGGTTCGCTAATACCGAAACGAGGAGGAACGGCGCCATCGGGATCCGCAGTTCCTGTCCCTCGAGCCTGAAGAGCATGAGCAGCGCCGTGGCAGCTGCGAAGAGCACCGGGACCAGAGCTGTCGTGACATCGCCGTGCAGGAGGAGGAATAGCGTCGCGCCGATGAGCATGCCCAGGGGCGCGTCTCGTCTGCGGAAGGCCGGTCGGTTTCCTTCGCGCACGACCTGCCAGACGTACCACGCCAGGCCGACGACCTGGGCGAGTAGGACGGCGAGCACCAGCACTGCTACGGGGAAGGGGAGGATGGCAGGAAGACGGATCACTACACCGTCGTGGACGAAGCCCTGGACCCTAAGGGGCGAGAGTAGGCAGAGGGCGCACACCAGCTTCACATCAGCGCCCCCGATGCACCGGGCCCGGTACCACAGGAACACGAGACCGAGCATCAGGAGGTTTACGGAGAACTGGTCGGGATCATGTCCGATGATTAGATAGGCCACCGCGCCTATCGCTAGGAGCGCATCGGTGATGAGCGGGCGGACCTCGCCCGTGCGCAGGTCGTCGAGGGAGGCCGCGGCCAGGCCGGCCACGAGCGCGTACAGGCGCCACACGCTACTTCCACACCTCGAGGTTGAGCACGCCCGCGCCCCTACCGCCCCGGGGCGCTACGACTCGGTTGACTGACACCACACCGTACTTTGCCTGAGTGGACGGGATGCAGCCGAAGTCCGGGTTCTGACAGTTCGCCATCCCCTCGGGCTGCTCGCCCACCTCTTGAGCAGGATCTGGATCGGTCATGAAGGGCTCGGCTTGGTATTGTGGATCGTAGCAGAATGTCTCACAGCTCCCCTTATCCTCGATACCGCGGACCACGCACACGGCCGGATCGACCTCCGGGTCCCACTCACCGCCGACATCCTCCCCCTCACAGAACGCCGGGTTCATCCCCACGGACGTAACTGTGCACCGGCCACCCGGCCCTTCGCCGGGATCGTTCCACGCCCACGCGGTCGTAAGGTGCTCACATGCTTGGAGGGAATCGGCGGCGAGCAAACACTCGTCGTTCACCCAGGAACCTCCGACGTCGGGATCGAGGCAGTCAACATCGTTCTCGATCTTCACGGCCACGCATCGCGGATCGGGCAGGTCCTCGGTCCATTCCGTGTTGCCCGCGGCCTCGCAGGTCTGCTCGTCAGAGATGAGCCAGATAAAACAGGCCGGATCGTTCCAGACGCCGTTGATACCCTCACACGTTGCCTGGTCAGGCGCTTCTGCGGGAAGTGTCCTGCAGTACTCGGTAGGGAGCCATTCGGCCTCAGCCAACGCGCCCTCGCACGTTGTCTGGTCGGGAACGGTCGGGAGGAGGCAATCGCCCCGCTCATCATCCCAGAACGTAAGGTACTGCCCGGGATCATCGCCCCAGAACGTGGCCTCCCCATCGAAGGTGGAAGTCGCCTCCAAGGCTACACCATACGTGCGAGTGGGCACGTCTCCGGTAAAAGTATCACTGTGCTGTATAGCGAACCGGCAGTTGTTGGTTTGCGTGAAGGTGCCCACGATAGTGGCGCCAGCGAAAGTCTCATCCCCCTGTCTGAAGGTGGTGTACGTGATGGTGGCGGTCACACCGCTAGCGTCCGACACGATCGTGATGGTCGGTTCCTCACCGGGATCGCATACATTCGGCGAATAGCAGATCGATGTTCCGGCCTGGCACGCGACCACGAGATCATGCTTGAACACAGGACGCCATGAAGGGGATCCGGGGGTCGCGGGATCCGTGTCGGCGTCGCCATCTGAAGCGACATAATAATCAATGAAGCTGACAAGGCTCCCGTCACACGCCGCCCCGACATGGACACGGAACCTCGACTCCACGATACCACAGTCGACCGTGTAGACCTCTGACGCACCGTCCATGGTCTGCTGGATAGTCCCCGCGGGGTGCTGTCCGGCCCCTACAGGGAACCCGCGGTTGGACGTCAGGTACGCATCGGCCGCTGCCCCGAGCGTACCGGAGGATATGTCGCTCTCATCGGGGATGATATCGAAGACGACGGTCCCACTATCGTAGCTGTCCGGACAGTTCCCCGCTTTGCAGGCAACGATCGCCACTTGGAGATAGTCCCCGTTAGCATCGACTTTCAACTGGGTGAGACCAACATCCCCTGGTGTGTAATCATCTGCCGTCGTCAAATGGAGACACATACCTCCGGGATTCTCCCGGTTGCATGTACCGGTCGAATGACCGGCCTCATTGATCTGGAAGACCGCTGCGTTCCTGAGGATGATTCTTGTCAGTTCATTGTCTCCGTATAAGAAACTGCCGTCCATCTCGCGATACCCTGCGGATAAGATGCGGCAGTTATTGGCATTTTCCGTCACCGGATCAGTGACAACGCACCGGGGTACTGACGGATCCTCGAACCACTGAGTGTCGACGGGTAACGTGATATCCCGGTCCACGCCCATGTCCTCGTCCTTGCATACATACATGCTCAGACGCCAGCCATAACCTAGGGAGCCTTCCGTGGTCATCAGAGGTGAGAAGAAGGTTGGCCCCACCAAGAAGGGATCTAATCCAGTTAGGGCCTCGTCGTCGATAACGTTCAGCCGGTCGATGCCCATCCCCTCGTCATAGTACGAGACACCGTACTGATAGCTGTTCGGTGAGGAGTCCACCATGGCGGTCATGAAGTCATCGGAGACCATCTTGAGGTCGTACACAGTCTCCCACTCGACCCGATCTTTATTCACCTCGGTCTGTATCCGCTCCATGGCGGTGAAGAGAAGAACGAATATCCCTAGTGCGATGAGGATGTCGATGGAGAAGGTCTGCCCTCGTCGACGTCGTCCTAGCCTCACGGTCCGCACCTCCAGTCCTGAGTATCGATGCACAGGTACATAGTCTTCCCATCGCACTCCATCCTGATAGAGCGCTCGTACACGATGGGATTCGATGACGGGCTGAACTGGAGCGGGGCATAGGCCTCGTAAGGACCGAAGTACTGCATCTTCGTGTCGTAGACCACGTGTACATAGAACCGCACCGGCCCGATCTCCGCCTCCCTGAGGGAATAGGTGAACATGGACGCGTCGCAGGTAATCGTCTTGTTGAGGCGACCTACGGCGAAGTACGGATTCATGGCGGCGGCCACCCGCTCAGCCTCGTCGACAGTTCGCTGCTTGAGGGTCTCCTCACGACGATCGTTCCGATGGCCCATGAACTGAGACGCTAGTGCGCTGATGACCACCATGTAGATCGCCAGAATGGTCATGAGCTCCAGCGCCAGCTGGCCTCGGTCCGACCGGAGGTGATTTCCCCTACTCATCCTCATCCTCCTTGGGGACGCCCCCTTCGGCGAACAGGCGCACGCGTCCGTGCCGGCACTGTATCTTGAGCTTGACCGAACCGCAGATGAGGTTACCACAGGTGACCTCAAGCCTGTAGCGCTCTTCAGGCTCGTCTTTCCACTCACCGATGGAGAATGTGCCGAAGTGTCGCCCGTTCACGTAAGCGGATCCTGTCGGTGGTGCCTGATCGAACTGGGAACGCGGGACCTCCACCTCGATACCCTGCACCGCACCGCTAGCGAATTCCTCTTCACGGTGACGGACGTTGATATGACGTGACCATGTGAAGACCTGGAGGTGCTCGGTGTTGTGCGATCCACCGTCACAAGCGTGTTCCAGTGCTAAAGCGAGCTTCTTTGCTATGATCTCCGCACGCTTCGCGGAGTTACGGTCGGCGAGCCGCTGATTCTCCATCTGGGCCGTGAACAGGAGCATCGCGAAAAGCATGAGCACTGCGGACATGAGCGCCAGTGTTTCTAGTGGCACCTGTCCCCGTTGTGCCCGAACCATCATGTCGCACCCCCCATGACCTTGTCCACGACGACCATACCTTCGCCCGCCTGCCCGGACGTTTCGGGAAGGATCTGACAGCTCACTCCGATGGTCCCAATCCCTTTGAACACGATGTCGAAGGGTTCGGTCCGAGTCGTGAAGGTGACAGGTACCACTGAATCGGCCAATGGATCGTAAGCAGCGAACCGCTTGAACCCCTGCTCGCGCCGCACTTCGACCAGCGAGTCCTGGCCCACATCGAGGTCAAGAATCTCGAAGATCTCCTCACCGATGTAGAACTCGATCTCGGATGCCGTACCCCACTCGGTCTGTGGGAACTGGACGCCTTTCACGTCGTCGGGATTGATCGTGGCCTTGAAACGCGCCGTCCAGACATTCGTGATTCCGCCATTTTCACATGTTACGTCGGTGAGCCTGGTGAGGATGTAGCAGAAACCTGCGCCACCATTGGCATCCTGGTCCCAGAAACCATCGGCCTTGGTGCACAGTCGCTCGCTGTTCAGTGAGGCGTAAACGCAGCGTAGAGGTAGAGGATCGTCCTGCCAGACCCCGTTGGCCGTGCAGGCCCAATTGGATCGGTCGCCCGTGAGCACGTCGGCGGGCGTCTTGCATGTGCCGTCATCGGACACGACGGTGAGCGCTTGATTGTCCTTGTTGACGAAGGTCGCTCGCCGGAGTTCCCGGGGACTGTTGAGCTGTTCGGCACCGAGCATAACCTGGCGCAGGACGGTGGTCACAGCAAGGATTGCGGTCTCGTCGTCGGCCAGATGGAACCGGAACGTCCCCAACCGCGGGAACACTACCTCGACCGTCTCGTCAGGATCGAGGTCAAGTGATACCTTCGGGCCCCACATGACGGCCTCGTCTTCCTCGATGACACACAGGTCCTGAGTGACCCTGAGGTTATCGATACAGCCCAGCTCGTCGTGCCAGTGATAGCCCCCGCCGTGAAGCCAAGTCCCACCGGCCGGTTCACACGCCACCTGTGCGAAATCGCAGCTATCGGTGAAGCTCGACCATGTCCCGGCGGCGTCATCGCACGTCGTTGGGGTGAGCACGCACCCGAGCAGTTCCTCCCACTTACCACCAAGGTCCTTGCAGGATTCCTCGATGAAGTTGCATGAGCCCGGGCCCACTTCGCACTCCTCCGGTGAGGCCACGTCGGCTAGGGTACAGGACTCGATAGGGACGCCCAAGTCGGCCCGAGGTTCGTTCCACTCGCCATTGATGGTACAGAGGCTCTCTGCCGTGTCGACACCGTTCGAGCATCCTAGCTCCTCGGACACTATGGATACGGACACCGTGTCGGGATTCCTGAAGACGACAACTCCTTCCAGAGGGATAGATACCATGCCAGGATCGATCATCAGCGGATGGACCTCGACCTCGCGAGTGTCCACGAACACCTCAAGGATGTCATCGGGTACTACGTCGGGATCGCCCGCGATACGGAACCGGTGAACTCCCGAGCGGGTGAAGGTCACCGTGTCGCTGTCAAGACCGCACGTGAGCACATTCTCGTTCCACACGCCCCCCGCAGTCTGGCAGTCCTCGACGGTGAGAAAGGCAGCAAGGGTGGGGTTCTTGAGAATGTAGATACGGTCGTATTTGGGAACCCAGCCCCCGTCATCGCGCTCGCATGCTTCACGGGAGACGGCTCGTTCGGCGATATGACAACCTGCACCGGCGACCATATCGCCTCCATTGTCCGTGCAGAGATCGACCACATCACAGATGAATGTGCCAACGTCCCACGAACCAACTGTACCAATGAGTGCATTGCAGGCATCCTCGGTGCCGATGTCAGCGAAGAACACGCACAGGTCCACGCCATCGGCCCCTGCGCCAGGTCTGAACCGTCCTGCCCGGTCCCGAGTGAGCGCGGGATCACCCGCCCTGCAACGGTCCTGGCTCACTGAACGAGAGGGCATGTTGCACACAGTCCCCTCGTCACCGAGGTCCACGATCTCCCCGCCCGCAGCCTCGCACGGAACTCGGACGTCGCACAGGGGCTCATCGCCTTCGATCCACTCCCCTCCCTCGGCATTGCACGACTCCTGCGTGGCGAGCCCGTCGTAGAACTCGCACAGGTTGCCAGCATCGTCCGCTTGCTGATACGTCCCCTGCAGTCCGCACATGATCTCGGTGTCGCCGTAGTCGCTGGAGCACCACCCGTTCGCGGACACGAGCCTGATGCCACAGGATCCGCTCCCCTCGTGCCAAGCACCACCCGCATCATGACATGCCACCGGTGTCATGTCGCAGCCACCAAGGTCATTGTTCCAGACACCGCCCGCATTCCCGCAGCCGGTCATGGCGAGCTCGCAGGTCGTGTCGCCCTCGTTCCAGATACCGCTCGCAGCACGACACTCGTCCTCTGCGAGGGTGCAGACGTCGGGACCTCCAACCCAGGTACCGCCCGCGATCCGGCATGCACGCTCGGCGAGCTCGCAGATGCTGTCTGCACCATCCCACGTACCCCCGGCGCCATCCTCGCATGCAGTCTCGGCGTCCAGGTCGGGGAAGCTGTCATGGTTCTCGATGATAATGCGGTCGTTCACGGTAAGATCCGTGATCCGTGCAGGCCATAACCCTTCACGTAGCAACTGGACGTTCCGTATCCTTGATGTCGCGTGCACACGCGTGTAAGGCGCGGCAGGGACCTTCACCAAGGCCATGTCGGGGGTCGCTGGCTCGCACACGGTCTCGATCGCCGTGGCGAGCTCGAACCCCATGGCCCCCAGATGCTTCTCGTCAGCAAGTTGTTCGAACGATATGTACTTCAGCTGCGCTTGGTAGAGCACGTAGCCGAACATCATGAATATGGCCGTGGCAAGGACCATGAACTCGAGGGCCACCTGACCACGGAAGCGCCTTCTCACGGACAGCACCTCTTACCGTTGCACGTGCGCATGGCATGCCTGATGAGCGGGTACACGCGCAGTACACGCAGGAAACATTCGTCGTCGACGGGACACCTTGTGAGTGTGTGATACCCGGCGTCGGTGTACGCATCGTCCGTGGCCCACTTATGCATGATTGTCGTGAAATTGTGGATGCCGCGCTGGTCCGGAAGGTCCTCAGCCAGTATCTCCGCGAGAGATATTGTACTGCCGTCAGCCAGGTTGACCTGGTGGTAGTCCGTGGGGTAGAAATCGTTTGCTTCCATACGGCAGGCGATATTGTAGAAGGCCCATACGTCGAAATCAGCGAGATGATAATCGCATACGGTATCGCCCGATGACAGGTACTCATCTCCCACTCCCAGATGGACGGGGAGCTTCGTCACCATGCTACCGTCCTCGCCAAGGAGCTCTATCTCTCCGTCGTACATGGTCGTGGGAAGCAGGCTGCTCAATCCGTTCTCCACGATTGTCTGGAACCTGCACCGGGAGCGCATAACGACGCCCTCTGCTGCTCCGAACGTATCAGGATCGTTGCCGTCTATCGCCAGTGAGTAAGCGCATGGATAGCATGTATCCACGGGATACAGGTCGTCGTAATCGGTCTCACCGTGCGAGCACGCGCCGCATGGCGTGGCTTCCGCCTCCTCTGGCTCCTGAACCCCGCTGTAGAGACCGTACCAACTCTGTGGGTAGGTAAGGCCCGTGTCCTCGTCCACAGCAAAGAAACCCTCGATGAACTCATCATTTTCCGGATCAGTGTACCGCGAGCAGGTGTTGCTGATATGGATTCCGAACGCCCGACGAAGGATGTCCCGCGGGTCCGGCGGTTCCGCACCTTCTTCGCCGCCTTCACCACCGCCTCCGCCGTCAATTTCACAGAACTCCTCGAAGGCGTGGCCCCGGGGGATACCGTAGGGCCCGAGGGTTAAATGGTCGCTGAGAATGCACATCCCAAGCTCTACCGCAGCGCAGAGCGACCGGGCAGGACCGCAGGCCTTCCCCGCCTCGCGTGCGTACGTTGCAAGTTTTGACATGTTCACCGCATAGTCGACGTTGACGTCCGGCAGCTCCATCTCGCAGCATCCTATGTTGTACCCCACTGGGGGTGCGTATGAGTTGTACTGTCCGATATCAATCTCTTCCAGGGTGAGCACTGGTTCGGGATCCCCCTCGACCTCAGGTGCAGGTTCGTCAGGATCGGCGGCGGGGGCGTTATCAGAGGGCTCGAACCGCAACCGTAGCCGGGGCATGCTCCTGAGCCGAGCGGCCACCTCACCCTTCCAGTCGTCGTCACCCGGACCATCGATCAACGGTGGGTATTGCTCGCGAGCAGCATCGACGATGGACTGGAAGTCATTGGGACAGTTCGTCCCGAGGTTCATGGTATCGTAACGATTGTTGAGCATGAGTGGCAGGTCCACGACGCTGTGGCCGAATAGCTCCCCGGGAACCCCGCTCCATGCACCAATAGCAGCGAATCCTCCATCCACGACCCCTATCTCGAGAGCTGTCTTGTGATAACGAAGGAGATTGATAGCAGCGCGTTCCTCGAGGTCGATTGTGGCCCGTGCCGAGCGTGCCTGGTTGATCGTGGCCACTTCCAGCACTCCGTACGCGATGACGATGAAGATCGCCAGAGAGATGAATCCCTGCCGCTCGCGTCGGTCTACTCCCGCCATACGCACACCTTCACCGTGACTACCTGCGGACAGGCCAGGGGCTGGACAAGCGGGGGATCTAGGTCATCACCGCAACTGTTCCGGCCCAGGTTGAGCCCACACAGGGTCACCTCGCGCTCCACGCAATACACGGTCCGCGGAGGTGGATCCGTGGGGATGTGACAGGGGCAGAAGAATCCAAAGGGATTGTCGCAGTCGTTACTGGGATCGTCATCGTACCGACTGTTGTCGAAGCATCGTCGGAACTTAATGAATCGGGCCGGATCGTCATCGGCCACTATATCCGGTAAGTCGGGCACGACAGATATAATCCTATTCGCTGCTCCCGCGATGCCCTCTGCTCCTTCCAGCGCCTCCCTTACAGTGCGCGCTGCATAGGTCCGGGGTGTAGGCGGATTCGCCTCGGGAGGATCCTTCTCGGGGGGGAAAACCTTGGGGAAAAGCTTCGGAATCAACCGATCAAGCTCGCGGTCCTCGGCCATCTGGTCGGCCGTCGCCAGTTCAGGATTAGTCGCGAAGAAGTTGATACCATAAGTGCTCACGTACCTGACCGTGGGATCCTCGGCGTCCTCGTTGATCCTCTGGGCGAACCGACCGAGGCCTGGCGGGTCCATGCGCCATTCACCATCATCTACTACAGTGCAATCCTCTGCGGTCGTCACATCCGCTCGTACACACTCACCGACACCACCGTCCCAGGTCCCACCGGCCGTCGTGCAGTCCGGATCATTGTCGATAGTGGTCACAACGCACCGTGGATTAGGATCCTCTACCTCCACGATTTCCCGTTTTGCGTATTCGGTAAGATAGATACGGTACGCGCCTGCGAGCTCGTTATCGATATCCCCCGCGTCGATAGCTACACGATTGGCCTCGTACCACGCAGCATAGCTCATTCCACCCGCTCCGTCGTCCACCGCTCCCGGTAATAATCCCAAAAGCCACGGGTCCTCGTACTGTATGAAGAACCGGTACACGGGGTACATCCCGGCGATGGTCTCCAGACCCATGCTTCCGCAGCTGCGCTCGGGCGGGAACGCGAAGGGGCAGCTCTGGACATGCTCGGCCGACTGGCTGCACGCGTTGATGATGTCATGGGCCAGACGCTGGGCATTGAGCGCCTCTGCGTTGGGATAAGGGAAGTGGTGGACGGCCACCGATGAGAGGATGAGCACCGACAGCGTCATGGTGAGGAGGGCGTCCATGGTGAAGATGAAGCCCGCCCGCTCACGTCGCTCCATGTTCACTCTTCCTCCTCTCCTTCCTCTTCGGGGAGAGGTACGATCAAAGCGCTGTCCAGTTCCTCCAGTGTGGGCACCGGGTCCACCGGTACGAGGCAGGAGGTGAACCCGATGGAGTTGAAGAAGTTGTTGCACAGCGAAGTGGATATGGGCTCGCGGACGGTGCAGTACTGTACCATGTTCTCCCGCATGGAGATCGCCAGGTCCGCCAGCGGTGCAAAGCTGTTCTCTTCGCCCTCGTACGAGCACTCGAGCTCTGCCGGCGTCATAGGTGGGTAGAGAGCACGAAGGAGGTAGTTATCCTGATCGAGACCACACTGGGCGAGGTTCTCTGTGATCTCGCACTGGTCGTCCTCATCAGGTGCCGGGTAGGTGATAAGGTCGTCGAAGAACACGTCCAGGTCGCGTCCGAGACAGACGTTCTCCTCGCAGTCGCCGTGGCCGGGCAGGGTAGCGAACGTGGCGCACTCCTTAACGTCGTCGCATTCGCTCCCGGCCCGTTTCCCGAGGGCGCACCAGTGCGTGTGGACGCCACCGACGGGATCGGGTTCTTCGGGATTCAGGCAATAGTAGGGCGTGGGGAATGATCCGTCGTTGATGGCGGTCGCGTACTGGTCGGCCAGCCATTCACAGCAGTCCACGTCGCTGTTACAGCAGGGGAGGGGCGCTGGTTGGACCAAGTGCGCAGCGCAGATCGCGGCTTCGTCACAGTCAGCAGCTGGAAGGAACAGGGCATGAGTACATCCCTGTTCACAATTATCCGCGAGATCGTCAAGGTCCTGGCACTGTGTGAATTCGCACGTGTCACCAGGGCAATCAGGATCGAAGCAGTCTGTCGCCACACAGTTGGCGTTCGGATCGTCCAGGTCGTCTGTGAGACTGAACACGCGGCAGAACTTGCAGTGGTCCGTCTCCATGTCCGGGCAGCACATCCCCAGGTCGAGGTCGATGCACATCCCGGATCCCTCGCACAGATGCGTCCGGTTCCCCTCGTCCCCCCACCGCTCAGCAAGTTCCTGCTGGAACGGACTGTCGTCTATTGCGTCTGGTGCCCAGGGATCGTTCATCGGATCGGGCGCCAGGGCGTTCATCTCGTCAGAATAAGGAGCGCGAATGACATAGGGTATATCCATCTCTAGGCACGTGTAAACACGGGGAAGTTCGTCCTCATCGGTTCCAAGTATCGTCCGCGTCACCACATCCAGGCTCTCAAGGGATTCCGGAGCGCAACATTGGCCGTCCTCGCCCGGAAGCCCGGCATCGATCTCCTCGGCAATGAGCGTAGCCTTGAGATTTGCGTAGTACGACTCTTTCTGAGCCCGGTAAGTCGAGTTCAGTATGTCCCCCCCGGCGTTAGCTAGGGTTTGGAGGGTAACATCCTCGAACTCCTGGGGATGGACGCATGAATACCACTGTCCGCCCATGCAGTAGTGGTCGCGGTAGTCACTGTCAGCGTTCCAACCGACACCGAACACGTCCTCAAGGTTCTGGGTGAGCGCCGGATCCGGGAGGCACATGGGCAGCGGATCGCCGAACCACTCCACACCGTAGGCGAATCCAGTGCAGGTATCCTCGGTCACGATGAGGGGGACCACGCAGTGTAGAAAGCCCGCGTCCCACTGGCCGTTGTAGGGTGCGCTCTCGCAGGTCTCCCGGTCCCACTCCGCCTCCTCGTCTTCGGCCACGATACAACGGGGATCGGGATCCGCGCACGTGAACTGGAGCAGGCGGAGATGGTCGGGATCGGTATAGGCGTCCAGAGTGCTGTTCCATGAGCAGCGGGAGAAGTCCTTGCACCCCACATCGTACCTCTCGCATGTCGCAGTATGAGCACCTGCATCGTAATTGCATCGCTGGACGCGCCACTGGCTGTTCCCTTCCGCGTCAACGTGGCACCGGTCGCAGTTCTTGCTAAAGGTGTCCGTGTCAGCCGCGTCAAGCATTACGCGACAATCATCGAGGTCGTCGGGATCATTGTCAGGATCGTTACAGGCATAATGCCATTGAGCGTCCTCCAAACACTCCTCCGTGACCTCTATTTCTCCGGGGGGTGGGAGGGGTTCGTCCGAGCACACCACGGCACCGTTGCCCATATCAACATCACACCGGGCGTCTCTGGCCACGCCGCTTGTAGAGCAGTACTTGCACGTGATACCGTCCGGGTTCGGATCATCACCATCGGGCTCGATACACGCATCCTCGATGGGCGGTGCGCCGGGAGGCGGCCCGAGGGTCAGCGGATCGCCGGACTCGACATAGTAGCACTGGATCGGTAGCACATCTTCGGTCGGCAGGGGATCGCAGGTTATGGGATCGAGGAGATCTCCGTACACGGCGGGCATCACGCACCGACGCGTCTCGCCGATAGCGAATCGGGCGTTGTCGACATCGTTGATGCAGCGCGAGCACTGTACGGTCCCGCCCTCCTGTGAACCGCACTGGAACGTCCTCTCCCCATCGGCGAGGACGGGGAGGCAGTCGTCCTCCTCATTGGATTCGTCACACTCCGCCAGACCATCCACTCGAGAACAGCCCGAGGTCACGATACTGCCGTCACTCTCGCAGAATTTACAATCGATGTCATCGAGGTTCTCTGCATCACATGCGGCTTCCAGCGGAGCGTTCCCCGAGTAGCACGAGTCGGTGGACTGCTGGCACTTGTGCAGGTTGCCGTTGCACCGTACCTGCTGCGCCACGACCCCTTCGTCGACAAGACACTTGTCACAGTACACAATATTGTTCTCAGCGTCCACCTGACAGGGATTCTCGTTGGGATTGCAGTCCTTCTGCAGTTCCCCGACCGCCAAGAAGGCCCTGCCGGTGACATCCGATATCAGACATGTATCAGCCATCAGCTTGCCAGTCAGGTCGCAGTAGAAGCACAGCCTCTTGTCCTCGTCCCCGCCGCTGCAGGCCACCGCTGCGGTAACGGGACCGGTGTAGTACGGGACCTCCGTCTCGATGCACCCACTGCCTCCGGCCAATTTGTCCATCACGTCACACCTGCGCTGCTGGACAGCGCCGGTATCCAGGCATGCCTCCTCGCAGTAGGCGCTCCCCGTGCCCGAGTCCCGCTTGCACGATTCTGCGAAACCGCAGTCGGTCGCCACGGGCGGTGAACAGGTGCAGGTGCCATCGCCCTCGTTGATGACGCAATCCCATTCATTGAGGACGGCGTCAAGTGTACATCCAGCGCAGCTGAAGGGAGGACCTGTGTCGTAGTCGCAGGTGACAGGATTACTATCGACCAGCTGGATAGTGTTCCCCGGTCCAAGAACGCATGCAGCGCTGACCGGTGTGAAGAGAATCAGAAATAGTAGAAGGAGGGTGATGACTGGCGAATCTCGCACGCCATCACCCTTCATACCTGCGGCCCGTTTAACACGACGGCATACGCTGAGCGGCAGCGTTACCCATGATGATGTTCGGCCTGCCTCCCGTGTAGTCGAAGGAGATATACAACGTGGTACACTGGGGACCCATAGTGCCGCCGGCGTCAAAAGCGTGGCACTCTCCGTCCTGGAGGTTAGTGTAGTCGTCGGCAATGTTATCCGGCTCCGTCTGGGTCTGGATCTGGAATCCCAGAGTCTCGGCACCATCGGTAGCTATCTTACCGGCCATGCCGTTGGGCGGGTCACCGCCACCCTGGTCGAACAGGTCATCGTCGCATGATGTAGGCATAGGGATCGTGAAGCATGTGAAATCCCTGCCCAGGCCCTTGCCGCGTGCCACACATTGTCTTATGGCCCTATCGATGTCGTCCGCGCACCCGAAGGCCGGGTCCACTGCGTACTGCTCGGACTGGGGCAGCGAACGGAGACAGAGCCACCGCTTCATCTGGAACGCGACGAAGGCCGCGATCGCCAGACCCGCCGTGGCGATGATTAGATATTCGAGCGGGATGGCACCGCGCTCATCGCTGGCCATCCTCCTGAGAAGCATCTTCTTGCTCAGCTTGTACTTTCTCATACTATTATGGAGACACGTATGCTTTTTATCTGTTACGCAAGGCGCCGCGCACCGACCAATCGAAGGTAGGAGAGCATACGCTGATGTGAAGGTCCGTGCCCAGCGCAGGATAGAGCCCCGGTGATGCGCTCAAGGGTCCTTGTCCTGACTGGGCGAGGGGGGATAGTCCCCCGACTGGTCGGGAGGGGCGTTCGCCGACGGATCGGTCCGGACGCTCAGCTCTGGACGATGCTCTGCAGGGCTTCCATCATGTCCAGAGGCGAAACGTAACCCAGCACGTCTCCGGATGCGGAGTCGCAGACGACGACGGCCGAGGGCCGCACGCGGCGGATGTCATGGTCCACGTTCTTGATGTCGGTCTCAGGATTGACCTTGACGACGTTCTCGTCCATGATGTCCTTGGCGCAGGCGACGGTCGGGTCCTTTGCCTCGACTACAGTCTTGGCGACGATGATGTCCATCGTGATGGCACCCACGATCTCTTTCCCGGCCCTCACGAGGGCGGTACCGTAGTAGCCCTGGAGCAGCCGCTTGGCCACCTGCTGCACGGTCTCGTCGGGTCCGACGATGATATATTCGTCATCCACCTTAAGGTCAGATACTAACATAGCGCATCACTTACCTGCCGCAGATACACACTGAGTTTTAAAAAAGTTTAGCATGAGGCGCGGCCTCGCCTCAGATCGTCTGATGTCGTCGCACCTCATAGAGGATGATGGCCGCCAGCCCTATCTCGGACAGCCCCTTGATCTCCGGAAGGTGGACGGACACGCCGGTCTCCACCTGTCCCTTGAGGCCGGGCGGATTGACGCCGCTGAACACCAGCATGACCTCGCCCTCGCCCTTGAGCTCGCCGCCAATGGCCTCGGTATCGATCTCGGTGCTCTCCTTCGTGTGCTCGATGAGATAGGCCTTGTCGGGACCGAAGAGGTTAACTGCCTCGAAGAGATCGTCGACGGCCATCACCGTGCGCCCCTCCGTCCATGCCAGATGCTGGACCTCCTTCACCCCGCGTGTCTTTGCGTCGGTCATGGGGCGTGAGAGGACGAGGATGTCCACGTTGAAGGCGAAGACCGTCTTAGCGAACTCCTCCAGCTTGCGGGCGTTGGCCACGTCATGGTAGACGACAATGAGGGTCAATGCCCTGCGATGTGCTGCCCAATGTATAAATCTTCATCAGTGCACGGCGGGATGTGTATGGCAGGGGACGCGGGGAGGGGCTCGATCAAGCTCATTGCTGCGGGCGAGACCGCCCTGCGCGCCGTGAACGGGCTCAGGGGCTCTGGTCGCGTGGTGGCCGTGTTCCGCCGGGCCGTGCACCTTGAGCTACCCCCTGCGGGTATGGCCGCGGTGTGCGTGCGCGATGTGGCCCCCGCCCCGCTCAACCTCGTGGCGGAGCTCTCACAAACAATGGACCTCGGTACTCTCTTTGCTCGGGACGATAGTGTGCGTCGGGAAGGGACATCGCTTGTGGTCGGTGAGCTGGCGTTCGATCTTGTGAGCGCTCCCGTATGGCATCCCCCTCCCCCGCCTGTCGCTATCGACTGGTCGGGCCTGTCGGACCGCGCGCACATCTGTGCAGCGACGGCCGCGGGCGTGCGGGAAGGGCTCGGCCCACTGGCGGCGGCAACGCTGGACGGGGAGAGGCCTGACGAGCTGGGTGCGCTCGCCCGGACGGCCCATGGACCTGTCCTGCTCCTTAGGGAAGGGGTGCAGATCAAGGATATCACGCTCGTATGTCGGGGTGCCCGCCAACTGGTAGGCCTCGGACCGGGCCTCACACCATCGGGTGACGACGTGCTGGTGGGGATGCTGGCGGTGCTCTCACTGGCTGGTGAGACGTGGGTGGGTGAGGCCGTGGCGCCGGCGGTGCGTGATACGCCCGATTTCTCCCAGGCCGTGCTGCTGGAAGCGTGCAGGGGCGGGTTCGCAGCGGACGTGGACGCGCTGGCACGTGCGCTCCTCGCGGGCAACGCTGATGCCGTCGATGCCGCGTCGCGAGAGCTTCTTGATCACGGGGCCACTTCAGGCTCCGACATCTGTGCAGGTGTCGCCCTCGGGGCCTCGCTCGTGACCGACCTGCATAACACATAAATCATTTCGGCAGCTTCCCCTGACGTTCCGTGATCACCATGGTCGTGCGCGCTATCATCCAGAAGAACGCCTACCGTGACTCCGTATTCCTCATGAACCTCTCCCGCCGTCTTGGAGAGATGGACGGTGTCGGTAAGGCACACGCCCTCATGGGCACACCGACGAACATCAGACTGCTGAAGGAGGACGGCCTCCTCGTGCCCGAGCTGGAGGGCGCAGGGCCCAACGACCTCCTCGTTGTTGTCGAGGCGGCGAGCGACGACGTTGCGGACGCTGCCGTGAAGGCCGCGACCAGTACAGCCACAGCGCTTCGAGATGCAGGTGAACGGGCGTTCCCGTCCACCGCTGCCGCCCTGGAAGGATCGCCGGGCGCGAACCTCGCGCTCATCTCCATCCCCGGCCCCTTCGTACGCCGCGAGGCCATGCGTGTCCTGGACGAAGGGCTGAACGTGTTCCTCTTCTCAGACAATGTCTCCCTGGAGGACGAGGTCGCTCTAAAGCAACGGGCGAAGGAGAAGGGGCTCATCGTCATTGGCCCCGGTGCTGGGACCGCGATCGTCGGTGGGACCGCGATCGCCTTCGCCAACAGTATCCGGCCCGGACCCGTGGGGATCGTAGGTGCGTCCGGCACCGGTATACAGGAGATCACCGTCCAGCTTCATCGCAGGGGCGGTGGCATCACCCACGCCATCGGGACGGGAGGCAGGGACCTCTACCGCGACGTAGGGGGTATCTCCTTCCTGACCGGTATGGACGCCCTTATCGCGGACAAGGACACCAAGGTGCTCGTGCTCGTGTCCAAGCCCGCCCATCCTGAAGTGGAGGCACTGGTGCTCGAACGGGCGAGGGCCGCCAAGGCGGCCGGAAAGCCGGTCATTGTCCATTTCATCGGCGGGGATCCCGTCGCCGTGGAGGCTGCCGGGCTCGTACCAGCGGCCACTCTGGAGGACGCTGCGGCCGCCGCCCTGGCCCTCCTCCATGGTAAGGAGCACTCACCGATCATCTTCTCCGCTCCGCGGGATGAGGTCATGGCCATGGCTCGACAGGCCCAAGATGGCCTCATCGATGGCCAGACCGATATACGTGGCCTCTTCTCCGGCGGGACGTTGTGCGGCGAGGCGCTCCTGGTGCTGGGACCGGTCCTCGGTCCGGTCCGCTCTAACGCCACCAAGAACCCTGCGCTCAAGCTGGCCGATCCCAATGTCAGCGAGGGCAACACCTGCGTGGACCTGGGCGAGGAGGAGTTCACCCAGGGACGCCCCCATCCCATGATCGACCATACGCTCCGCTGCCAACGCCTGGTGCAGGAGGCCCGCGATCCGGCCACTGCGGTCATACTCCTCGATGTGGTACTGGGGTACGGTTCCTCGGAGGATCCCGCCGGCTCCCTCATCCCCGCGATCCAGGAAGCGAAAGCGATCGCCGCTGCAGAGGGCAGGTCGCTGGTCGTCGTAGCCTCGGTATGTGGTACCGACCTCGATCCCCAGGACCTGGCCAGCCAGGAGGCCGCCCTCCGGGAGGCGGGGGTCGTAGTACTTCCATCCAACGCACAGGCTGCGCGCATGGCGGCACTTATCGCCACTCGCGGAGATGCTGAGAAGATAATCTTCGGGTGATGCTCATGGACCTTCTGAACAATGACCTATCTGTGCTCAACATCGGCCTCAAGGGGTTCGCTTCGGACCTGAACGCTCAAGGGACCGCGGTCTCCCACGTGGACTGGCGCCCCCCTGCCGGGGGCGATCCTGCCCTCATGGACGCGCTCGATGCGCTCAGGGGCGAACGGCTCGATAAAGCGAACCGCACGGCCGTGGAACACCTCATGGCGGCACGACCCACGCTCGTCGGGGTTGGGATCGCTCGCGACATCATCCCCGGGATGACGGACACAAGCATCCTTCACGCGGGACCCCCGATCACCTGGGATCGCATGTGCGGCCCGACCCGCGGCGCCATAATGGGAGCGCTCGTGTACGAGGGGCTTGCCCAGGACTATGATGAGGCTGCAAGTATCGGTGCTTCGGAGGAGATCACCTTCGATCCCTGTCACCATCACAGTACTGTCGGACCCATGACCGGTGTAGTGTCGCCCTCCATGCCCGTGTGGATCGTGGAGAACCATGCCGAGGGCACGGGGAACCGGGCGTTCTGTACCCTCAACGAAGGTCTGGGAAAAGTGCTCCGGTTCGGCGCCTACGGCGATGATATCATCGCTCACCTCAAGTGGATGGAAGAGGTGCTGGGCCCCGGACTGACGGCTACCATGGAGCTGGCGGGACCCCTCGACCTGGGCACCATCATCTCCCAGGCGCTCCAGATGGGCGACGAGTGCCACAATCGCAACAAGGCCGCGACATCTCTGCTGGTCCGCGCGCTCGCACCGTCCCTTGCGGAGACGGACCTGCCCAAGTCCGACATTGTGCGCATCTTGCGGTTCATCGACTCGAACGACCATTTCTTCCTCAATATCTCCATGCCGGCGTGCAAGTGCGCCACGGACGCGGCCCATGGTATCAAGAGATCGTCCATGGTAACGTCTATGTCGAGGAACGGTACGGACTTCGGCGTGCGTGTGTCCGGATGCGATGACGCCTGGTTCGTGGCCCCTGCCCCCGAGGTCAAGGGACTGTACTTCCCCGGCTACTCGGCCAAGGACGCCAACCCGGACCTGGGTGACTCCACCATCACGGAGAGCGCCGGTATCGGAGGATTCGCCATGGCCGCTGCCCCCGCCATCGTCCAGTTCGTGGGCGGGGTCGCCGAGGACTCGTTGAGGTACACCCGGGAGATGCTCACCATCACCCTGGCCCAGAACCCTGACCACGCCATCCCGTCGCTGGATTTCGCCGGGAGCCCCACGGGCATCGACGTGTGCAAGGTCGTGGAGTCGGGTGTGGCGCCCTTTATCAATACGGGCATCGCCCACAAGGAGCCGGGTATCGGCCAGGTGGGTGCTGGCATCGTCCGGGCCCCCATGGAGTGCTTCCATCAGGCCCTCAGACATCTCGCAGGACGCGCGTAGGCCATGGGCACGCTCCGGGACCTGCGCGCGCTGGTGGCACTCGAGCATCTGCACAACCGCGGCGAGCGTTCGTTGGCGTCCTTGTTTGCCGTCCTCCTGGTGCTTGCTGCGCTCGCTGCTCTCCCGATGGTCGTGGGCAGAGGCCCCCTCCTATCGCAGGAGAGGTTCACTGTCCTCGTGCTCGCCGACGGCCCCTCGGCCTTCGAGGACATGCTCGTCAGGGACGGCAGGTTCGTCGTCCACCGCGCCCCGGGAAGGCCCCTGAAGGGAGTCTCCCTGGAATCGTACGATGCGGCCATCCGCATCCGGGCCGAGCTCGATGCCGCTGCGTTCAGTCGGGACCTCACGATCGGTATGAAGGTGGCAGAACGCCCCTCCTCGATCCCGCTGGTATCTGCTGTACGCGAGCTGGCCGCCCGGTACTCCGAGGGTGTGCTGCGTGCAAGCCTGAAGGTGCACGGGCTCGACCACGCTGACACTGCGCCACCGACCCGGCTGGTGGTCGAACCGTCCCGAGCTTTGGGAAGCCCGGGAGGACCGGGCAACCCTCTGACCTCGGCACGGGAGGTACTGGGAGCTCCCTCGTTGAGCGACACCCTCCTCGCTACTGCCAACGACGTGAATGTCGACGACTCCACACAGCTCGATGAGATGGGTGCAGAGGTCCCTGCGGGTGCCATCGACCGTTTGCGCGAACAACTGGCCACCGAAACGGACGGTGCTGACGATTCCGGTCTTCCCTGGGAGACCACTCCGCTCAGGCGGTACCTAATCCCCACTCTACTGCTCCTTCCTGCCTTCGTGCTCTCCTCCGCCCTATCACAGAGCGTGGCCCGGGAGAAGACACGGCGCTCGGGAGAAGTGCTCCTCTCCTGCCCGGTGTCACCAGCCCTCGTGCTAATTGCCAAGGCCGTCTACTACATCGCGCCCTCCCTGGGGCTGGCCGCCCTCCTTCTGCTTGTCTCATCTCCCGGCCTCGGAGTCGGGGCACTGGCCACAGCGGCGCTGGCGGTCGCAGGGGTTCATGTGCTCGTGTTCTCGGTGGACCTTGCCATTGGTGTGTGGTTCACCCGTCTCAGTGAACTTATGTCGGCCATGGTGATCGTCCACATGGGTCTTGTAATGCTCATCTTCATCCCCGCCGCGGCTCCCGCCATCTCCCCGATCCATAGTCTTTCCCCGCTCACGCTCCTGGCCGACGTGTTGGAGGGCGTCCCCGTGGATGGATACCGGCTCGCCTTCGCCCTGTCCATCCCCGGTATGTTAGTGCTCGCGGCCCTCCCCCTGGCCCTCGTGCTCTTTGGCGGGAGCGCCCTCTCAGGCACACCCTCGCTCGCCGAGGAGCTCGCCTTCACCCTCTGGAGGAGCACGGTCCGTCACGGGCGGTGGACCCTTTACCTCGCATGCTTCCTCTCTCAGGCAGTGGGGGCGGCCGCGTCCCTGGTAGTGCAGCTGGCGCTCATGCTGATGCTGTTCGTGTTCCGCTCGTACGTTGCCTTCCTCGTCTGCCTCCTGACGTGGGTGACCATCGAGGAGGTGTCAAAGATCTATGTGGGGTGGAGCCTACGTCAACGGCCCGACCTGGACGTTGGCGGGAAGAGGACCATCGTCACCATGTGCATCATATCCGCCCTGGGCTTCTGGTGTTTCGAGCTGGTCACCAAGATCGTGTTCCTTCTACCGGCCATCTCCTCCGCCGGTGGGCTCATCGCGGTGGGGACTGCGGGGATGCTGGGCGGGTACATGCGTCTCCTTGCCTTATCATCAGTGGCCCACATCGTCCTGACGTCCATTGCCACCATCGGTGTGGTCCAGGGCACGAGGCAGGCCGTGGTGGGCTACATTGCCGCATCATCGCTGCTGCACCTGGCGTTCAACGTGTGGGTGCTCGGCGGTATCTGAACTGCCCAGGAAGAATTGTGGTATTTCTAGTCTGGAAAACGCGCCCTTGACCTTATTAGGCCTAAACGTGGCTTATTAACCTATTTGGCGTTTAAGGGCCACAGTTTGGCCTATTTTTCTAAAGAAATGTCGAGATTGCCCTTCCCCCACCAAAAACTATAAATAGTAGAGATTTTCTCCCACCGCCGAGAGGTCCCACCGCGTCCTACGAATAGGGGATGCATGGTCAGGACGTCTCATGTCAAGGAGCAAGAGACACCATGGATGGATATGCGACACAGGAGAAGATTCAGTGCCCGTCCTGCGGGGCAATCGGGACCGACGAGATGGTCGTCGGAAAGACAGATGTGAACAAGCGCGGTGTGCGCGAGATCCACAACGTTATGAAGTGCACTTGCGGCAAGGTCTATCGAGGCAAGATCACCAAGAGCATCAAATTCGCGGACCGCCCCAGAGGCCCTCCCGGCAGGGGCCCTCCACGACGACGATAACCTAACCACCTCTATAAACACACAATCTGCCAAGAGGTAACGGGCCCAGGGGAGCCCGCGCTATTCCACATATCGTATCTTAGACCGGACCTTTCCATCCCGACGGACGATCCGGCCCCCCGGTTGGTGAATATATCGATGATTGAACCATCTATTCTCAAAATGTACCCATTTTGCTTTAAATCGGCTTAATAACGATAATCTTTGGATTGGAAAGATCATAACGGTAATACATAGTTATCTGCGGCGATAGCGAGACGCCTCCGGGATAAATTTTATCCTCTGGAATAATTCTAGATAATCCTTTTAATAAATGAACGCCAACGTGATTATTGACGAACCCAGAACACGGAGATGTATGTTATGAGAATCCGAATGAAGCGACTCGTACGGTCCAAGCGCGGTGTGACACCTGTCATTGCCATCATCCTGTTGCTCATGATGACGGTAGCAGCTGCAGGTGCGGCCTATCTCTGGATCACGAAGATCCAGAAGACGATTACCACACAGGCAGAGAAGCAGATCATGACCAGCTTCCAGCAGGGCACGCTGCAGGTCATCTCCGCGTATGCGTGTGAATCCAACTGCACCATTCTAGGTAACAGAGGCTGCGACGACAGGTCCAAGGTAAATGACGATGTGCTCACTTACCACGGTGCAGCTCCAGAGTCGAAGTGGGCTGCGAACCTCACTTCGAAGGGATGTTCGCTTGGTGGGGCACTGTGCCTCCTTGTGCGCAACACCGGTAACACCGTGGTGCGCATGAGCGACCTCGGCTCCGCCCAGGTTGTCTACGAGCTCCCCGAGGCGCCCGAGCTCGGTGAGCGCCCGATGATGAGCAAGACCATCGGTGCGACCTTCAGCGGCAGCGGTAATGACATGTGCTGCAAGTTCTCCGAGATAGCCACCGAGGGCAAGTGCGGGGACCAGAAGTCCGTGGCCAGCCGCGAGACCTTTATCCTCAGCTTCTTCGGGAAGTTCAAGACCGCGAATGGCGAGTCACGGAGGATGTGGTACGGGGATGTGAAGGACCAGCGCATCATCATTGGTCTGAACCTGCCCAGCGGATTCAAGGTATCGCACCAGGTCGTGT
>Ga0187833_10001113_pt1 | contig 31247 bp, 29 predicted proteins | sample ETNtaG_37_FD_167968 | JGI IMG/M metagenome (GOLD analysis project Ga0187833, IMG submission 167968) | Marine microbial and viral communities from oxygen minimum zone, Eastern Pacific Ocean - ETNP2014_SV_400_PacBio MetaG (Illumina Assembly) | ecosystem: Environmental > Aquatic > Marine > Hypoxic...
GCCAAGACTCACACCAATGATGATATACAAGTACCTCCCCGGCAAGAACTGCGAGGCCTGTGGTGAGGAATCGTGCATGGCCCTGGCCTTGAAGCTGATCCAGCGGGAGAAGACCCCCGAGAGCTGCGGCACCATGACCGACATGGAACGGCTGGTGCTCGTCGACATCCTCACCCCGCCCATCAAGGAGGTCACGATCGGCAGTGGTGCGTCCACCATCACGATCGGCGGCGAGGAGGTGCTCTACCGGCACGAGCTCAAGTACTTCAATCCGACGGCCATCGCCGTCGACATCGCCGATACCATGGATGAGAAGATGATCAAGGAGCGTATCGCGTTCGTCAACACATTCTCAATAGAACGACTGGGGGTCATGCTTAACCTGGACATGGTCGCCATCCGGTGCGCATCGGACGATCCGGCCAAGTTCAAGAAAGCCATCGAGCTCGCCTTGAAAGAGACGGACAAGCCGTTCATGCTCTGCACGGTCGATCCGAAGATGATGGAGGAGGGTCTCAAGGTCCTCAAGGGGAAGAACCCCGTCATGTACACCGCGACGGCCAAGAACTTCGACGCTTTCGTTTCCCTCGCCAAGACGTACGATGCGACCCTCGTCCTCTACTCGAAGAGCCTATCGAAGCTGGGAACCCTTGTACGGAAGGCCGAAGCCGCCGGTCTTGAGCGGCTTGTGCTCGACCCTGCAACAGGTATAACCGGCAAAGCGTTTGGGAACTCGATCAACCGGATAGTAAAGGCGCGAAGGGCCGCCATCGAGAACGGTGTCAAGGAGCTTGGCTATCCGACCATCACGATCCCGGGCGCCGTGGGGCTCACGGAGGAGGACCCAGTGCAGGCCTTGTTCATGGAGACCCTCATTGCGAGCTCACACCTGGACAGGTTCGTGGACATGATCGTGCTCAGCTCAGTAGAGCCGTGGTCGGTCCTCCCGCTCCTCACGCTCCGTCAGAACATATACACGGACCCGAGGACAGAGCCAACGGTCAAGGCCGAGCTGTACGAGATCGGCAACCCCGACGAGCACTCGCCCGTCATCCTCACGGTGAACTTCTCCCTGACCTACTTCACAGTGGAGGGCGACCTCCGGCGGTCCGGGGTCTCCGCATGGCTCATCGTGCTCGATACCAACGGGTTCGCCGTGGACACGGCCGTGGCAGCGAACACAATGAGCGCGGACGACGTGAAAAAGTTCATCGACGACTTCAAGGTGGAGGAGAAGGTCAAGCACCGCAAGATGCTGATCCCCGGCCTGGCCGCGCAGCTACGGGGCGACCTCGAGGACACAACGGGCTGGGAAATCTTCGTGGCAGGACGGGACTCGTCTGAGATCGCAGGATTCCTCAAGAACAAGTGGGAATGGAAGGATTCTGTATGGAAAGGGTAACGATCGGCATCATCAAAACGGGCAACATCGGCATCTCACCGCTCATCGACCTCGTACTGGACGAGCGGGCGGACCGGGAGGACCTCGCATTCATCGCACGCACATCGGGACCCAAGATGGATCCCGAGAGCGCACGGGACGTGGCCGCTTCCCTCATCGCTGACAAGCCGGACCTGATTCTCTACTCGACCCCGAACGCGGCCATCGCAGGCCCCAAGGAGGTGCGGAAGCTCCTCGCCGACGCCGGCATCCCGAGCATCGTGTTCAGCGATGGGCCCGCAGCACGCGCGAAGGAGGACTTCGAGGCCGAAGGGTTGGGGTACGTCCTCATCAAGGGCGATCCCCTCATCGGAGCACGGCGGGAGTTCCTGGATCCCACCGAAATGGCCCTGTTCAACGCCGACATCATCCGCGTCCTCTCCGGGACGGGCGTGGTCCGACACATCGTCGAGCTCCTAGATGGAGCAATCGAGCGGATCAAGAGCGGCACGCTCGGGACCGACGATTTGCCCCGGATAGTCATCACACCACGCACGGTGGCCGGGCTTGGATACTACCGCAATCCCTACGCGCTCGCCAAGGCAATGGCCGCCTATCGCATGGCCGAGACCGTGGCGGCGATAGACTTCGAGGCCTGCTTCAAGCTCAAGGACGAGCGGGAGTACGTCCTGATGGCATGTACCGCTCACGAGGTGCTGGCCGCGGCCGCACGTCTTGTCGACGAGGCACGTGATATCGAGAAAGGCAACGATACCGTGCTGAGGACATCACATTCCAAGAGCGGTGCGGTGACCGAACGGTCGGGACTGCTCGAGGGGGCGGACTGAAATGGAAATCGAGGACACATTCTCAGAGGTATTCAGCACGAAGTGCGGGCGGTTCCTCATCACGGCCGCGAACGAACGATGGGCACGCATCGCTGCCCAGGCCTCCGTGGGCTTCGCTACATCCATCATCTTCTGCGACGCTGAAGCTGGCATCGACACGTTCGTCGAGTCAGGACCCGACGGCCGGCCCGGGTACTCGGTGATGATCACCAATCCCTCAGCGAAGAAATTGAAGGACCAGCTCCTAGAGCGGATTGGTCAATGCGTCCTCACCGCGCCTACCACCGCATGCTTCAACCTCATCGAATCGGAGGAGCCATTCCCCATCGGCAAGATGATGAACTGCTTCGGCGACGGGTATGGAACGGCAGTCGAGCGATGGGGCCGGAAGCTCTACTCGATCCCGATCATGGGCGGCGAGTTCCTGATCGAGGAGAATTTCGGATATACCAAGGGCTACTCAGGCAACCTCTGGGTCATGGTCAACGATGTCGAGAAGGGTCTTACCTCGTGCGAGCGGGTGATCGAAGGGATCGAAGGGACCGAGGGCATCATCGCCCCCTTCCCCGGCGGCATTTGCGCGTCCGGATCTAAGGTCGGCTCCTGCACGTACACGTTCCTCAAGGCCTCCACCAACCACACGTGCTGCCCCACACTCAGTTGTAACATCGATGACTCCACGGTGCCTGAGGGCGTGGTGGCCATCTACGAGTTCATCTTCAACGCGGTCGACCTCGATACCCTGACGAAGGGCTTCAAGAGCGCCGTGGACGTGCTTACGAACGCTGAAGGTATCGAACGCCTCTCAGCAGGTAACTATGGTGGAAAGCTCGGGCCCGAGAAGATATTCCTCCGGGAGCTCTGACCGGGACATGGGACGGTGATACCAAATGGTACGTGCAATGGATTTCTACAATCTCCTGCCTAAAACGAACTGCGAGAAGTGCCCGCAGAAATCGTGCATGGCGTTCGCAATGGCGCTCCTAAAGAACGAGGCGAAGCTGGAGGAATGCCTTCCCGTAACGGCCGAGGAGTTCCAGGAGAACAGGGAGAAACTCCTGGAGATTCTAGAGACGATCAAGGGCGCCGAGGCCTCGGGCCTGATCGTGCACGAGGAGCTCTGCGACGGCTGCGCCAACTGTCTCGTGGCATGTCCCGTGAACGTGGTCGATCCCAAGGCGGCCGGAGGTAAGGGACCCGACAGCGACGAGGTCATTCTGAAGGTCATCAACGGTCGCATCAAGATCGTGAGGCTCGAGAAATGCCGCCGCGTCTCAGGCGAGGTGGCTACAAAGACGTGCCGAGTATGCGGAGACGCATGCCCCAAGAAGGCGTTCGAATTCATCTGAGGTTATCGATATGGGATTTCTCATCCTAGCACCACCGATCAAATGCACCCTGGTCACGGTACGAACCGCCAGACAGGGCGAGGCTCTGGAAATGGGGAAGCTCACCCAGGAGTACCGAGATGAATGCTCGACTGTCCTCATGGACGAGGATGACATGAACCGGCTCCGCGTGAAGGAGGACGCTATCGTGAAGGTCACTACCAAGGTGGGCTCCGTGGAGCTCAGGGTACGACCGACCATGAACTCACCGGGCGTCATCGCCGTGCCGCTCGGCCCGTGGGCGAACGCGCTCATCCCGACGGACACAAGTCACACGGGGATGCCGTCGTACAAGGGGATCCCGGCCGAGGTGTCCACGTCCATGGGACAAGGGATCACGAGCCTGGACAAACTACTTGGCGACCTGTACGGGGGTGCTTGAGATGGCCGAGGAAGAGAAACTCACGAACATCAAGCCCGATCTCACCGATGTCACGGACGTCACGTGCCCGTTTTGCGGCAACCTCTGCGACGACATCCATATCAAGAGGACGGGGGACGACGAGGCCGAGATCTATCACGCGTGCGGGGTCGGATACTTCAAGTTCAAGAAGTCCATCACCAAGGGGGCGACGAGGAAGAACCTGCTCAGGAAGAAGAGCGGTGACAAGAAGGCTCCTGACGACGCGTTCAATGAGGCCAAGCTGGATGCGTGCATCGACAAGGCGGCCGATCTGCTCCTCGCTGCCAAGAAACCGGTGCTCTTCGGATGGGCATCCACTTCGGTGGAGGCTACCCGTGAAGGGATTGCCCTTGCGGAGGAGATCGGCGGTGTCATCGATCAGACCTCTTCCGTCTGCCATGGCCCCTCCACCCTGGCCGTCCAGGACGTGGGCATTTCCTCCTGCACACTGGGAACGGTCCTCAACCATGCGGACCTCATCATCTACTGGGGGTGCAACCCCTCCGAGGCGCACATGCGCCACATGAGCAGGTACACGGTCTACCCCAGGGGCGCCTTCAGGGAGAAGGGACGCCAGGACCGGGAGGTCGTCGTCGTCGACGTCAGGGAGACCGCGTCCACGAGTGTCGCCACCCAGTTCATCAAGGTTGATCCGAACGCGGATTACGAGCTGATCCACGCGCTCAGGCTCGCTATGAAGGGGGAGGAGCTACCGGACGAGATACCTGGCACGGGCGTCATCAAGAAGAAGGTCATGAAGCTCGCCCAGAGGCTCAAGCGCTCGAAGTTCTGCGCGTTCTTCTTCGGCCTCGGGCTGACCATGACACGCGGCAGGCATCGGAACATCGACGCTATCCTCTCTCTTGGGGCCGAGCTCAACAAGGACACGAAGGTCGTCATCCGCCCCATGCGTGGCCATTACAATGTCACGGGCGCCGCCGAGGTGTTCACGTGGCAGACGGGTTACCCGTTCGCCGTGGACCTCACGAGGGGGTATGCAAGATACAATCCCGGAGAGACCTCGCTGGTGGACCTGCTGATGCGGGACGATGCGGACTGCCTGTTCATCGTCGCGTCCGATCCGGTCGCGCACCTCCCGAAGGAGGCTGCACGACGGTTCAGCAATATGCCGGTCATCGTCATCGATCCTCACGAGACCATCACGTCCAAGTTCGCCGACGTCTACCTCCCATGCGCGGTCACCGGAGTTGAGGCCGAGGGGACGGCCTACCGAATGGACGGGGTCCCCATACGACTGAAGAAGGTCATCAATAGTGACGTGCCGTCGGACACGGACATCGTCGCGAAGATCCTTGAACGTGTCAAGGAGAAAAGAGGGGGCAAGTAGAATGGGACTGATACTCAAGAACGGTATCGTCTTCGATCCCAAGAACGGGATCCGTGGCGAGAAGATGGACCTCTTCATCAAGGACGGGAAGATGGTCGCCGAGAAAGATCTCGGCAAAAAGGCCGAGACCATTGACCTGGCCGGGAAGGTAGTGTTCCCGGGCGGCGTCGACATCCATGCGCATATCGCCGGCTCGAAGGTGAACAGCGGCCGGCTCTTCAGACCAGAGGACAGCCGGATGCGCACCGTCCCGAGAACGAACGTCACACGGGCCGGCTCCGGTTTCTCCGTACCCACAACGTTTCTGACCGGGTACACCTACTCCGAGATGGGCTACACAACGGTCATCGAGCCTGCGGTCCCTCCTCTGAAGGCCAGGCACACCCACGAAGAGTTCCATGATATCCCGATGCTCGACAAGACCGGGCTCCTCCTCTTGGGCAACAATCATCAGGTCATCGAGTACCTCAAGGCCGGCGACATCGATCGATGCAAGGAGTGGGTCGCATGGATGCTCTTGGCCACCAAGTGCTATGGTATCAAATGCGTGAACCCTGGCGGTACGGCCAGCTGGGCGTGGGGCAAGAACGTTGACGGCCTTGACGATCCCTGCACGCACTTCGAGGTGACGCCGCGGGAGATCATCCGGGGTCTTGTGGACATCAACGAGAGCCTCGGGCTCCCCCATGCGGTTCACCTCCACTGCAACAACCTCGGCACCCCCGGTAACTACACGACCGCGCTCGAGACCATCGACTCCGTCAAAGGCCTCACCAACAAGGAACGGTCCGTCCTGCACATCACACACCTACAGTTCAACGGGTACGGTGGCGACTCCTGGAGGACGTTCGAGTCCAGGGGGGTCGAGCTCGCCGAGAAGATCGACAAGACCCCGAACATCACGGTCGACACGGGGAACGTCTGCTTCGAGCCCACAACGACCATGACGGCCGACGGGCCCTTCGAGTTCCATCTCCACCAGCTCGGCAAGCAGAAATGGATAAACTTCGACGTTGAGCTCGAGGCTGGTACTGGGGTCGTTCCCTACGAGTATCGGAAGGATGTCAGCGTGAACGCGATCCAGTGGGCCGTCGGTCTCGAGATGGTCCTTGCGTTAAAGGACCTTGCGAAGATACACCTGAGCACGGACCATCCGAACGGTGGCCCCTTCACATGCTATGCGGAGATGATCGCATGGCTCATGTCCAAGAAGGCCAGGGCCGAGACCATAGCCACGCTCCACGATGCCGTGAAGAGCAAGGCCGCCATCTCCGACATGGACCGTGAACTGGACCTCTTCGATATCTGTCTTATCACACGAGGCACCGCACAGACCCTTGGTCTCGCTAACAAGGGGCACCTGGGGATCGGTGCCGATGCGGACGTTGCGGTGTACGACATCGGTGTCGAGGAGAAGGACGGCGCAACGATCGAACGTGCCTTCAGGCACTGTGCATACACCATCAAGGGCGGCCAACTCGCGGTCAAGGACGGGAAGGTCGTCAATGCCGTTACGGGAAGGACGCTCTGGATCGACACGAAACCCCGGACGGACGTCATCGAGAAGGACCTGAGAAAGCGGTTCGAAGGGTACTACTCCGTTTCGCTCGATAACTACCCCGTGCAGATGGACTATCTCGGGGAGAGCGAGATGGTCATGGAGAGGTGTAAGAAATGAAGATACTCCTGCGGTCCAAGAACAATGTAGACGACATCAATGTCGAGGCCGATGGTGTCAACCACCAGCTCTTCGGGATGACCCTTGCTGAGATCAAGAAGGTAGCCGTCCACGAGGGGAACCAGGAACGCACACTGAGTGACTTCTTCGATGTGACCATCGAGGACGAGAAGGGTAAAGGCCGACTGATCGTGCTCGAGGGTGACGATCTGAGCAAGTTCAAGCGCATCGGCGAGGCCCTCGCTGAGGGCGAGGTCCAGGTGAACGGGGACGGCGGTATGTACTGCGGCTACCGGATGTCGGGCGGCAGGATCGTGGTGGAAGGAAACTGCGACGCGTTCTGTGGCATGGACATGTCCGGTGGCGAGCTCGTCATCAAGGGCAACGCATCCGACTACCTGGGCGCGGCCTACAGGGGTGAGTCAGCGGGCATGAAGGGTGGCAGGATCACAGTACACGGGAACGCAGGTGTCGAGGTTGGCAGCAGGCTCGCCGGTGGCACGATCGTCATCAAGGGTGATACTGACCTGTTCACGGGCATCCACATGAAGAAGGGGCTCATCGTCATCGAGGGCACAGCAGGCCCACGCGTCGGTGCCCAGATGACCGGTGGGACCATCGTAGTCTCGAAAGGAGAGCTCATGCTCGGATTCAAGGAAGGGGGCTCTATCAAGGACCCCAAAATCGAGGGCGAGGGATTCAGCGGGGATTTTAAGACGTTCACCGGGGACCTCGTTGAGAACGGAAAGGGGACCATCCTCCTCATGGATTGATCCCCTACAGCTGTATCGAGGAGTAACGATGGGAACGAACGACGAGATCCTAAAGGAGCTACTGGAGACTGATCAACTGAAATTCTGTTTCCAGTGCGGTGTCTGCACCGCGAGCTGCCCAATGATGGAGCTGCTCCCTCATCACTACAATCCCCGGAGCCTTCTCCAAGGGCTCCCGTTCGATCCTGAGAAGGTCATGAATGGTACGGCCATCTGGCTGTGCGCCTGGTGCTACCGGTGTCACCGGCGATGCCCCCAAGGACTCGCGGTGCCAGAGCTCCTCCTGCAGATGAAGGACGCTGCGGCCGAGAGGGGACACCTTGAGGCGTTCAAGGAGGCCCAGGAAATCATCAAGAACGAAATGCCCCTGCCCGCGGTATGCACTTATATCGCTTCAATCCCCTTCACGGCCACGTGGAAAAACCGCAGGTCGCCGAAGCGCTCGAGAGCTTCATCACCGAATATGAACGCATGATCAAAGGGGAGGAACCACCCCCCATCACCCATGACGAGAGGATCGCCATCGTCGGTTCTGGTCCTGCGGGGCTCACGGCCGCTTGGGAACTGGCCGGGAAAGGGTATCCCGTCACGGTGTTCGAATGCCTACCCGAGGCTGGAGGCATGCCGAGAAGGTGTATACCCGAGTTCAGGCTGCCCTCAAAGGCGCTCGACGCCGACATCCAGCGGATCGAGAACCGGGGCGTGGACATCAGGACCGGTACCAAGGCCCCCGAACTCGACGACCTCCTAGAGGAGGGCTACCAAGCGGTGTTCGTCGCAACCGGTCTCCACATGAGCAGGAGGATCGGTATCGCTGGCGAGGACCTGGAAGGTGTATTCGATGTACTCGGCTTCCTGAGTGGAACGAAGACGGGCACTCGGTTCGATCTCGGGGACAAGGTTGTGATCATCGGGGGCGGTAATGTGGCCATGGACGCGGCCCGGACCGTATTGCGGCTCGGTGCCAAGGAGGCACACATCGTCTGTGGTGAATCACGGCAGGAGATGCCTGCGTTCGGGCCTGAGATCGAGGAGGCCGTTAAAGAGGGTGTTGTCCTCCATCCCGCCAGGATGCCTACGCGGATCATCGGGGCGAACGGACGATGTACGGGTGTGGAGAGCCTGAAGTGCCTTTCGGTGCTCGACCCCTTGGGTTTCTTCTGCCCGAAGGTCGAGTCCGGTACGGAGTCCGTCGTGGAGGCTGATTCCATCATAGTCGCTATCGGAATGACATTGGATCCCGGGATCCTGAGAGCGTTCAAGCTCGCTGGAAGGGGCACAATCATCGCAGATCCGTTCAGCATGGAGACGAGCCGGTCCATCGTGTTCGCCGGGGGGGACGCGGTGTCGGGCCCCGCCTCGGCGATGGAGGCGATCATTGCCGGAAAGCGGGCTGCCACGTCGATCGACAAGTATCTCGCAGACAGAACGGAGGGGAGCTGAGGACCGTGGCAAAAGGAAAAGCGAGCAAGAAGACATCTGAACCCTCCAGTGATGACAACGAGATCCGAGTGGGCGTGTTCGTGTGCCACTGCGGTCTGAACATCGCCGGGTCCGTTGACGTTGAGGGCGTCGCCAAGTTCGCGTCCACGCTCCCGAACGTCGTCGTTGCGAAGACCAACAGGTACTGCTGCTCGGACCCGGGGCAGGATGAAATCAGGACCGACATCAAGGAGGAAAAATTGAACAGGGTCGTTGTCGCATCCTGCACCCCCCGTCTCCACGAGCCCACCTTCCGAAAGGCCTGTGAGGCGGCCGGGTTGAACAAATACCTGTTTGAGATGGCCAACATTCGGGACCACTGCAGCTGGGTCCACCTATATGAGAAGGAGAAAGGCACCCAGAAAGCCAAGGATCTGGTCAGGATGGCGGTGGCCAAGGTATCCCTGCTCAGGCCCCAGGTGGAGCTCGAGGTCCCCGTGATAAGGAAGACCCTGATCGTCGGTGGCGGGGTCGCCGGGCTACAGGCCGCTCTCGACCTAGCTGACACAGGATACAAGGTCTACCTCGTGGAGAAGGAGCCCAGCATCGGGGGCAGGATGGCCCAGATCGACAAGACCTTCCCCACACTGGACTGCTCCATCTGCATCCTCGCGCCGGTGATGTCCGACGTGGGCCGACACCCGAACATCGAGCTCATGGCCAACAGCGAGGTCGTTGACGTTAAAGGGTACATCGGGAACTTCACGGCGACGGTCCTGAAGAGGCCCCGGTACGTCGTGGAGGAGTGCAAGGCCTGCGGGGACTGCGCCAAGGTTTGCCCGGTCCAGGTCCCCAACAAGTTCGACACAGGCTTCGCCCCGCGGAAGGCCATCTACACGCCCTTCGCCCAGGCAGTGCCATCGACCTTTATCGTGGACATGGACAGCTGCATACGGTGCCACGAATGCGTGAGGGTGTGCAAGGCCTCGGGTGCGGGGGTGATCGACCTCCGGCAGGAGCCCGAGAAGGTCGAACTCGATGTGGGCACCGTCATCATCGCAACCGGCGCGGATGTGTACGATCCCTCTCCCCTGAAGATGTACGGCTACGGTCGGTTCCCGAACGTCCTTACATCGCTTGAGTTCGAGCGCCTGATCAACGCCGGCGGGCCTTCCGGAGGTCATCTGATACGGCCCAGCGACCGGGCGATACCGGAGTCGGTGGCGTTCGTCCAGTGCGTGGGCTCGCGATCCGAGAAATGCGGCCTGCCCTACTGCAGCAGCGTATGCTGCATGAACTCCATCAAGGACGCCCTGCTCATCAAGGAGCACTGGCCTGACACCAAGATCTACGTGTTCTTCGTGGACATGCGGTGCTTCGGCAAGGGATACGAGGACCTCTTCAGGCGGGCGAAGGCCGCGGGCGTTATATTCATCCGCGGGCTACCCGCCGAGATCTTCGAGCGCAAGGGAGGGGACCTGCGTCTAGTCGGAGAGAACACCCTTCAAAAGGAGTTGTACCAGATCGACACAGGGATGGTGATCCTGTCCATCGGTCTGAAGCCCGGGGAGGACGCCGACAAGATCCAGCGCCTCTTCAACCTGTCCCGGACCGCGGACGGATTCTTCATGGAAGCGCACCCACAGCTCCGGCCGGTGGACGCGCCCACCGGCGGTATCTTCTTCGCCGGGACCGCAGAATCACCCAAGGCCATCAAGGACAGTGTGACCCAGGCCAGCGCCGCGGCTGCCCGCGCGAGCATCCTCATGGCCAAGGGAAAGGTGAAGGTGGAGGCAATCACGCCGAAGCTGATCGACGAGAAGTGCATAGGTTGCGGCCTGTGCGCCAAGGTCTGCCCCTACAACGCCATCGCCTTCGACAAGAAGACTAAGAAGATTACGATCATCGAGGCCGCGTGCCACGGGTGCGGCACCTGCGGAGCGGAATGTCCCTCAGCCGCCTTGGTCATGCGCCACTTCACCGACGAGCAGATCTTCTCCCAGATCGACGCGGCCACCGCGGAGGACGCCGACAAGAAGATCCTGGCGTTCTGCTGCAACTGGTGCTCCTATGCGGGAGCGGACTTCGCGGGAGTGAGCCGGATGCAGTACCCCACCAGCGTGCGCATAATCAGGATGATGTGCTCGGGGAGGATGGCCAAGAAGTTCATCGAGCGGGCCTTCGCACGGGGGGTCGCCACGGTGCTCGTCTCGGGCTGCCACATCGGCGACTGTCACTACATCGACGCCAATCATTATGCCAAGAAGCGTGTGGAGCGCTTCTGGAAGAGGATGGATAAGCTGGGTCTTGACAAGAACCGGTTGCACCTGGGATGGTTCTCCGCCGCCGAGGGCCAGATGTTCGCTGACACGATCGAACAGATGCATACCATCGTCGAGAACGTGACGAAGGAAGAACTGGACAAGACGAAGAAAGCCTTCGAGAAAGCCCTAGGAGGTGGTGACTGATGAGATGCATGTTGAACACGGGCAGGACGGTCGGTCAGGGTATTGCCCTCGAGGTCGGAAAGACCTCGTCGGAGTACTACGAGGAGGTTGCCGTGGCGTTCATGAACGGGGATGACATGGATGACCTGGGTATCACGGAGAACGCTCCGGTCAAGATTACCACGGGATCAGGTTCGGTGGTGGTCCGGGCAAGTAAAGGCCAGCTCGACCGGGGCAACGTGTTCATACCAGTAGGCCCTTGGGCCAACGCCCTCATCGGCGGGGACACCGGGGGTACCGGTATGCCGCGGTTCAAGGGTGTGTGGATCGAGCTTTCGAAGACCGAGGACGGACCGACCACGCTCAACGACCTTCTCCCTTTTAAGGAGAAGATCGCCCAAGCGCCCGACCAGACGCCTCCCCCTCCACTCCCCCCCGAGGACGAGCGGTCGATCATGACCGACGTTGTCTGCCCCTTCTGCGGCTGCCTGTGCGACGACGTGGAGCTCGTGATGTGCAAAGGAATGGTCAGGGACATGGAGGTGGGGTGTGACATCGCGAGGAGCAGATTCGTCAACTGGGACCGTGACCGGGCGAAGCCCGCTGTGAGGAAGAAGGGGAAGCTCGTGGACGTTCCCCTCGATGAGGCCTTGGACAAGGCCGCCGAGATCCTGAAAAGCGCGGACTTCCCTCTGATCTACGGCCTCAGTTCCACCGAGTCCGACGCCCAGCGGCGCGCCATCGAGCTCGCAGAACTGCTCGGGGCGACCATCGACAACACGTCCTCCGTGTGCCACGGACCGACCGTGATGGCCGCTCAGGACGTCGGGGTGTCGAAGTGCACTCTCGGTGAGGTGCGGAACCGGGCGGACCTCGTGGTCTACTGGGGATGTAATCCCGCCGAGGCCCACATCAGGCATATCACACGATATTCCGGAACGCCCGAGGGCATGTTCACCACTGAAGGAAGGAAGGACCGCACCATCGTCCACGTGGACGTGCGTGAGACCAAGACCTCCCAGGTGGACTCCCGATGGAAGTATACATACCGGCTGGCGGACCAGTTCATCAAGGTCAGGCAGGGCCAGGACTACGAGCTGCTATCCGCATTGCGTGCCACGCTCAAGGGGCACGACGTGGGTGACGTTGGCGGTGTCCCGGCCAGCACCATCAAGGAGCTGGCCGAGCGGATGAAGAGCTGCAAGTTCGGGATCATCTTCTTCGGCCTGGGGCTCACCATGTCCGCGGGCCGCCACATGAACGTCAACGCGGCGCTACGCCTGGTCAGGGACCTGAACGACCATACGAAGTTCACCATCCTCCCTATGCGAGGCCATTACAATGTGACGGGGATCAACACGGTCATGACGTGGATCACAGGCTATCCTTTCGCTGTCAACCTCTCACGAGGCTACCCTGTGTACAATCCGGGAGAGTTCTCGGCCGTCGACATGCTGACACGAAAGGAGTGCGATGCCGCTTTGATCATCTCCTCGGACCCAGCCGCCCACTTCCCACGGGAAGCGGTCGAGCATCTGGCGAACATCCCCACCATCATCATCGATCCGAAGCACAACCTCACCTCGTCCATCGCCGATGTCCTGATCCCCTCAGCGATCGCCGGCATCGAGTGCGAGGGTACAGCCTACAGGATGGACGGCATCCCTATCAGGCTTAGAAAGGTGGTCGAGTCCGACCAGCTGCCCGATAAGGTAGTTCTTGAGAAAATTATCGAGAGGGTGAGATCATGAGCCTGGTCATAGAGAACGGCACCGTGTACGATCCCGCGAACGGGATCGACGGGGAGAAGATGGACATCTTCATCAAGGACGGAAAGATCGTCGAGGAGGCGAAGGGAAAAGTCATCGATGCCACGGGTCTCATCGTCTTTCCAGGCGGCCTTGACATCCACACCCACATCTCTGGAGGGAAGGTGAACCTTGGCCGGTTGTTCAGACCGGAGGACCATCGCAAGGACCCGGTACCGAAGACCGCGGTCACGCGCGCGGGGACCGGGTACTCGATCCCGACGACCTACGTGACGGGGTACCGTTACGCGACCATGGGGTACACGACGGTGATGGAGCCCGCGATCACTCCGCTATCAGCCCGGCATACGCACGAGGAGCTGAACGACACGCCCATCCTGGACAAGGCCGCCTACACCCTCTTGGGAAATAACCACTTCGTCATGCATTATATCAAGGAGGGGGATCGGGAGAACCTCAAGAACACCATTGCCTGGTTCCTGGGTGCATCGAAGGGGTACGCGGTGAAACTTGTGAATCCCGGTGGCGTGGAGAACTGGAAGTGGGGCCGTGACGTGGAAAGCCTCGACGATCCCGTGGACAACTACGACGTCACACCGCGGGAGGTGCTTGCGGGCCTCGCCAGGGCGAACGATGAGATGGGGCTTCCTCACCCCATCCACGTGCACGCCAACAATCTGGGGATGCCCGGTAACTACGAGACCACCATCGAGACGATCAACGCGGTCAAGGACAGGATCCACCTCACACACCTGCAGTTCCAGGCATACACCGGCGAGGGATGGAAGGACTTCGGTTCCGGAATGGCCGAGATCGCGAAGTTGATCAACCGGTGTGACCACGTGACGTGTGACATGGGACAGGTCCTGTTCGACGAGACCACCACCATGACCGCCGACGGTCCCGCACAGCACCACCTGTACCGGCTGACAGGGAACAAGTGGATCAACGCGGACGTAGAGATGGAGACCGGGGCCGGCATCGTCCCGTACCGGTACCTGGAGAGGAACCCGGTCAACGCTGTGCAATGGGCCATCGGGCTCGAGGTCGCGCTCATGATCACGGATCCGTGGAAGGTCAGCCTCACAACCGACCACCCCAACGGTGGTCCATTCTACCACTACCCGAAGATCATCTCTTGGTTGATGAGCAAGAAGGAGCGAGAGACCACCCTTGGCACGATCCACAAGGCCGCGGCTGCTCGGGCGATACTGGCGAGCCTCGATAGGGAGTACTCGCTCTATGAGATCGCTGTGATCACGCGAGCGGCCACTGCCAAGACGCTCGGGCTCAAGGGAAAGGGGCATCTCGGTATCGGGGCCGACGCCGACCTGGCCATCTACCGTTTCTCGGAGGACGACATAGAGGGATCGTTCAAACGCACGGTCTACACGATCAAGGACGGAAGGATCGTCGTGAAGAACGGGGAGGTGGTCGCCACACCCGAGGGCAAGACCTACTGGATAGACGCCGGTGGAGAGCTCACCGACGAGGACCGTCAGGTGTTCGCGAAGTACTACACGATGACATTGGAAAACTACCCCGTGCAGGCCGAGTACCTGCCGCGTGGGGAAGCCGTACGGTGCGGAGGGATCTAGATGGTCGTTCTCAGACCAAAGGTCGCGTTCACGATACCAGTCGAGGCAGAATGCATATCACCCGATGTCTTCGCCGCCCGGCCCGCGAAGGAGCTGGGAAAGCTCGAGGTGCTGTGGGGGAACAAGCGGAAGCCGCTGAGCCAGCTGTTCGAGATCGATCCATCAGGCGAGGAGGACGAGATCGTCATCGAGGGCGATGTCAGCGCGGTCAAGCACATCGGAGCACGGATGACCACCGGCCTCATCACCATCCACGGGAACGCCGGGATGCACCTCGGCACAGAGATGGACGGCGGTAGAATCGTCGTCCACGGAGATGTCGGGGACTGGCTCGGCGCCGAGATGAAGGACGGCCTCATTCATGTCAAGGGCAACACTGGCAACCTCGCCGGGGCCGGCTACCGGGGCTCGAAGACCGGTATGGCGGGCGGCAGTATCATCATCGAAGGAAACGCAGGCGATGAGGTCGGGGAGCTGATGTGCGGCGGTACGATCGCCGTCGCAGGTAGCTTGGGGACCTTCGCTGGGACGCTCATGACCGGTGGCACCATCGTGTGCCTCGGTGCTCTTGGCGGGCGGGCCGGTGCCGCTATGGATGGGGGCACCATCATCGCCCTCACCCCCCCGCAGCTACTCCCCACGTTCATCCCCCAAGGGACCGATCGCCCCTCTCACGTCGGGGAGCTCCTGCAGCAGCTGAAAGGCAACGGATTACCGCTCGCAGAGGAGCAAATCGGAGCTCTCTTCGCCAGGTACGAAGGAGATATCTCCGGTAAAGGAAAGGGCGAGGTGTTCGTTCGGACTGGATGACGGACCAGGGAGGTTCACATAATGGGACTCAACGAAAGCGTCCTCGGGCTCGTCGAGCAGTTGAAGGAGAGGTGCCCTACCCAGACACTTGAATGCGGCGCCACGGTAATCGACTGTGGTGTGACATGGAAAGGGAGCGTTCAGGCGGGGCTACTGTTCGCCAAGGTCACCATGGGGGGGCTCGCCGAGGTTCAGCTGTCAACCAGACACGAGGAGGACCTGACGTACCCCGTGGTCGAGGTTCGCACCGACCACCCGACGACGGCCACCATAGCCTCGCAGATGGCAGGATGGCAGGTGGTCGCGGGTAAGTTCTTCGGTATGGGCTCGGGCCCGGCCAGGGCACTGGCCCTCAAGCCCAAGGACGTGTACGAGGTCATCGACCGTCAGCGCGAGGACGACGATGTGGCTGTGCTCTGCCTGGAAGCAAGTTCGCTCCCGAGTGACGATGTGGCGGGGACGGTCGCCGAGGAGTGTGGTATCAAACCACGAGATGTCCACATGCTCGTGGCGCGGACAGACAGCATAACCTCATCGGTCCAGCTGGCGAGCCGGACGCTCGAGATGGGCACGTTCCGGATGCTCGACGTGCTCAAGTTCGACGTGCGGAAGGTCGTCTCGGCCTTCGGCGTATCCCCGCTAGCACCCGTGTACAAGGGGCTTGCTGCCATGGGGGCCACGAACGACTCCCTCATCTACGGGGGCGACAACCTGTACTTCATCGACGGCTTCAGCCAGGAGCTCACCGACAAGGTCGTTTCCACGGGCTCCAAGAGCTATGGTAAGCGGTTCGAGCAGTTGTTCAAGGAGGCGGGGAAGGACTTCTACAAGATGGATCACGACATCTTCGCCCCTGCCAAGGTCACGGTCAACGACCTTGCTGCAGGAAAGGTTTACAGCGCCGGTCGGCTCAACCTCGAAGTGCTACGAGAGGTCTTCTCCCAGTCGTGAGGTCGGAAGAAACACAAAGGGCAAGTATTTGAACAACGGGATATAACTATTGTTATATTTGCTGTACAACCATGTAAGTTTTATGTTATTTACACGGTCTGTGCACGAAGGAGTGATAGTCATGTTGGACAAATGCCCTGGAGCAGAGAAGCTACGACGCCCATCCATCATCTTAAAGACCTGCCCTGAGTGTGGCGAGGAAATAGAACTGTTCACTACGGACGCCAAGATGGACTGCATGGAGTGCGGATTCACCGTGTACAATGATTCTATGTCCTGTGTCGAATGGTGCAAGTACGCCAAGGAGTGCGTTGGGGACGAGATCTACGAAGAGATGATGAAGATGATCGAGAAGAAAAAGAAAGCGTCCGAGTGATGTTCCAATAAAAGGATCGGACGGCCTGACCGTAACACTCCACAAGAAGCTACTTCTTCTTCGAGGTCCTCTTCTTCGAAGCCTTCTTCTTAGAGACCGCTTTCTTCGTAGCGGTTTTCTTGGTGGAGGCCTTCTTCTTGGGCGCCGCCTTCTTTGCTACCGCCTTCTTCTTGGTGGGTTTCTTTTGGGGGGCCTTCTTCTTTGCGGCAGGCGCTTCCTCCTTGACGGAAGGTGTCGGTAGGGGCTTGGTCTCCTTCTCAAACACCTTCTCAGGTTCGATCTCGGGTGCCTCTTTCTCCTCTGACGGGAGCGCTTCCGATTCTTCTTCGGCCGATTCCCCCATGGTCTTAATCTTGACCTTGGGTTCGAACGTCTCGGAGGGAGCGACGACCACGACCTCTGAGCCGGGCGCCTCCTCTGCGCGCCGTTCGGGGCCACCAGAGAGCTGGGTGTAGGTGATGATAAGGATAAGGGCAAGGATCCCAAGGAGCACCACCGACGAATCCCCCTGGTCGGTCGGGGGTTCGGGTTCAGCAGAGGGGGCAGGTGTCTGTGTGGGGAGCTTCGTGTCGTCAGCGTCCGTCGTGGTCGGTGTGCTTGTAGGCGCTTCAGGAGTGGGCTCGGGCGTGGCCTCGATGGGCTCGACGGGTGTTGGTGTGGGAGGTGGGGGTGTGGGCGTCGGACAGGTGTCATAACAGGCAACCTCATCAGCACACCACGTCTGCCCCTTACCGCAGCAGTGGCCATCGGCACATATGCCAGGGCACTCGGCATGCGCCAAGCACTCATCGCTGGTCTTCAATGTACCGGGGATGTAGCAAGTACCACCGACGCACTTGAGCCCATCAACACACTCATCGTCCACAGTGCACTCCTCGCCCCGTTGAACGGTGGCCGGCTGGACGCAGGTGCCTACGCACAGACCGCTTGCGCACTGACGCTCGCAGGAACAAGAGGCGCCGTCAGGCTGGGCGGGGAGCACGCATGCTGCGGCCTCGGCGCACCAGAACCGGTCGCCCGGACAGCATGTGCCCTCCACGCATACGAGGTGGTCACACTGCTCGTTGCACACACAGGATTCGCCCTCGCCGAGGATGTGAAGACCTTCTACGCATTGTTCATTACAGAGCACGCGACCGGGTTCGCACGTGTAGAGCTCATCGAAGATCGTGGCGTTCCCGTACGAGATGCTCATGAGAGCACAATCTATACCGAACTCGCACCGCGTCCCTGTCTCAGGACCACAGTCCCACGAGCCCTTCGCACGCATCTGGTCAGCATATCCAAGGAACTCGCGCTCGCGCTCGCCAGCCTTGATGTATGCCTGGATGAAAATGGCCTGGTTCTGGCCGAGCCCGCACTTCCATCCAGTGTCGGGACCACAGTCCCGCGAACCGGTGCGGACCAGCTCGTCCACCATGGTCAAGAGGGTCTCGTTGTGCAGGTGTTCAACCACGTGAACGTAACCATATGTGAGCCAGGCTGCCGAGGCGGCATCGTTGCACCGCCAGCCCGTGGTCGGCCCGCACTCGGACGCGCCCTTGCGGAACATCCCCTCCAGGGCCTCCAGGTAGCTCGCCTCACCGGTGAGCTCGTACAGACGTGCGTAGCCCAGCATGTAGGGTCCCTGTGAGTAGCCGTACTTGCATTGCCAGCCAGCTCGGGGGCCGCACTCGAGCGAGCCCTTGTCACCGAGGTCCCGGGCCATCGCGAGGTCCTGCTCACGGCCAAGGACCTTGTAGGCTGTCGTGTAGGCAAGAATCGTAAAGCCCTGCATCTTGCCGTCGCGACATCGACCACCGAACTTACCACCGCAGTCGATGGAGCCGGAATCGGCCAGACCCTCCAGACCCTCCTTGAACTCGGTGAGGTTTGTGGCCTCGTAGGCCGCCGCGTATCCCAGCATCATCCACGTCTGAGGCCAGGCGGCACCGCAGTTCCAACCGGTGTGCTGTCCGCAGTCCGACGTTCCCATCGCATGCAGTTCCTGCAAGGCGGTGAGGTATGCCTCTTCACCCGTCTCCTTGTAGCGAAGAGCGTAGGCGAAGATCAAGCTGCCCATCGATTCACCGGTCTGGCACTTCCATGTGGTCTTGGGTCCGCACTCGCGTGCACCCTCCAGCAGAAAGTCGTCGGGTGTAACCTCAATGGCGGTCGTCAGGGCGAGCATGCACACCAAGGCCATCACAGTAAACAGCCGGTGATCCGGGACCATGGAGGTCTCACTCCGGTCAAAACCTTATAAAAGGAACCCTCAGAGCACCCGTTCGATCTCCTCACGAGTGTACCCGAACTCCTTCATGGTGCTTTCTATCTCCTCGTCGGTGTGTCCTTTAGCACGGCATTCTTCCACGTACTCGCGTGCCTCATCCGTGGACCCGTCCTCATACTCGTCATCCCCCCCCGCACCGCGGCGGCGCCAGCGCAGTGCCACGACCGCGACCACCAGGAGGGTGATGAGGATGGCGATTACGGTCCCATGGGGCGCGAGCACGACGACGACGCACATTCCCCAAGGGAACATGTATGGAAGAGATGAGCACAGACCCCATGCCTTGCCCGTGTCCCGCCCGGCCACGACAGCGGCCGTGTCGATATGGCACCACTGCCGCCATGAGGTGTCGTTGATGAGCCGGCAGGTGCCCGTGGCTGTCTGAATGTTGGTCCTCGCGAGCACGGGAGCTACCTCGGCCAGGCACTCGTCCAACCACACATCGTCAATAAGGGTGAGACACATGTCCACTCGCCCCTCTGGCGGAGCCCTTATACGGTAGCAGTGTTCCTGCTCCAGTCCGGGAGTGATCAGGGCACAGTCGTCCACTCCCTGTGCTGTGACCAGAACGACGAGCAGGAAGATGGTGAGGAGCGTGCGAACGCAGGACATCGCTCATCCATGAAGGTGACGCTCTTTATATCGTTGTCCATGTATTACTGAAAATTGAGTAATTACTAAAAAACAAGTTTTATATCTTCATCCCCCTTCCCGGGCAACGTGGCCCGCGTCGGTATCGTCGACACATCCTTCGCCCGCTTCAACATGGGGCGGAGCGCCCGGGAGGAGATCCGCCAGCTCGCTGGTGGCATCACCATTCTGCAGCGCACCGTGCCCGGGGTGAAGGACCTTCCTGTGGCCTGCAAGAAGCTCATCGAGGAGGAGGAGTGCGAGATGGTGATGGCTCTTGGTATGCCTGGGCCCAAGCCCATCGACAAGCAATGCGCTCATGAGGCGTCGCTCGGTCTCATCGCCGCCCAGCTCCTCACCAACACACATATCCTCGAGGTGTTCGTGCATGAGGACGAGGCAAAGAGCGATAAGGAACTTGGGTGGCTGGCGGACCAGCGTGCGCGCGAGCACGCCCGTAACCTGATCACCCTGCTCCTCAAGCCCGACCTCCTGAGAAAGCGAGCAGGCACGGGACAGCGAGAAGGTTTTCCTGACGCAGGACCTGTCAAGTAGTGAGGGATTATCATGACAGAAGCATCAATTCGTCTCGGCATCGTTGCCGCGGAGTTCAACTACGACATCGTGTACGCCATGATGGAGCTGGCCAAGGAGCACGCAACGTTCCTTGACGCCGAAGTCACCCATATCATCAAGGTGCCCGGCGTGTTCGATATGCCACTGGCAGTGCGCACGCTCCTGAAGAAGAAGGATATCGACGCGGTTGTCACGCTCGGTGCTGTCATCGAGGGATCGACCGAGCACGACACGGTCGTGGCGAGCAATGCCAGCCGTCTCATCGCTGATATGTCCCTGGAGTTCGAGAAGCCCGTGGCGCTCGGGATCACCGGACCAGGAATGTCCCGGCTTGAGGCCTCCCAGCGGGTGGCCAACGCCAAGCGCGCCGTGGAGGCCGCGGTGAAGATGACGCGCATCGTGAAGGCGAACGCCTGATGGGTTCCCTTGATGAGGCGCTGGCGGCCCTCAGAGAGGGCCGAATCGTGCTGGTGTTCGACCGGGACGACAGGGAGGGGGAGACTGACATGCTCGTCTCCTCGCTCCACGTCACCCCTGCCCACGTGCGCACCATGCGCAGGGACGCAGGAGGTCTCATATGCACCGCTCTCGGCCACGAGGAGTGCAAGGCCATAGGAATCCCCTTCATGACCGATGTGCTCTCCGAGGCGTCCCAACGGTTCCCTGTGCTCCCTTCGCTCAGTCCTCATGACATCCCGTACGATGAGCGCTCGTCCTTCTCCATCACCGTGAACCATCGTAAGACCTTCACCGGCATCACCGACGACGACCGGGCGCTCACCATCAAGGAACTGGCCGCTCTGGTCGTTGACCGACGATTCGCCGAGTTCGGGTCCTTGTTCCGCTCCCCGGGACACGTGCCTCTTCTCCGGGGCGCGGACGGGCTGCTCGATGTCCGTCAGGGACATACTGAGATCACCCTCGCAATGGCGGACATGGCAGGATTGCCACAGGTCACTACCATCTGCGAGATGATGGCTGATACAGGGAAAGCCGTTCCTCCCAGTGAGGCGCAAGGATACGCTGAGCGACACAGGCTCCCCTTCATCAGCTGCGATGAGATCATGGATGCCTGGCGGGAGGAGCGACCATGATCCAGATGAGCCTGGTCCAGATAGATAACTACGGTCCCTGGACGGTGGATCCCGCTCCCAAACGGGAGGCTGACATCCAGATCCTCCAGTCCTCATTCTACGCTGATGTCCAACACCAGTTCTCCAGCAGGGATGGTCTCGCTTTCGCCACCCGGTTCGACAACATCCTGGCCATCTCCAACGGTATCGACAAGGATGCGCACCGTCGTATCCAGCAGAGCCTCCAGGCTCGCTATCCTTTCACCCTGAGCATCGGAGTGGGTACCGGGCGAACGGCGCTCGAAGCCCAGGAGGAGGCCACACGTCACATTCATCAGGCTGGCTCGGCCCAGTCCTCACGCACTGCGGTCGTCGAGGGCACCTTCCTGGATTCGGGCCGAGTGGACATCGGCCACTTCGACATCGATGACGCCACGGGTACGATCACCGACGTTCTCTCCGCTTACGATGCTTACCTCGCTGTGAAACGGGCCTACCTCATCCTGGCCCAGGGCCTACGTGAGCTTGGGGCCACTGCCTTCTTCGTTGGAGGGGACAACATTATCGCACCTGTTAACGGTGTGGACAGGAAGGACATCTGTGCGCTCCTCACCCGGCTCAAGGAACATGAGGACGTACCCCTAAAGGTCGGGTTCGGCACCGGTTCCAACGCCCATGAGGCGGACCTTGCTGCAAAGCATGAGCTCGAGCACATCAGGTCGCTCAACGGTGCGGCCAGGGACGCGGCCTCGTGCAGGCATCAGGTTTAAAAGCCCCTCCTGATTCATCCCCCGACGATGATCGTCCCGCGACGCGTGTTCCTGACAGCAGGCCAGGGGCAGCATCCCGACCGCATCCACGCTTTTGAGCTGGCACTCCGGGACGCGGGAATCGAACAGTGCAACCTCGTGCTTGTCTCCAGCGTCCTCCCGCCAGGGTGTCGGATCGTGGACCGTGAGGCGGGGACCGCCGCCCTGGTACCGGGAGCCATCACGTTCTGCGTCATGGCACGTGACGAGAGCGATTGTGAAGATGCTCCGCTGTCGACTTCAGTATGTATCGCCGTTCCTAAGGACGGATCACGCCATGGCTATATCGGTGAGTGCGCTGGCAACGGACGTACACCGGAAGATATCGAGGCCGCTGCACGCGAACTCGCACAGGGCATGCTGGTAACGTCCTTGGACATCGATACATCGCGCGCCTATGAGGTCTGTGCGGCATCCCCCACAATCTCCTGCGTCACAAGGGCTAAGGCTGGCGTGTGGAACGTGGCGGTCGCCGTGGCGGTGTTCCTGGAGGACTAGTCGCAGCGCTGCACCCGGTAACGTAGGAGCACCTCTGCCCCTATCACCTCGACGTTCTCGAGCTCGAGATGCGGAGCATCGTCAACCGACGTCACGCCATCTCCACCGACCAGCGGCACCGAGTCCTTCCCACCTATGACAAAGGGTGCGACCGTGATATGGACCTTGTCCACAAGCCCGGCAGCGAACATAGCAGCGTTAAGTCCACCACCACCCTCCAGCATCGCGGTGCGTACACCGCGTGCGTCCAGGTCATCGAGCATGGCCGCAAGATCGACGTGCTCCTCGCCCAGCACCACCACATCGCACTTCTCTTGCAGAGCGGCGACCCGACCAGAAGGTGCTTTTCGTGATACGTAGATCACAGTGGGTGCCCCATCATCGAGCACGCGGGCGCCCGGAGGGGTCCTGGCCCGGCCGTCCACAACAACACGCAAGGGGCTTGGGCCGTCCACGAGCCGGGTCGTGAGGCAGGGATCGTCGGCCAGCACGGTGCCCGAGCCCACCAAGATGGCGTCCATTCTGGCGCGGAGCGCGTGCACCCGGACCAGATCGTCCTGACTCGAGATGCGTGAATCGCCTGCTCGCGTGGATATCCTCCCGTCCAGGCTCATGGCCGACGAGAGTACTATCTCAGGCTTCGAGGTTCCCGGTCTGGATGACATCGTTCACATTCTTCCCGAGCGTGTCCAAAGGAATCCGCTCCTCATCACCGGAGGTCATGTTCCGCAGCACGACCACGCCCTCCTTCAGATCCCGAGGGCCCACCACGAGCACGTAGGGAACGCGCATGATGTCGGCGTACTCGAATAGCTTACCCAGCTTCCGGCCGCGGAGGTCCAGGTCGGTCGCAACACCCGAGTCCCGGAGCACCTGGGCCAGTTCGATGGCCTTCTCACGCATCTTATCGTTCACCGGAGCAACGAGCACCCGGGCCATGGTCCGCATATCAGGTACCATCTTCCGTTCGATCATGATGGCCATTATGCGCTCGATGCCGAGAGAGATGCCCACGGCGGGTCGCGGCTGGGCGCCGTACATGGCGACGAGCCCGTCGTAGCGTCCGCCACCGGCGACGCTCCCCACACCACCCTCGGGGATACTCGCCTCGAAGATCGGTCCGGTGTAGTAGGAGAGGCCCCGTACAAGGGACAGGTCGATAACCACCTCGTCACTGATGCCGAAGGCCTTTAGGTGGCCTGCGATCTGGCGGAGCTCATCGATGCCTTGTTTCCCGAGCGGGTGCTCGCCCACCAGCTCCTCGGCCTTGGACAGCACCTCCTCAGGGGGTCCCGCTATCTCGATGAAGTCAAGGATGGACTCGATAGCGTCGAACTCGATACCCTTTCCCTCCATCTCCTCCCACACGCCCTTGCGACCGATCTTGTCGATCTTGTCCATGGCGCGGAAGGCTGCCGGGATGAGGTCATCTGGAATACCACACACGGCCGCCAGCGCCTCCAGTAGCTTGCGATGATTGATCCTCACCTGGAAACTGACGAACCCGAGAGCACGCAGGCACTCCACCGCGACCGTGAGCGCTTCTGCATCCGCGACCATCAACGGGGAGCCCACGACGTCCACGTCGGCCTGCCAGAACTCGCGGTAGCGCCCTTTCTGCTGGCGCTCGTACCGCCACACCCTGGAGATATGGTAACGCTTGAAAGGCATCGGAATATTGGGATTCTGGGCCACGAGCCGGGCCAGTGGAGTGGTGAGATCGAAGCGCAATCCCAGCTTCCTACCGGACTTGTCCTCGAAGGCGTAGATCTGCTCGTCGACCTCATCGCCGCCCTTGCAGGTCAGCGTCTCGAGGTGCTCGAACGCCGGTGTCTCGATGGGTGAGTAACCATAGCGGGCGAAGATGCCCTCGATGACCTGGATGACGTGCTTGCGGGCGATCATGACGTCGGGAAGGAAATCACGCGTGCCCCGGGGCGTCTTGAGCTCCATGGCCCGAAGGACAGGGCCAAGCTTTTCAAACTTTCCGAAGCCGGCCCGCGAAGTATGGACTGGTGACTTATGTCATGATCCGGTCCACGGAGCCGGCCCGCGGATAGGTTTATTAAAGAACCCGGCGCTCCCTTCGCGCAGGTGTCCCACCGATGGTGAAGAAGGACAAGAAGCCCTCCAAGAAGAAAGACGAGAACGTGATGGAGGCTCTCCACGAGATAGAGGAGACCGAGCATCGCATCGAGGAGGTTGAGCATCGTATCGAGGAGGAGGAGCACATCATCGAGAACGAGCTCCACCAGCTAAGGGAGGAGCAGCGTGCCATGGACATCTGGATCATCCTTGTAGTGGTACTGGGCATCATCATAACCATCGGTGCCATCGGATACCACTTCCAGCAGGGGGGCACCCTGCCCGCGGGCCGGGCGGTCCCGAGCGTCATGCCCACGGCGGGCCCGGGCGAGATCCCGAGCTTGGATACCCTGACCCCATCGTCGCTGCTAGACAGCGCTCGTGTCCCTCTCACTGACCTGGGAGATGCTTCCTGTGGCCCCAATATCACGCTCTTCTATACCCCGAGTTCGCTCAACTCGGTAAAAGCGCGCGACGCCCTGAAGCGTATGGGCGAGCGCATCACTTTCGCAGAGGCGTGTGTCGGATTCAATCCCCAGGACGCAGCCGATTGCGAGCAGCTCGACGGTGCTGAGGTGTTCGCCCGCACAATGGGACTGGTCCGCCGGCTCAATGCAACGGGAGCTTTCATCGGCGTGCCCACAGAGCTCATCGGGTGCCGCTACCTGCGCTCGGGAACCTTTGCCCACTTGAACCAGAAGGCCGAGGACGCTGAGCTGGAGACGCTGGTGTGTGCCCTCTCCGATCCCATACCGGACTGGTGCGTAGTGGACGTCCGCTACGCCCGCCCTCCAGGCTGCACAACCTGCGAGTCCTTCGACAAGTTGGTCGCAGCCATCTCCAATCCCCGTGCACGACTGGTCGATGGAACGGCCCCCCAGATGGTGGGCCGCGAACCCCCCTACATCCTCATGCCCAAGGAACTCCTCTACTACGACACGCGCCTGTCCGAGACCGTCGAGAGCCTCATCATGGGAGAGATGGGCAGCATCACCTATACCGCCTTGGAGGACCACTGGGTGTTCATCCCACCTCAGGAGCTGGTGGCGACGCTCGTGGAGGTGCCTTGTCCGATATGCCCCGCAGCCCCTCTTGGCGGCGTCATCAAGGACATACAATCGGTAGGCGGCCGGATCGTTGAGGGTGATCAGTCCACGATGCGACCCATCGCACCGGGCCTCTATATCGAAGCGGAGGTTGTCCGCTCCAACTACCCCGCCATCCAGGCACTTCTCACCAAGTACAAGGGCCTATTGCGCTTCACGAACCTGGATGAGACGGACCCGAACACCCCGCTGGTGATCTACCCGCTCATCTACGCCCGGGCAGACAACTCCTGCGGAAACGCCACCGACGCATACCTCTTCGTGTTCTACACGCCAAATGATGCGGCATCCGAGGGGGTCGCTTTGGCCAGCCAGGTCCTGACAGAGCTGTTCGAAGACGAGCTTCATATCCGCACAGAGTGTGTCAAGACCAAGGAGGGTGACGCCACCACCTGCGCTGCCGAAGATCCCGAGAGCTACATGGAGGCCGAGCAGCTGCGTGCCATCTTCGGTCTACGTGATGTCCCCGCATATGTGTTCAACTGCCGGTACGTCTGGCCTGAAACCCTCTTCACCGATGATCCGAAGTTCAACAAGGATCGGGTCGTCGCGGAGATAGAGGTGCTGCGTAAGAACCTGTGTATCCTTCTCGATCACAACCACACCGCATGCGGTAAGATAAAGGGCTCGTTAGTGATGCCCGTGATGGAGTGAGTATCATGAGCGTCATCATCTCCAGCCCCATGGACGTGACCCTCGCCATCGAGGGAAAGCACCCTCTCACCAGGGAAGAGCTCCTCTCCCTTGTCAACGGTTTTGATGGGTACGAAAGCCGGGAAGGCGCCGACGAGCGCATCGTGGTTGACGTGAAGAGCGTGCATGAGAGCGGCACCCTCGTGCTCCATCTCTATCCCCAGTACAAGGTAAGCTATGCTGAGATCGACCAGTTCATCACGCGGATGATCAGTGAGATACTCAAAGGCTGCGGGCTCGATGAGTGTTCACACCGCATTATTGAGATCACGTGGCACATCGAGGAGCTGGGCGTACCCAGCGAGCTAGCGCCGATCCATGTGGACGCCCCTTTGGAGGAGGAAACGCCCACGGAGCCGGCCTTCACCCTGGAGCTCGGCCGAGCGTACTACATCGAGGAGCGTCGGAACGAGTTAGGGCTCAATATCTTTGCTGATCATCTCCACCACGGATTCCACGGACTGGCCATCACCCGCATCTATCCCGAACACATACGCGAGGAGTTCAACCTACAAAAGACCCCCCTTGTGTGGCTGACCCATACCGAGCACAGCGACGATATCCTCGCAACGGACAACCTCCATATGCTTTCGGACATGATACGCACCGACATCTTCGGCAAGTACGAGCAGAGCATCATCCTCCTCAGCGGACTTGAATACCTGAGCACCCACGCGGGCTCCCGTCCAGTCCTCAAGTTCCTTCAGTATCTGGTAGACCAGGTGGCCTTGCACAAGGCGTTGCTGATTATCTCTCTCAATCCGTCGGCGTTCAACGATCTGGAGTTCAATCTCCTCACGCGGGACCTGATCAGGTACGAGGAGTTAGCTCCCGCCCCTACCATCCGAGTCTAATAGCCACTCGGTTGGTCCCCACGTGCAGCGGTACCGCAAGGACAAGGAAGCACACGGCCACATCGTACGGGATTGGAGCTAACAGCCAGATGGCGGCCAACGCTCCGAACGCAGCGTCCAGCTGGTCGAATGGGAACCAGTCCTCGCCCGGAGGTACCCCCTTTCTTCGTTTCACGAAGCTCTCGATGATGTCGCCGATCAGAGCCCCTGCCCCGAGCGTTGCCCCGACAAGGATAGGATTGACCCCCAGCGCCATGACATAACGTGAGGGGACCGGGACCGACGCCTGGGCCAGGGCCGTGACCGCCCCACCGAGCACTCCCAAGATAAGTCCCCTCAGGGTCTTATGGTCACCAAGGAGCCGCCCACCGTCACGCCACATCCTCCCACCGTCCACGGGGACGTCCAGGACAGGGATGCCGCGAGCAAGAAGAGGCATCTGGTTGGCCATCATGGCAGGCAGGAACACCCACATCGTACGCAGCACGAGGTCGATCAGCCAAGAGAGAGGCGCCACGAATACCGAGTCGTGCCCATCCTAAATAAAACCTACGCGTTGTCCGCGCCCCAACGGGGTAGCACTGCAACGGTCACTTGTGTCGTGCTGCCATCGTTCTTATCACACCGGAAGTCCAGGGCTGTGTTGATGGTCGCAGGCAATTCTGTGTCGAACTGCAACATGTTCCCATCCACCATTTCCTCAGGGACGTTCTGGAAGGATGAGCAGCGTCCCTCGGTCCCGTCGTCGCGGAGGGTGCACAGTTTCACCTTGAGGGTCCGCACACACCAACCCGGGGGTATGGGGATGTTGATCGTGAGGTTGTACTCGGGCACCACGGGCTCGTCCGGACCCTTTATCGTGATGGTGAACTCCTCGTCGATATTGACGGTGTCAACGCTCAGGCATTCATCGCAGGGTTCCACGGCCTCTCGAGTTACAAGGACCATCAACCAATCGGGGCCGCGGGGCGGAAGCAGCCGGACGGTGGTGGGTCGCGCCGGGGGCACCTGCTCCGATGGGACGGGTGCCCATCCTGCCACTACCGGTCCGATGACCTCGGGTAGATCTGGATCAACTGTGGTTGTGGCTATAGCCACCGTAGGCATCGGTACGGGTGGCCCCTCGGGGCCTGATGAGGTCGTGGGCGCGGGCGGCCCTACCTCGACACCTGGAGACGGCGGGCCCTCGACCGACAGTCGAGCACCTGGGTCCTTGGCCCTGGTAGGACGAGTGTCCTCCACTGTAACGACGGTCGGCCCAAGGAACACGGTCGCGACGATGATGAGCGATGCGATGAGCAGCACGGCATGGAGGTGATCGGTCCCGGGCACAGGCCGTGGTCGGAGGACCACGCTTTTATTACTAGCCCTCACCATGCCGCCGCTCCTCCCGAAGGGTGTCCAGGGATTGGGTGAGCCATGGCTCACCATCGCGCACCACCAGCCCTGCATCGCACCGTAGTGAATAGGTCAGATCGAAGGTGTCGGGATCACACAACGAGCCAGCGCCAACTACCAATAGACCGGGCGTGGCCAGGGTATCCAAGGGTCCTACTCCTGCCAGTGGCTGGACCGCAGCGGATAGGAGGGTGCGTACGAGACCCGGCTCCCGCACAAGCGGCAACACCTCGGTGGCCAGCTGAGCGGCGGCCCCCCATCTCAAGCGATGGCGGGTGACACGGAACCTTTCCAGCGCGTCATCTAGCCCTTCCACGTCGACAAGCTCTTCGGCAGCAGTCCACGTGCCATCGGGACGGCGGAGCACAGGGTAGAACTGGTTGTACAGGCAGCTGGGGACACCCAGGAGGTTGAACGCAGCGTAGAGCGCCTTCTGGACGGTGGTCCAGCCCGCGGGAGTAATACGTCCGTTAGAGGCGTCCGCAACCATGGACACGACCTCCTCGACCCGTAGCCGCGCCGTCGGACCGAGCCCGGCAATCCCAAGATGGCCGTAGGAGCGGAAGAACACACCACGTACGAAGTGATGGTCCAGCGCGTAGGTCAGAAGCTCTGCAACTGCTCCGTCGTTCACATCGCGGGCCAACGTGCACTCCAGGCCTGTGGGCATGCCAGCCTTCTCCAGAGCTTCCAGAGCCTTGCGTTTTACCGCTGACACGTCCCTGCCCCGGAGGGTATTGTCACCCTGCCCGGATAGACCATCGAGCTGGATATGGACCTCACCCAGGCCTGCTGCACGCAGTTCGTCCAGCACACCCTCCTCGGCCAGGAGGAGGCCGTTCGTGGCCAGCACGGGCACGTTCCCGGAGGCGATGACCGCGGTCACGATGTCCGGTAGGTCGTTGCGGACCGTGGGCTCACCGCCATAGAGCTGGACCTTGGCCCCGGTGACGCCCGCAAGCAGCCGCGCGACGTCACCGGGAGAAGGCTCCCGCTCATCCCCGCGACGTGGTCCAGAGCGGGTGAAGCAGATAGGACAGGCAAGATTGCACCGGTCCGTGAGTGGAAGGTTCAGGTTCTTGTCACCTATACCGGGCAGAGGCGCCATCATCTCCTCGTAGAAGGCGGCCAGTTCGGCCCACGCGGGACCGTCCTTGGCCACAAGAGTGCTGGTATCCCCATGCTCCGGGCAGTGTTTGACCAGATGCACCATCCCGTCCTCCAGCACAAGCGATGCCGGCACCGCCGCGAGGCAGGTGGGGCAGGTACCCAGGGTCACCCGCAGGAGAGCCATATCCCCTCCTCTGGATTCTCCCGGGCCTCAAGGCTTCGCCGCTCGAGTTCAAGGTGGGCGTAGGGCATCATCTGTGTACCTTCATCAGTGAGTTGGAGCCGATCACAGGCATCGGCTACTTGGAAATCGAACGAGTAGGGCTCGCACATAGCGCCGAATCCAACGATGAAGAGCCGGTCCGACACTCCAGACTCACCATAGGAGAACATCTCGTGCTTGACGAGCTTGCCCGTCATCACCGACAGGGCATCACGGATGAACCTCAGTGAGCGCGGATGGGCCGCGCGCCGCGCGACCTGTGCAAGGAACAGCGGGATCGCCAGGAGCGAGCCCTCACGGATCCTGTGACGGAAGGCGTCCAAAGCCGTCTGGATGCCATGGACGTCGAACAGCTCGTTCACCAGTTTGTAGCCACCACCAGGTGTGCGGTACATGAACGTGTACTGGCTGTAGTGACATCGTCGCAGGTGCACCAGCTTGTAGAAAGCATATAGTAGCCGTTGGAGCTCGAACACGCTCCTCAGCGAGATGCGCCCTCCCGTGGATTCGTCGAACCGATCGATCATATCTTCGATTGCCACCGAGCTGGCGTGCTCGAGCCCGGCCTTGCCCATGACAACATAGGAGCGGAAGAACAGCCCCCGAATGTGCGGTCGCGGGATGCAGTACTCGAACGTGGGCACCATCTGGTCCTCGTTGAGGTCGTGGGCCACGGTGTACTCGAGCACCGTAGGGATCCCCAGGGCCTCGAGGTTCTCCAGGGCCTT
>Ga0187833_10001115_pt1 | contig 31205 bp, 38 predicted proteins | sample ETNtaG_37_FD_167968 | JGI IMG/M metagenome (GOLD analysis project Ga0187833, IMG submission 167968) | Marine microbial and viral communities from oxygen minimum zone, Eastern Pacific Ocean - ETNP2014_SV_400_PacBio MetaG (Illumina Assembly) | ecosystem: Environmental > Aquatic > Marine > Hypoxic...
GTAAAATAGGCATATGAGAGGAGATGCCACAGTCAACAGTGATAATTAATTTTGAACCTTTGTTAATTAATAAATCAAATCCCTTTTCGTTGGGTCCGTAACCATCTTTTATTCTGTCAGGAATTAAAAATTCAAAAGGTTGATTTATTTGTTTAAAATATTTTGCAATAATAGCTGCTGAAGTGGCTCCATCTACATCATAATCTCCGAATATTCCAATAATATTTTTTTTTTCTATATGAGAAATTGTTGCGTTTGTCGCAATATCCATATCTTTAATTAAATTAGGATTCGGAATGTTTTTTCTGATCGTGGGATTAATGAAATTTTCTATTTGATCTAATTCAATTTTTCTTATTGAAATAATTCTAGATAAAATTTCACTAAAATGAAAAGTTTCATATATTTTTTTTGCGTAGTTTTCATCATATTGTTTAAATAACCAGTTTTTTCCCGTAACTGATTTATAATTCATTTTTTAATGTTGTTTTTGATTATTTTATTCGTATTTGTACTTTTATGTAAAACATAAGTTTCTGCTTCAAATGAATCACCATGAACCTTTATTCCTTTAACTAAATCTCCATCGGTTACGCCAGTTGCACAAAATATAACATCTCCTTTGACCATGTCATTGATATTATATTTTTGATTTAGATCTTTAATGCCCATATCTCTACATCTATTTTTTTCATCTTCATTTTGGAACGATAGTCTTACTTGCATTTGACAATCCAAGCAACTTAAAGCAGCAGCAGCAAGAACACCTTCTGGTCCCCCGCCTATTCCAAAATATATGTCTATATTTGATTTTGGATCTGCGACTGAAATAACTCCCGAGACATCACCATCAGTAATAAAATTAATTTTAACACCTAATGAATTTAAAGAATTAACAATTTGATCATGTCTTGGGCGCTTAAGCACACAGGCTGTTATTTTATCGGGAGAAATTTTTTTAGCTTCTGCAAGTCTTCTAATATTTGTCCGTACATCAAAATCAAGATCAACCAAATTATCAGGAAAACCGGCTCCAATAGCTATCTTTTCCATATAGATATCTGGGGCATGAAGTAAATTACCTTTTTTTGTAACTGCAAGAACTGATAATGCGTTTGGCAAATTTTTAGCTGTAAAATTAGTACCTTCCAAAGGGTCCACGGCAATGTCTAGTTCTGCTCCAGATTTATTACCAACTTCTTCTCCTATATATAGCATTGGAGCTTCATCCAATTCACCTTCTCCAATTACTATACTGCCCTTCATGTTGATTTTGTTTAACTGACTTCTCATTTCATCCACTGCAGATTGGTCAGCGGCAATTTTATCTCCACTGCCTTTAAATAGGTACGCGCCATAAGCAGCTCTTTCCGTAGCAAGTATGAATGGTTCTAAATATTTTTTATCAATTTCCATTGATTTCTCCAACTCTTATGAAAGTTGGCGAACTGATTATATATTTGTTTTTCTTTAATTTGCGCAAACAATTGGCTACTCTTTTTTCTACAGTTTTATGAGTTATTATATTGATTGAGGCAGTACCTTTATTTTTATTTGGAATTTGCATTAATTTCTCTATTGAAATCTTACTTTCACTCAAATTTTTAGTAATACTTGATAAAACACCTGGTTTATCTTTAACCTCAAATCTTAAATAACAGGAATAAGAATAATTAGAATAATTAAATTGTTTGATTTTTTTGCGTAATTTATATGGAGTGATAAAAGGATATTTTATATTTCCTCTTAATATTGAATATAAATCTGACATTAAAGCTGAGGAAGTTGGACCTGGGCCAGCACCTTTGCCCTGCATAATAGTTTGTCCAACTGGAGAACTATTGATTATCGAAGCATTAAATACACCATTTATATTTCCAATATAAGAATTGATATCAACCAAACAAGGATGAACTCTTTCAAAAATATTTTTGTTTATCATTTCAGTAATACCCAATAATTTTATTCTATAACCTAATTTTTTTGCATTGATGATATCTTTGTTTTCAATGTTATAAATCCCGTCAACTAAAATATTGTTTCTTGAGATTGGTGCATGAAAGCATAAAGAGGACAATATTCTAATCTTAGAAGCTACATCGTCACCATTTAAATCGGATTTTGGATTACTCTCAGCGTATCCAAATTTTTTTGCTTCTTTTAATATTTCATTAAAATTTTTTCCAGTTTGTTCCATCCTGGATAAAATATAGTTTGAGGTGCCGTTTAAAATTCCTATTAATTTGAATATTTTGTTTGAAATTAGTCCTTCTTTAATACATCTAATTATTGGAATTCCTGAAGCAACTGAAGCCTCGTATTCAAAATTAACTTTATTTTTCTCAGCCAAATATGAAATATAATTTCCATGTTTTGCTATCAATGCTTTATTAGCAGTAATTACGTGTTTTTTATTCTTTAGAGCAGAAATAACAATTTTTTTTGCTAAACCGTCTGACCCGCCAACTAACTCAACAACAATATCTACTTTAGGATTATTAGTAATACTTATGGGTTTATTAATCCATAGTTTATTATTAAATTTAAATGGTCTTTTTTTATTTTTATTTTTAGCTGAAATATATAATAAATTTAAATTATTTCCTGTTTTAAGAAAAATATCTTTTTTCTTCTTTATAATTTCATTGCAAAAATAACTTCCAATATTTCCTAACCCAATTACAGCTATATTAATTTTTTTTTTCATAATGTTTAATTCGGTATATTATTTATATCTGGGTAGCTTTTAGATTTATTATTATTTAATAACAAATTTACATATTCTTCGAAAGAATATTCTTTAGAGGAATTTATTTCATTATGTGATATATTTTCGTTGGTAACATTGAGTCCTTTTTCATTAAATGAGCAATTAATAATAAAGATAAAAATAAAAATTATGAAATAGTTTCTCATTTAAAACCCATCTGTTCATTAAACCCACACAATAAATTCATATTCTGCATTGCTTGACCCGATCCACCTTTTATTAAATTATCAATTGCACTTAAGATTATCGCTTTATTCTTCATTCTATCATTACAGACAGATATTTTACAAAAATTGGTATTCATAATATCTCCAGTTCCAATGGGAGTATTAAATTTTGCAAATTTTATAAAATGTTTATTTTTATAGTATTTTTTTAAATATTTATAAATTTTTCCTGCAGTTATATTTCTGTTTAAGTTTACATAAATAGTAGAAAGAATACCTCTAAACATGGGTGATAAATGAGGCGTAAACTGAACTTCAATTTTATTTTTTGATATTTTTTTTAATTGTTGGTCGATTTCAGCTAAATGTCTATGCGAGGAAACGCCATAAGCTGAGATTGACTCGTAAATATTTTTATATTTAAATTTTTTAAATAAATTTTTACCAGCCCCTGAGTAACCAGATTTTGAATCTATTATTATATTATTAGTATTTACAAGTCTTTTTTTAATAATAGGGACTAAAGGAAGCTGGATTGAAGTAGGATAGCAACCCGGACAAGCTATAATTTTAAATTTATCTAATTTTATATCTATCAATTCAGGAATAGAATAAATGGAATGTTTAATTAAATTTTTAGATTTATGAGTTGTATTGTACCATTTTTTATAGTTCTTGGGATTTTCTAATCTAAAATCTGCAGATAAATCGATTAATTTATTTTTTGAAGTTAATTTTTTAGAAATTTTTTGCGCTTCACCATTTGGGAGCGCTGTAAATAATATATCTATATTATCAAAATCTATGCTAGCTAAATTAGTAATTTTGGGTAACGATTTCTTTCTAATCGAAGAGTCAAATTTATTCACTGACATACCAATAGAGGTTTGAGCACAAATATTTTTTATTTTAACTTTTGGATGTTTTATAAGAAGTTTAATAAGTTCTAAGCCAATGTATCCGGTTGCGCCAACAACTGAAACATTTATATATTTGCTCATCTTTTGAATATAACAGTAAAATTAAATACGTGGTAATATAAATATAATTACCTTTTGGAAAACTGAAAACTTCGCCTAGCTTTTTTATGACCGTATTTTTTTCTTTCCACAGATCTTGAATCTCTTGTGGTAAGTTTTTCTTTTTTGAGATCAGACTTTAACTCGGGTTCATATTTTAACAAAGCTCTAGAAATACCATGGATTATTGCTCCAGCTTGTCCGGATAAACCTCCGCCTTTGACTAGGCACCTAACATCAAAATCAGTAGATCTTTTTGCCACTTCAAGAGGTCGGGAAACTAGCATTTGATGATTAGATCTTGTGAAATAATCAGGCATATTTATTCCATTTACATAAATTTTTCCAGTACCTTTTTTCATCCAAATTCTAGCTACAGATTTTTTTCTGCGACCAGTTGCATACTTGCTCTCTTTAAAATCTAGCTTAATTTTTTTTAAGTTTTTATTTTCTAGATTTATATTGGTTTCCATCATTATTTTCTAAATAAATTTTTTTTGTTTATTTGACCCAAGGACATTTCCTTAGGATTCTGTGATTCGTGAGGATGCTTGTCTCCCCTGTAAATTTTTAATTTAGACATTTGTTTTTTAGCAAGAGGTCCACCAGGTAACATTCTTTTAACAGCTAATTTCAATATTTCTTCAGGTTTTTTTGCGCTTAATCTTTCAGGAGTTGTTTCTTTAATTCCCCCAGGATGCCCTGTATGTCTAAAATATTTTTTATTTTTAAATTTATTTCCTGTAAATTTAATTTTTTCTACATTCTTAACTATTACAAAATCACCATGATCCATATGAGGTGTAAATGTAGACTTATTTTTTCCTCTTATGGTTTTAGATATAATTACAGCTAGTCTACCAACTATTGCATTGGTGGCATCAATTAACAACCAATTATTTTTAATGTCTTTAGTTTTAACAAACTCGGTCATAGAACTGGGCTTAGTTACTTATATTTATGGATAAAGTCAAATTTTTAATATAAATCGTTATAAAAAACGCATATCTTCTAAACGATAATAGCTTTGGAAAATATCTATGATCTTACATATAAATCAGACAATTTTGATTAGCATGGGTTGTAATAATAATCAATAAAGTTCAAAATAAAGGAAATGGAGAAAAAAAAATGACTAAAAATATAAAAAACCCAGAAACAATAGCCTTACATGGAGGAGAATATAGAAGTGATCCAGCTACTACTGCAGTGGCTGTTCCAATATATCGTACCACTTCATATCAATTTAAAGATACAAATACTGCAGCCAATCTTTTTGCCTTAAAAGAGTTTGGAAACATTTACACACGAATTATGAATCCTACATGCGATGCATTGGAAAAAAGAGTTGCTGCATTAGAAGGAGGTTTAGCTGCTTTAGCAGTCAGCTCTGGTCAGGCAGCTTCAGCATTTTCTTTACTAAATGTTGCTCAAGTAGGTGATAATGTTATCAGTTCAACTGATCTTTATGGTGGAACAGTAAATTTATTTACCCACACACTAAAAAAGCAAGGGATAGAAGTAAGATATGCTGATCCTATAGACCCAAAAAATTTTGAAAAACTTATTGATGATAAAACAAGAGCTATTTATGCTGAGACTCTTCCCAATCCATATTTGAGACCCTTTCCTATCAAAGAAGTTTCTGATATCGGAAGAAAATATAACGTACCTCTAATAATGGACAACACTGCTTCGCCTATCATTTGCAAGCCATTTGAACATGGTGCCGCAATAATTATTCATTCATTAACAAAATATATAGGAGGTCACGGTACCGTAATCGGGGGAATATTAGTTGACGGAGGAAACTTTGACTGGACCGCCGATCCAAAAAGACAACCTTTATTTAATGAACCAGATCCAAGTTACGGTGGTGCTGTATGGGGCAAGGTTGTTCCAGAATTAACAGGGGCGAATGTAGCCTTTGCTGTAAGAGCACGAGTGGTATTACTGAGAGATTTAGGTTCATGTTTGTCACCTGATAATGCTTTCCAACATATACAAGGTCTGGAAACCTTACCACTAAGGTTTAAACAACATTGTTCTAATGCTGAAAAAGTCGTTGATTTTTTACAATCACAAAAAAGTGTTGAAAGAGTTATTTATCCAACCCTTTATAAAGGGGAAGTAGCAGATAGAGCTAAAAAATATTTTAAAGGAGGAAATGGTGCTCTTGTTGGAATAGAAATAAAAGGTGGAGTTGAAGCGGGTAAAAAGTTTATAGACTCGCTCAAACTTCATTATCACGTTGCTAATATTGGAGATGCCAGAAGTTTGGCTATCCATCCAGCCACAACAACACACAGTCAGTTGACGGAGAAAGAATTATTTGCTGCTGGAGTGACGCCAGGTTATGTAAGGTTGTCCGTGGGAATTGAACATGCAGATGATATTATTGCTGATTTAAAGCAAGCTTTGGATGCATCTTGAAACACAAGTTAATGAGTGTTAGTTAATTCTAGAATTTTTAAAAACTAGAATTAAAGTAGCGGTAAGTAAAATAATAGAACCCAATTGGTGTATGGACGCAATAAATATCTGTGCACCAAAAATAATTGTTAAAATTCCTAAAATAATTTGTAATAATAAAAATAAAAAAACTAAAATGGTTGATTTTCTTAAATAAGCGAGATTATCATTTTTAAATACAATAAATAAAATAATAAAAAAAAGTACCAACATAATATAAGCTACATTTCTATGAATAAATTGAACAAGAGAAGGTGTTTCAAAAACTTTTAAAGATAATAAATCAGCAAATATTGAGTCGTCTGGGAAATAAGCATGATTCATTAGCGGCCAAGTTCCATATATTTGGCCCGCATCCAAGCCAGAAACAAATGCACCTAACGAAATTTGTAAAATTAAAATAATTAAAAAAATTACTGGCAAATAAAAAGATATCTTTATATTAGAATAAAAATCATTATTGCTTACATTTTTTAGAAAATTCCATAACAATATACAGTAAATAAAAATTGCAAGAGTCAAATGTAAAGATAAACGATATTGGCTAACGTCTGTTCTTTCGACCAAACCACTTTTAACCATATACCATCCAACAAAACCTTGGAACATGATAAGAAATAAAATAAAATAAAATGAAAAAAAATTTTTTTTTGATAACTTTCTTTTAAGTGTTAAATAAAAAAGAGGAAGAATAAAGAGAACTCCAATTGCTCTACCTAATAACCTATGTATATATTCCCACCAATAAATAACTTTAAATTGACTCAGGGTCATCGATGGGTTTGTTAATTTATATTCTGGTATTTTTTTATAAAGAATGAAAGATTTTTCCCAATCTTCCAGTGACATGGGGGGGAAAATTCCCGTAAACAAATTCCATTTGGTTATTGATAAACCAGAATCTGTAAGTCTAGTTAGTCCTCCAACAATAATTATTAATGCCACCAAAAAAGTTATTAATAATAACCAAAGTGAAATAAATTTATTATCTTGATTTATATTTAATTGCATTTTTAAAGACTATATATTTATAAATATAAATAAATATAATTTAATTATTAAATGAAAAATATAAAGTTAAAATTAATACGAAAAAAAATAGACAAGCTAGATGATAAATTATTGAATTTAATAAAAATCAGAACAAATTTGGTAACTGGAGTATTAAAACAAAAAAGATATAAAAAACAGATAATTGATAAAGTAAGAATTAAAGAAGTTTTAACATTAATAAAAAAGAAATCTATTTCAAGAAAAATAGATCCAAAAATAACTAAAAAAATTTGGAAAAATATAATCCGAGCTTATATTGATTTTGAGAAAAGAAATTTTAAAAAAAAGTAATTACTTGCTATGTGGTGGTAATTTTTTTTCAACAAAAATTTCATGTTTACGTGTAGCAGGGTTATATTTTTTAACTTTTAATTTAATTTTTGCTTTTTCACCCGCGGTTGGTTTTTTAACATAATAAAAATAGGGACTATTTGGTTTGGATTCTGGAACTAATCTAACTTTTACGGAAGATTTTTTAGCCATTTTTTAATTCTTTAAGTTCGTCCACAATTTTGGATATTTTTTTTATCTTACCTTTTATTTTCTCTTTCTCAAAAGATTTGTTAGTTACACCATATTTAGTTGTATCGTCAAGTATTAATGATTTTGGATTATTTAACATTACTTTAACACCTTTAATTGTCATACCCTTTTCTTTTAAAAGGAATTTGATTAATTTAATTATATGAATTTCCTTATTACTATAATATCTTCTTTTACCAGATAAAATTTTTGGTTTAATTTGATAAAATTTCTTTTCCCAAAACCTAATTGTATGAGTAGATAGGGTTCCTTTTTTTTTATTAATTAATCCAAGCATTTTAGCAACTTCGCCGATAGTTTTATATGCTTCTGATTTTTTTTCCATGAATTAACTTTTCTGATTTATTCTATCTTTAAATAACTTAGAAGCTTTAAATGTAATAACATTTCTTGCGGATATAATTCTTTTTTCTTTGGTTTTTGGATTACGACCTATTCGCTCACTTTTTCTTCTTTTTTGAAAAGTTCCAAATGATGTAATTTTAACTTTTTCGTTTTTTTTAAAACCCGATATTATTATGTAAAAAATATCATTTACTATGTTTTCAGAAATAATTTTTGAAAAACCAATATTTTGATGAATTATATTTGCTAATATTTTTCTATTTAAATTTTTTTTAAACATAAGAGCTAATATTACAATGTTTAAATGTTTAAATTTTTTTTAATTTTCTCAATTAATTTTCCTTTAACTATTTTATTACACATTTTAATAGAGTTAGCCAGACCTCTGCTATCAGTTGAGCCATGACTTTTTACAACCGGTCCACTTAATCCCAATAAAATAGCTCCATTATATTTTCTTGGATCTAATTGATCTTTGAATTTTCTTAAAACATTATACGAAAACAAGAGGGAAATTTTATTTAATAAACCTTTGCCTAAATTCTCTTTTAAATATTTAGTAATAAAATTTGCCGTTCCTTCAGCTGTTTTCAAAGCGATATTACCGGTAAAACCATCGGTGACAATAACGTTAACGTTACCATCCATAATATGATTTCCTTCGATATACCCATGAAATTCAAAATTTTTTTTAGTCCATTCTTTAAGGTGTTGATAAGCCTTCTTAATTTCCTCGTGTCCTTTTATTTCTTCCAATCCAATATTTAATAAAGCAATTTTTGGGTTATCTACAGGATATAGTGATTTATATAAAGCTGCTCCCATAGAACTAAAATTAATTAAATCTTTATCGCTACAATCAATATTGGCTCCCAAGTCTAACACAACATTCGTGCCTATTTTATTTGGCCAAAGACCCGCAAGAGCAGGTTTTTCAATTCCATTAATCATGCTCAATATTAGTCTAGATAGTATTAATAGTGCACCAGTATTTCCAGCTGTCAATGTAATTTGTGATATACCTTTATTTTGCGATTCAATAGATTGCCACATGCTACTGCTTTTACTTTTTTTTGCAGCGCTTAGAGGACTTTCTTCATCCCCAATATGATTATCACAATGAATGATTTCGCAATAATTTTTAATTTCAGGTTTTTTATTCACCAAAAAATTTAATTTATCTTTATTGCCGTAAAGTTTGAAAAAATTTTCATTACTCTCATTTAAAGATAATTCAATACCATCAACTATTTTTTTAGGGGAATTTTCACCCCCCATTGCATCAACAGCAATTATGATTTTATTGATCATTATATTTGGTGAATCAATCTTTTGGTTCAAAAACTTGTCTACCTTTATAAAATCCAGTTTTCAAATCCACATGATGTGGCAATCTATATTCACCCGATTTTTTGTCCTCAACCACATTTTTAGACACAAATTTAATATGAGATCTTCTTTTATTTCTTCTTGATTTAGATGTTTTTCGCTTAGGTACCGCCATGATAATTTATTCCTTATAAACAAAGTTGAATACACCTTTTGTTATTGAATTTAAAGATATATCTTCAATAAATGACACAAATTTATCGAAATAATTTGCTAATTTGTTAGTTGAAATTTTATTGTCAAAATTATACGTAAAAAAATTTAATAATAAGTTATTTTTTCTGTCAATTTGCAATTGTTTCCAATTTTCACATTCCATTAGAATTTCATAAAATAGTTTTATTAAACTTTTCATTTTCTTATTTACGGTACTATCTCCAAAACCCAATTCTCTGCAGTTTAATTCAATTTGTTTAAAGAAAAAATCAAATATATCTTGTTGATCATTTTTTTCACTTTCACTATTTTTAAGAACAATCAGGATAAAACTAAGATGAAAAAAAATAAGATAAATTCTATTTGAAAAAGAATCAGTTAATTTAAAATCTTTGTAAAAAAAACTTTCTCTAGTTAAAAAAACAATTTTATTATATAAAGGAAGTATATTTTTTTTTTTAGATTCAAAAAAATGCATAAAATTGTTATTATTTTAATTTTTTTATTATTATCAGATTGTCGTCGAATTCCAGTTATTAATACTCATGGAGTTCCCTTTTTAGATATAAAACAAAAAAATCTAATTATTGAAAAAACTAATAAAAATGATGTTAAAAAAATTCTTGGTCATCCATCTACAGTAGCAGTTTTCGACAATTCCGTTTGGATTTATATCGAAAGAACTAGAACTAAGGGTAAATTGTTGAAATTTGGTCAAAATATAACAAGTAAAAATAATGTTTTAGCTTTAGAATTTAATGAATATGGAATTTTAGTCAAAAAAGACTTTTATAATAAAAAACAAATAAACAAAATCAATTTTACAAAAAGTAATACTGATACAATTACGATAGAAAAAAACTTTATTTATAGTTTTTTATCTAGTTTAAGACAAAAAATTAACAAGCCTGTGACTAGAAAGAAAGATTAACTCGCGATAACAGCTAATAATAAAAGAGCTACAATATTTGTTATTTTAATCATTGGATTTATAGCAGGTCCAGCAGTGTCTTTGTATGGATCTCCAACTGTATCTCCTGTTATTGCTGCTTTGTGCGCATCTGAGCCTTTTCCACCAAAATTTCCATCTTCAATATATTTTTTGGCATTATCCCAAGCCCCACCACCTGCAGTCATTGAAATAGCTACAAACAACCCTGTAATAATTACACCAAGTAACATGGCACCTACGGCTGATAAAGCAGCCTCAATACCACCGATTAATAATATTACAAAATAAAGAATTATTGGCGACAGCACAGGTAGGAGAGATGGCACAATCATTTCTTTTATTGCAGCTTTAGTTAAAAGATCTACTAGTTTTCCATAATCTGGCTTTCTTTTTCTTTTCATAATGCCAGGAATTTTTTTAAATTGCCTTCTAACTTCAATTACAACAGCCCCTCCTGCTCTACCAACAGCTTGCATTCCCATGGAACCAAATAAATAAGGTAGCATGCCACCCACTAATAAACCAATAACTACAAAAGGGTTTGAGAGTTCAAAATTTACATTAATATTTTCAAGAACAGATTTTTGAACTGTAGAGAAATATTTAATATCTTCTGTATAAGCTGCAAACAATACTAAAGCTCCTAAACCAGCTGATCCTATAGCATAACCTTTGGTTACTGCTTTAGTTGTATTTCCAACGGCGTCTAATGCGTCAGTAATTTTTCTAGTTTTCTTGGGCAAATTAGACATTTCTGCTATTCCACCAGCGTTATCAGTCACTGGACCATAAGCATCTAAGGCAACAACCATACCTGCTAAGGCAAGCATTGATGTAACTGCAATTGCTATACCAAAAAGACCTGCAATGTAATTTGTAACCAGTATACCAGCTACGATAATTAATGCTGGTAAAGCAGCAGCTTCCATTGATACCGCTAATCCTTGGATAACATTGGTGCCATGACCAGTGGTTGAGGACGAGGCAATACTTTGAACAGGTCTGAAATTTGTACCAGTATAGTATTCTGTTACATATATGATTAAGCCGGTAATAATTAAACCAATAACTCCACACACATACAATCCCATTCCAGTAAAAATTTTATCTTCAATATAATATTCTGTATTAAGACCAATTATATAATCGGTTATTGGATAAAGAATTAATAATGAGGTTACAGCTGTGGCGATAAATCCTTTGTAAAGTGCGTTCATAATTTTTTTGCTTTTTCCTAATTTGACAAAAAAAGTACCAAGAATTGTGGTCAATATACATCCGGCACCTATAGATAAAGGATAAACCATCATATTTAAATTATCATGAAAGAAAATTGAAGATAAAACCATTGTAGCAACTATAGTAACTACGTAAGTTTCGAATAAATCAGCAGCCATTCCTGCACAATCTCCAACATTATCTCCAACATTGTCAGCAATGACCGCAGGATTTCTAGGATCATCTTCTGGAATGCCAGCTTCTATTTTACCCACTAAATCAGCTCCCACATCTGCGCCTTTTGTAAAAATTCCACCGCCTAATCTTGCAAAAATTGAAATTAAAGATGCACCAAATCCCAAAGCAATCAATGCATTAATTAATTCTCTTTCATCAACAGCAAACGATAATAAAATGTAGTAATAAATAGAAATTGACAATAATGCCAATCCAGCCACTAACAAACCTGTGATAGCTCCAGACCTGAAAGCAATAGATAGGCCCTGTGATAAACCTTTTTTCGAGGCTTCTGCGGTTCTGACATTTGCTTGAACTGATACCAGCATTCCAACATAACCAGCAATTCCAGATAAAGTAGCACCAATTAAATATCCAATTCCAACCGGAATACTAAAAGCAAAAGTGATGATAACCAAAACAATCAATCCAACTATAGAAATTGTTTTATATTGTCTATTTAAATAAGCTCTTGCTCCAATTTGAATTGCTTCCGCAACTTCTTTCATCTTTTTGTTGCCTGATTCAGAATTCAATATTTGTTTTCGAGTTATATATCCATAAAGAAGTGCAAGAAAGCCGCATAGTATTATAAGTGGTAAAATAAAATCTGCTGATAAATTGTTCATAATCTATGTCTTAAAAAAATATTAAAAAATTAAAAGTCGGAACATGACAAATAACAAAGACAAAGGCAACGATAATATTAACTAAAAATTATGTATATAGCCCAGTTTTTTAGGGAGTTTAAATTCTTTTTCTGTTGATTTTGTATTCTTAGATATAGATTTGCTTTTAACAACCCCTACTATTGAAACTTTTGTAGAAGTAGATTTGGATACTTTTTTTATTAAATTTCTCATTTTCTTACTTGCAGTAAACAAAATTTGATAGTCATCACCATTAGAGATAAAATTTAATTTATTTTTTTTTGTTCTAATAAGATAAGATTTTAAATAAGTAGAAATAGGAATTTTATTCTTAAATATATTAGATGATAAATTAGATTCAGATAATATATGTTGTAAGTCTTGAAAAAAACCATCAGATATATCTATGGTGGAGTTTGCAAACAGGTGAATTTTTTTTGAAAATTTTATTGGTAAAATTGGAAGATAGAATCTCCTTACAAAATAATCACTATTCTTTTTACTGAGTTTAATTTTACCTTTTAAGAGTTTTAACCCAACAAAAGCATCTCCAATTGTATTTGTTATATAAATGTCATCATTTACTTTTGCACCACTTCTCAAGATTGGACTTTTTTTAGAATATCCAATTACGGAAACAGTTATTGACAATTTATTTGAATAAGATGTGTCTCCACCAGCCAAAAAGATATTATATTTTTTTTGTTCTTGTTTTAAAGCTAATTTTATTCTAGCTAGATTAACTTGGGTTAGATGTTTTTTGTTTGCTGAACAACTCATAAAATAATATTTAGGAATTATTCCTTTGCAAATTAAATCAGAGATAGCCCCCCTTAAAACCTTTTTAATTACAAGATTGGGATTTTTAAAATTTAAAAAATGTGTTCCTTCAACATAGGTATCAATAGATATGCCTACTTTTTTTTTATAGTCAAAAAATATATCATCAGTTAAATCAAAGGATCCTCTATTTTTATTTGCCAAATTTGAAAAATATTTTTTTATAACTAAAAATTCGTTCACTTATGATCTTATCTTTTTTGATATCTTATCTAATATTGCATTTAAGTATTTTTTTTGACTTTGTTCTAAAAAAAAATCAGAAGTATTTAAATATTCATTAATTATAATATTTAGCGAGGTTTGTGGACGATATAAAAATTCAAATATGGCAGCACGTAACAAAACAATTAATAATTTTTCCGTTCGTTTTTTATTTAAATCTTTATTAAGGTGTTGTTGTATATTTTCTTCTATTAGTTCTTTTCTTTCCAAAGTACCTAGAACAACATCTTTTATAAACTTTTTATACCTATGCTTAGGAAAAGTTAATTCGGATTTTTTATTAAACTCTTGTGCGTACAACTTTTGAACAACAATAACTCTAGGATTATTAAGTGCTTCATTGCATCTTTTCACCTTTAAAACCTCCCAATACGGATAACGCAGCTTTTGCCGCCTCTCTTCCCTTATTTCTTTTAGTTCTATCAGCTCTTTCAATGGCTTGTTTTTTATTGATACAAGTAATTATCCCGTTTCCTATTGGTTTCTGATATTTGATTGATAAATCCATTATTGCTTTTATTGTGGTTTTTGAAATTAAATCAAAATGTGGAGTCTCTCCTTTAATAACACATCCAAGTGCAATAAAAGCACTACAAGAATGAATATTTTTCGCAATCATTACCGGTATTTCAAGAATACCAGGTGCGCTCCATGTAATTATATTTTTTCTAGGAATACTACTTTTCTTTAATACTTCAGCAGCTCCAAAAGCTAAGTCTCTTGCAATATCTGCATAGTAGAATGAACCTACAATGCCGATTTTTAGCTTTTTCAATTTATTAATCAATAATTCGCGTTTTACAATAGCTCGATCCAAGTTTTCAATTGTAGAAAAATCTTTATCATTCCACTCTTTATTTTTCATTTTATTATTTCCTGTTTTGTAATTTTTATACCGTAACCTTCTAATCCAATAACCTTCTTTTTAGATCTGGTAACTAATATCATTTTTTTTATATTTAAAGATTTTATAATTTGTGAACCAATACCTGAGTTTCTAATAAGTTTATCATTACTTTTGCTGTAAAATTTTTTATCCTTATATCCTTTTAGAGTTTCCGAAACAGATTTAAGGTTTGCATGTCTTATAAATATTAATACACAATCTTTATATTTCTTGAAGTAGTCAATAGTTCGATTAAATAAATTTGGAAATTTATCACCCATTAAATAATTTTTTACTATATTTGATGAAATAACTCTCACTCGTGGATTTTTATTTCTAATTATATTACCCTTAATTAGTGCAAAATGTTCTGAGCCATCAAGTATATTTTCAAAAATTTTAATTTTATAAGTTTGTTTATTAATTGAGATAGTTGAAGATTTTTTGAAATTTATTAATTTTTCTTGATTTAATCGAAAGGATATGAGGTCATCAATTTTTCCAAGACTTAATTTGTGTTTTTTTGCAAAATTTACTAATTGTTTCCCTTTAGCCATTGTTCCATCATCGTTCATGATTTCGCAAATAACGGCAGAAGGTGGATTTTTTGACAATCTTGATATATCTACCGAAGCTTCGGTGTGACCAGCTCTAACTAAAACACCACCATCTTTAGATATTAAAGGAAATATATGTCCAGGTATTACAATATCTTTTTTTGATGCATTTTTACTAATAGCCTTTTTTATCGTATATGCTCTATCGTGAGCAGAAATGCCTGTGGAGATATTTTTTGTAGCATCTATTGATAGAGTAAATGCTGTTTGTGATCTAGATTGGTTAGTTGGTGACATAAGTTGTAGATTCAATTTCTTAACTTGTTTTGAGTCGAGCGCTAGACAAATAAGGCCTCTTCCATGCCTTGCCATAAAAGTTATATCTTTATGTTTTACTTTATTGGCAGGAATTATTAAATCACCTTCGTTTTCTCTATTTTCGTCATCAACCAAAATAAACATTTTCCCTTTTTTTGCATCGTTTATAATTTTACTAATTGGTGTGAACATATTTATTTTTTTAAGTTTTTTACATATTTTGCAATGATATCAATTTCTATATTAACAATATCATTATTTTTAATATTTCTTAAATTTGTCAACTTTAATGTGTGAGGAATTACCACAACTAAAAAACTTTTTGCGAATACCTTTGCAATTGTTAATGAAACTCCATTTATTGCAACAGAACTTTTAGAATTCAAAAATTTTATAAAGTTTTTATTTATTGAAAAATATAAATACCAGGATTTGCCATATATACATTTTTTTTTAAGTTTTGAAGTTGTATCAACATGCCCCTGAACAAAATGTCCTGAAATTTCATTTCCAAACTTAAGAGATTTTTCTAGATTTATAATTTGATTTAATTTGATATTTTTAAAATTGCTAACTCTAAGAGTTTCTCTGGATAGATGAAAAAAATATAATTTCTTTCGAATTTTTTCAAGAGTCAAACAAACACCAGAGCAATTAATCGATGATCCCAAATCCTTGTTCGTTAGTTTTAAGCTACATCTTACTCCTATCCTAGTTTCTTTTTTATTAGATATAATTTTTTTAACAATTCCTCTTTTTTTTATTATACCAGTAAACATTATTTTAAAGAATATTTTAACAATTTGTCTTGGAATAAATTGCTTTTAATTTCTCTTTTGTTTCGTTTTATCTTGTTCATCTTATTAAAAAAAAATTTAGCATTATGGAAACCTCTATTTCCAAATAATTGATCAGAATAAAAATGATAAAAATCATTTATATAGTAATTATCAAGCAAAAAATTGTTAAATTTAATTCCCGCTTCAATAAAGACTCTGTAAAAACCTTTTTTTCTTAAAAAAAGGATGATTTTATTAAAATCTAAATGTTTATCTTTTATATCGATTCTTATTGTTTTAACATTAACCTGTCTTAATTTTTTTAATTTATTTTTATCGATTAAATTGTAAAAGACACATGTTGATATTTTGTTAGCTGTTTTAATTATTTTTGATGTCAAAGGTATGCTCAGGTTTTTATCAATGACAAATCTTTTTGGTGAACACTTTTGTAATCCATCAATACGACAATTTAACATTGGGTCATCTTTCAAAATAGTTTTCGAAGTAGTTAAAATAGAATCGTGATTTGCACGCAATAAATGTGCCCTACCTCTTGAATAAATATTCGTTATCCAATTGTTATATTTATCGGAAATAAATAAATCTTTTGAAGTTGCTAATTTTGACGAAATAAAAATATTTTTAGTTCTATTTTTGATGTAGAAATCCTTATAAAAGTTATTTCCTGCATATTTGTGTACGTTTTCAAATGTTTTAATATTAAACTTATTTAATTTTTTTTTTGCTTTTTTATAACTTCTCCTATCAGGGTCGAATTTAGAAAAATATACCGTTTTGATATTTTGTTTTTTAATAATATCAGTGCATGGTGATGTTTTTCCATAATGACTGCACGGTTCAAGCGTTGAGTATAGTAATGAGTTTTTAAATTTAATTTTTTTATTCGATAGAGCTATTCTTTCAGCATGTGGTCGACCATTAAAATTAGTATGCGCTAAACTAATTAATTTATTATCTTTAACAATAACGCAACCAACAGCAGGATTTTCGCCTGTATTTCCTAATGCCCTACTTGCTTGATTATAAGCAAGTTTCATAAAATATTTATGTTTAGTATTTGTTTTGTGTTTTTTTGGAAACATCCAATTTGTCCACAAATTGCTCGAAATCTTTTACTTCCCTAAAATTTCTGTAGACTGAGGCAAACCTAACATATGCAATAGGGTCGAGGTCTTTAAGACCATCCATAACCATTTTTCCTATAATGCTCGAAGCTATTTCACTTTGTCCCATTTCTTCTAAATTTCTTGATATCTTTGATATAAATTTTTCAACAGTATCTGTATCTAGGGGTCTTTTTTTAAGAGCAATGTATATTGACTTTGATAACTTATTTCTATCAAAAATAGATTTTCTTCCATTTTTTTTTACAACTGTTAATTCTCTAAATTGAATTCTTTCGAATGTTGTAAATCTTTCTCCACAACCGCATGTTCTTCGTCTTCTTATTGCAGTACCATCTTCGGTAGGTCTTGAATCAACTACAGACGTATCTCCAGTTTTACAAAATGGACAAAGCATAATTAGCTATCTTTTAAATGATTATAAATAGGAAACAAAGAACAAAGTTTGATTACCTCTTCTTTTGTCTGTTTTTCAATTTTGCTATTATCGCCAGGGTTTTTTGATAAACCTACTATAACCTTTGTTATTAACTCCCCTACCTTCCTGAACTCATTTTCACCAAAACCTCTTGTTGTAGCTGCTTGCGTACCCAATCTTATTCCAGAAGTTATTGTCATTTTTTCTGTGTCAAAAGGAATTCCATTTTTGTTACATGTTATATTGGCTCTTTCCAAACTTGATTCAGCATTTTTTCCAGTAACATTAAATGGTCTTAAATCAACTAACATTAAGTGTGTATCGGTGCCGCCAGAGAATATTTTAAAGCCATTGTTTTTTAACGTTTCTGATAAAATTTTTGCATTTTCAATAACCGACTTAATATAAATCTTAAAACTGTCTTGGAGAGCTTCTTGAAAACAAACAGCCTTTGCTGCAATAATATGCATTAAAGGTCCACCTTGGTAACCTGGAAAAACAGCAGAATTAATTTTTTTAATCAAATCTTCTCTATTGGTTAAAATAATTCCACCTCTTCCACCTCTTAATACTTTATGCGTTGTTGATGTAACAATATCAGCATGTTCAATTGGATTTGGATAAACTTTTCCAGCGACTAATCCAGCAAAATGAGCCATGTCCACCATAAGATATGCGTTCACTTCGTTTGCTATTTCACGAAATTTTTTAAAATTAATTATTCTAGAATAAGCACTACCACCAGCAATAATCAGTTTAGGCTTATGTCGTTTTGCTATTATTTCAACTTCATTATAGTTAATTAGTCCACTTTCTTTGTCTACTTCATAATGAAATGAATTTAGCCACTTACCTGAAATAGAAACTTTGGCTCCATGTGTTAAATGACCTCCAGAATTTAAACTCATACCAAGTATTGTGTCTCCAGGATTCAAAAGGGCAAGGTATACGGCTCCATTAGCTTGGGCACCAGAATGAGGTTGTACGTTTGCATACTTGCAATTAAATAATTTCTTTACTCTTTCAATGGCCAAATCTTCCGCTTTATCAACAAATTCACATCCTCCGTAATACCTTTTAGACGGATATCCTTCAGCATATTTATTTGTCATGATTGAACCCTGAGCATCCAACACAGCTTTTGAAACAATATTTTCCGAAGCAATTAATTCTATATGTTCCTGTTGTCTCTCAAATTCACGTTTTATAGAACTAAATAATTCTGGGTCAGTTAATGATAAATTTTTATCAAAAAAATTTTGATAATTATTTGAGATGTATTTGCTTAATTTAGTCATAACAATTTATATTTTATTGATTCTCTTTGTATGACGACCACCTTTAAATTTTGTATTCAAAAAAATGTTTATACATTTAAGGACAATATTATTTTTTGTCAATCTTGAGCCGAATGTGATAACATTTACATTGTTGTGCGATCTTGCTAATTTTGCTGACTTTTGATCATAACATAGTGCAGCTCTAACATTTTTATATCTATTTGCTGTTATTTCCATTCCTATACCTGATCCACAAACAAGAATGCCTTTTAATTTTTTGTTAAGATTGATTTTTTTAGATAATTTATGGGCATAATCTGGATAATCAACCTTCAGTAAATTAAAAGTACCCAAATCAATGATCTTTAATTTTTTATTTGACAGGTGTTTTTTAATAATCTCTTTAAGCTTAAATCCCGCATGATCGGATGCAATTAATATTTTTTTCAACTGAATATTCTTAGTTAAATTAATAATTTAAAACACAAGTAGCCAAAAGAACTCTATTTTCTTCACCTTCATTGAATACATTGTAGTACTTTGTTAAATATCTTATAAAAGATAATAATATACATTATTTTTATCGCATTATTTATAATAAAATAATAATTTAATAACTAGAAAAATGAAACTTATTGGATCATATCCTAACACAAGACTAAGAAGGAATAGAAAGAGCGAATGGTCTAGACGTCTTGTTAGTGAAAATAATTTGTTATCCAACGACTTGATTTGGCCAATATTTCTAACTGATGGTAAAAATCAAAAAAATCAAATTTCTACCATGCCTGGTGTATATAGATATTCAGTAGATAAGATAGAAAAAATAGTTGAAAAAGCAATCAAACTTAAATTGCCTTTATTAGCACTATTTCCACATACTCAAGTAGGAAACAAGAACAAAGATGGATCGGAGGCATTGAATGAGAATAATCTGGTATGTAAAGCCTTAAAAGTTATTAAAAAAAAATTTCAATCGGATATTGGAATAATGTGTGATGTAGCTTTGGACCCTTATACCTCTCATGGTCATGACGGCTTATTAAAAAAAGGATATGTTCAGAATGATGAAACTGTCGAAATTTTAGTTAAACAGGCGTTATTGCTAGCTGAAATGGGATGTGATGTTATCGCACCATCTGACATGATGGATGGAAGGATAGGAAAAATAAGAAAAGCTTTAGATAAGAATAATTTTAAATTAGTTCAAATTTTATCTTATGCTGTTAAATATGCGTCAAATTTTTATGGTCCATTTAGAGATGCTATAGGATCAAAAAAAAGCTTAAAAAGTGATAAAAAAAACTATCAGATGAACTTTTTTAACCAAAAGGAGGCTTTGAGGGAAGTTGCTCTAGATATTAAAGAAGGTGCAGATTTTGTTATAATTAAACCAGGAATGCCTTATCTTGATATAATTAAAATGGTTAGTGATACCTTCAAAATACCCGTATTTGCATATCAGGTATCCGGAGAATATAGTTTGATTAAAAACGGTATTAAGAAAAAAATAGTATCTGAAAACGCAATTGAAGAAAGTTTAATGTCATTTAAAAGAGCGGGAGCTACTGCAATAGTAACATATTTTGCAGATTATATTGCGCAAAGGTTAAGTTAACCACCACCATTTTTTCTTACCCCAATTAATTTTGTTCCAAATTCTTTCATGAAAATAATAAAAAAACATTTTTGTAATTACCTCAATACCAGCAATGGAGCCTCCCATTTTCCAATCACCAGTAATTATCCAGGCGATAACGAATGTATCTAGTGAAGCGGTGATACGCCAAGTAAGAGTTTTTAGAATTGATCTTTTTTTATGTTCTTCCATTATTGAAATAATTTTCTAATTTTATTCTAGATATAGGATAATTTAAATTATTCGGCGTTAAAATGTTTTTTTTAAGAAATTTACCAATAAATGTTAAAGCATAATAAATTGATTTAGTATCAATGTTATCAAATTTTTTATCAACCATAAAACTTGGAACATTTATATTCTCGCTATCTATATTTACGGTAATCATTTTTTTATTATTATAAGATCTGTTAACATAATTAGACGGCAGATTCATATCATAACCTATTTTTTTGAGTAAATTCATTTCCCAAAAGATGTAATATATAATCCAATTATTGCTAAACTTTAATTCATTTAAAAAATTAGAAAATAAAATATAAATAGAGCTATAACTCAGCATCTCTGGGAGCACTGTTTTTAAAAGGTTAAGTGACGAAAATAAACAATTTATTTTTTTCTTATCATCAAAAAAAAATGGACTTATTGGATCAATTATTTCAATTTTAAAATAACCTAATTTGCTCTCATTTTTTGCTTTTAAATTTACATGAATTTTATTTCCTAATTGTAAATAGTTTTTTATTTTCCTTGAAGTACCTCCATAAACTATTCCTGGGCATTTACCGTGATTTAGTGTAAAAACTTCAATAATTACTGAATTTTCAGAATAATTATTTTTTGATAACAAAAAACCTTCATCGTTCCATTGCATGATTTACTTAATCTTTAAATTTTTAATAATTTTTCTTGCAGCATTATGCTCTGCAATTTTTTTGGAATTGCCAGTTCCATAAAAAAATCTTGAATCATGAATTTTCACTGAAATTTTATAAGATGGTCTATGTTGAGGACCCTTATAGTACAACACTTTATAATTTGGTAATTTTTTAAAATATTTAAGTGAATATTCTTGCAATTTCGTCTTAGGATCTATTTCTATTTTGATAGTTTTGTTAATTTCATCATTCCAAAATCTTAGAATGAAATTTTCTACAACTTTAAAACCAGAATCAAGATATAAAGCACCAATCAAAGCCTCACATGCATCAGATAATATTTTATCTTCTATCTTTATTTTTTTTTTATAAGTGTTTCCTAAAATAAGAAATTTATCCAATTCCAATATTTTACCAATTTTTAAACAAATTTTGCGATTAACTAGTGAGGCAAATTTTTTATCTAGGTTACCCTCGGATTCATGCGGATATAAATTAAATAATTTTTTTGATAAGACCAATCCTAAAACTCTATCTCCAAGAAATTCTAACTTTTCGTTGTTATTCAAAAGATTAAAACTTTTATGGACTAATGACAGAGATAGTAATTTCTTATTTTTAAATTTAATGTTTATTTTATTTTCCAATATATTCTGATTTTGCATTACTAATTAATTATATTAAAAAACCTATTCCATACAATAATCTCGAACCATTTCCATATTTGAAAAATGTTTCCCTTAGTTTTATTAGTTGAAAAAAAAATGATTCTTGCTTTACCAACTAAATTTAATTTCTTAACATAACCCACGCTATTTAGATATCTGCTATCTTTTGAGCAATCTCTATTGTCACCCAAAAAAAAATAATGATTCTTTGGTACAATATATTTGTCTGAATTTTTGAAACTACCCTCTTTTTTATAAACGGTAGTATACGAACGCCCATTTGGTAGTTTTTCATTGAATGCAACAGCATTTATTATTTGTTTTCCACAGTAAATTTTTAAACCCTTAATATTTTTTTTTGTCTTTAATATCTGATTATTATTCAAATATAAATCACCGTTAATAAATTGAATTTCGTCTCCAGGCAATCCTATCAATCTTTTTATATAATCAGTTCTATTGTCAACCGGAGTTTTAAAGACGATAACGTCACCTCGCTCCGGTTCTTTAAAAAAAAATCTATTATTTGAGAATTTTGGACTAAATGGAAAAGAATGTTTACTATAACCATATGTATATTTAGAAACAAAAAGTCTGTCACCAACTAGTAATGTAGGTTCCATGGAAGATGATGGTATATAAAAAGGTTGAAATAAAAGAGATCTTATAATTATCGCAATAAATAAAGCATAAAAAATCGTTGTCAAATTATCATAAAAAAATTTTTTGTTTATTTTCATTATTTTGAAATTATTACACTGGCAATAGAGTATTTTTTTTCATCAGAAATAGATAACAATATTTTAAATTTTTTTACTTTAAAAAGAGTTTTAATTTTATTAGCAATTTTATTGTTAATGGATATATATGGTTTTCCATAACTATTATTTACTACTTCAATATCTTTAAAGTTAATATTTTCTCTGAAGCCAATACCTAGAGCTTTAACAAAAGCTTCTTTCGCAGCAAATCTTTTAGCGTAACAACTTATTGAACGTGATTTTTTTTCGCAATACGCTACTTCATTTAGGGTGAATATTCTTTTTTTAAAATTAGATTTTTTTTTTAGAAATATTTCTTTAAGTCTATAATTTTCAACAATATCAATACCTGTACCTAAAATAGCCATTATTTTAAAACATTTTTAAAATTTGAAATAGCTTGTTTTAGGCCAACGAAAATTGCTTCACTAATTATAAAATGACCAATATTTAATTCCTTAATATGTTTTATTTTTTTGATCTTTTTTGCAGTTTGATAGGTTAAACCATGACCAGCATGAACTTCCAAACCAATTATATTTGCATATTGAGCACCTTTTTTAATTTTGATAAATTCATTAATAAATTTTTTATTTGAATTATATAAGTTACAAAATTTACCTGTATGTAGTTCGACGCAATCTGCACCTAATTTTTTTGCTTTCCTGATACATTGAATTTTAGGTTCGATAAATAAACTAGTGCGTATTCCTTTTTTTTTAAGATAATAAATTATCTTCTTAATTCTAAAATTGTCTTTATCAAGGTTCAATCCTCCTTCGGTAGTAAGTTCTTCTCTTTTTTCCGGAACTATGCAGACAAAATTTATTTTTGATTTTAATGCAATTTTCAACATTTTGTTTGTTGGGGCCATTTCTAAATTAACTCGGATATTTTTTAATCTTACAATTTTAAATAAATCTTTATCTGTAATATGCCTTCTATCTTCTCTTAAATGTACAGTAATAGAATTGGCTCCAAATTTTTTTGCCATTATTGCGGCTTTAATTGGATCGGGGTTATTTTCACCCCTGGCATTACGCACGGTAGCAACATGATCTATATTAACACCCAATCTAATCATTTTTATTTTAGAAAACGACTACCTTGTTTAGTTGAAGGTATTCTTTTTAAAAAAGGAGGTAAGGCATTATTTTTGTATACTGGAATTGAGATTTTTATTTGTGAAATTATTTTATTTTTTTTTATTAATAAATTTTTTTTATTTGATCTGTCAATAATACATGCAAATCCTAAAATTTTTGCGTTAGCTTTTTTAGCTAATTTTGCACACTCTAAAATGGATTTGCCAGTCGTTATTACATCCTCCACGATTAATACTTTTGTATCTTTTTTTATTGAAAAACCTCTTCTTAGCTGAAACTTGCCTTTAACTCTTTCAGAAAATATTGTCTCTTTGTTTAATCTTCTTCCTATTTCATAGCCTATTATAATGCCGCCCAAAGCTGGCGATAGAATCAAATCAACTGAAGGAAAAGATTTATTTATTTTTTCTGCCAAAGAACTGCATATTTTAGATGCGGCATTGGGATTACTTAGAAGTCTTGCGCATTGGACATACCTATTGCTATGCAAACCTGAAGTAAGAATAAAGTGACCTTCTAATAATGCTCTAGTTTTTTTTAAAACGTTTAAAGAATCTTTGTAAGAGAGCATGCTTTTTTTTATGTCTTATAATTCTAAATTTAAATTCTTTTTGTTTTAACTCGCTTATAAGTTTTGTAAAGTTTTTTAAATCATCTATTTGTATGTCAAAGACAAAGTTTATGTGATCTGCTTTTTTTTCTGTCATTTCCACGCTGGTTATATTTCCTTTATTAATACCAATTAATGAAGTAACTTCTCCTAATTTTCCTGGGAAATCTGGTAAAGATATCCACAGAGCGCTATTGTATTTTTTATTTATTTTTTTCGTTGGCTCTTTATCATACCAATATCTTCTTATAGCAGCTCGAGCTTTTCCTGTTTTTGCAGAGCTTAACCAATGTAGAGATGGAGACACTTTGTCAGAAGTAATTATTTTTATCATGTCTCCATTATGTAATATAGATTGCAACGAACTTTCCTTACCGTTCACTTCACATCTAATCGCTGTGTCTCCAATGTGTGTATGTACAGCGTAGGCAAAATCAATTGATGTTGCGTCTTTGGGAAGTTTAATTACTGATCCTTCTGGAGTAAAACAAAAAACGTTGTCTTGAAACATTTGCAGTTTTGTATATTCATAATAATGTTCTGGACTTGCTCCTTTATCAATAATTTCAACTAAATCAACTAACCAATCATATTCTTTCCATGCTGATAAATTAATTTTTTCTGAGGATTTATATTTCCAATGAGATGCTATGCCTCGTTGTGCAAATTCGTGCATATACTTAGTTCTGATTTGAATTTCGACACGTTGTTTTTCAGGACCAATAATTGCTGTATGTATTGATTTGTAATTGTTTATTTTTGGAGTAGAAATATAATCTTTAAATCTACCAGGAATTGTTTGCCATCTGGTATGAAAAATACCTAAAGTTTTGTAACATTCTGAAATGCTATTAGCTATTACTCTAAACCCAAGAATATCAGAAATCTGTTCTAAGGAAGTTCTTTTTTTTTGAATCTTTCTCCAAATTGAAAATGGAGTTTTTTCTCTTCCAGTAATTTTTACATTAATACCATTTACTTTTAATATACTAATAAATTCTTCTGAAATTTTTTTAAATGTATCTTTTCTGTCCTCTTCTTTAACAATTAATCTTTTAGTAATTAATTCTCTTGCTTCTGGATTTAATATTTTAAATGAAATATCTTCCAATTCATCTCTTATTCTATTCATTCCCATCCTGTCCGTTAATGGAGCATAAATTTCCATAGTCTCTCTCGCAATTAGTTTCCTTTTTTCAATATTTTTAAATTCTTCAATAGTTCTCATATTGTGTAATCTATCTGCGATTTTAACTAGCAAAACTCTAATATCTTTAGATGTTGCTAATATTAATTTTCTAAAATTTTCCGCTTTAGAACTTTTTTTAGCCTTATCTTCTAATGCAGAAATCTTAGTAACTCCCTCAACCAAATCTGCCACTTCTTTACCAAATTCATCCTTAACAGTTTTGTAAGTAGCTTTAGTATCTTCAATTGTATCGTGTAAAAGTCCTGTGGCTATTGTTGCGCTATCCAGCTTTAGGTCGGTCAATATATTTGCAACGGCAACAGGGTGAACTAAGTATGGGTCGCCGGATATTCTTTGTTGGTTTGCATGGGCCTTTAGAGCAAAATTATAAGCTTTTGATAAAGTATCTGGATTTAAAAATTTATTATAAGCCTTTACTTTATTAATTAAATCTTCTTGCTTAAGCATATTGTTATTATATCAATTTTTAACTATCTTTAATATAGAGTTCTTGTCCTCCTCATTAAGTTTTTGTATTAAATCACTAATAGTTTCTTTTGTTTTGGGATGTTTCCACATTGGTGATATTTCTCTCAAAGGAAATAAAACAAAATTTCTTGATCTGAGTTCTTTATGAGGAACCGTAAAATCTAAATTATTGTATTTTAGATTCAATATTTGGCTATTATAATCAATGATATCAATATCACATGTCCTTGGATCGTTTTTTTTAATTCTTTTTCTTTCCAACTTTTCTTCTATAAAAACTAGAACTGACATTAAATCAATTGGTGGCAGATTAGTTTCAACTAATATAACAACATTAATAAATTTTGGATTTTTTCTGTCCGGGTAAGAAGGTGTTTCATAAAAACTAGATTTTTTGCTTACCTTGATTCCGTAAGCCTCAAGAGATGAAATTGCCAAGTTTATATTTGCAAATTTATCTCCATATTTAGATGGTAAATTTGATCCCAATCCAAGAAAAATCATTTTAAATCAACTTGTTTTTCTAAAATATCTAGATCTATCTCTGTTCCAATCTCTCTGTTTTTTAACTTGTCTTTTATCATATTGCTTTTTTCCTTTTGCAATTGCAATTTCAATTTTTATTTTTCCATTTTTAAAATACATTTTTGTGGGAACAATTGTAAAACCTTCTCTGTTAATTTTTCCAATTAATTTATTTACTTCTCTTTTATTTAATAAAAGTTTTCTATCATTGTTTGGACGATGATCATTGTAGCTAGATTCTTTATATGAAGAGATATGAGAATTAATTAAAATAATCTCCCCTCCTTTATCTACCGCATATGAATCTGTTATATTAACCTTACCTTTCCTTATTGATTTAACCTCAGATCCTTTTAAGACAATTCCTGCCTCTAAAACTTCATTAAAAAAGAAATTGAATCTTGCTTTTCTATTTAAACAAATAACTTTTAAACCTTTGTTGGCTTTGCCTTTCATGAATCAAATTAAATTAGCATGTTGCATTGCAGATTTAATTTTTTCTCTTGTTTCTGAGGTCACTTCTACTAGAGGAAGCCTAACTTCATCTGAACAAAGTTTTAATAGATTTGCGGCATATTTAACTGGACTAGGATTGCTCTCTATAAAAAGAGATTTATGAAGAGGCATTAGTAGTTCATTAATTTTCTTTGCTCTTGATAAAAGATTATCATTATTTTTTGCTAAAGATGCTTCCTGAAATTCTGAACAAAGTTTAGGTGCAATATTTGCGGTTACTGAAATGCACCCTCTTCCTCCTCTCAAATTAAATTCTAATGCTGTAGCATCTTCTCCGGAAAGTTGAATAAAATCATTTCCAATTTTTCTCTTTTGTTCATCAACACGATCTAAATTTGCCGTAGCATCTTTTACTCCAATAATGTTTTTTAACTCAAAAAGTCTTGCCATGGTATCAACTGACATATCAACAACTGACCTTGATGGTATGTTATATATAATTACGGGTATATCACATTCGTCATTTATAGCTTTGTAATGTTGATACAAGCCTTCTTGCGTAGGTTTGTTATAATAGGGTGTTACAACAAGTGCAGCATTTGCACCTGCTTTCTCAGCGAACCTAGTTAGTGATATTGCTTCTTTTGTTGAATTTGATCCAGTGCCAGCAATCACAGGAATCTTTCCTTTACATTCGCTTACACATAATTCAATCACTCTCATATGTTCTTCATGACTTAAAGTCGGAGACTCTCCAGTTGTTCCAGCTGGGACGACACCAGAGGTGCCATTTTTAAGATGATAATGAATTAGAGATATATAGGCATCTTCATCCAATTTATCATTTTTGAATGGTGTAATTATTGCTACAATTGATCCTTTAAACATAAATCTTTATAACATAATTTACTGAATCAAATCATCTAAAATTATATGACCAAATTTTCGATAACAAATTTAATTATTTTTGTAATTGCATTATTTTTATTAGAAAACTTGGAAGCTAAAGAAATAATCATTCCTAAAGCAGAGCCAAAAATCGAAGAATTAACAAAAAAAGAAATAATACTACCAAAAACTCAGCCTAGAGAGGACAAACTACAAAAAAAAGAAGCCTCTCAAATTGATTCCAAGACTAAAATTGATGAAAGATTATTAAAAAAAACACTTCTACCAAAAATTAAACCTATAAACGGTAATCTCATAAAGTTGCAAACTAAGACAATAAAATATTTATTACCTAAGAAAAAACCTGAAGATCAAATAATAGATCAACCTGAGATTAGGGAAAAAGAAAAAGAGGCTGTGAAGGAAAAAATTATTGCAAAAATTGATGATAAAAAGATAATTTATCCTAGAAACAAACCAATTAGATATCAAGAACGAAAATTAAAAATTGCTATCAAATCTAAATATTTTTCAAAAAAAGATTTTAAATTAGTCAAAAAGATATTTTCTGAAATAGATAAAAAAAGATGGACTAGTGGCCTAAAAATTGCAGAAAAGGTTACAAATAGATCGATTTATAGGTTAGTTAAATGGCTTTACTTACTAGAAGCAAATAACCAAGCAAATTTTTATGATTATATAAATTTCATTAATTTAAATCCAAACTATCCAAGAATTAATAGACTAAGGTATTTATCAGAACACAAAATATATTCAAAAACTATCTCTGATAAGCGTATAATCGAATTGTTTGATAGTAATGAGCCTTTCAGCGGATATGGAAAACTAATCTTAGGTCAAAGCTATTTAGCAAGAAGCAACTATGAAAAGGGAATATCTTTAATAAAAGATGGCTGGATTACTGCAAAATTATCAAAAAAAAACCTCAAATATTTTAAAAACAAATTAAAAAAATACTTAAATACAGAAGATCATATTAAAAGAGCAGATTGGTTAGCTTGGGAAAATAAATACTGGGATTTAAAAAGAATGCTCAGATATTTACCAAAAGATTATCAAGCTTTATATAATGCAAGACTTTTGCTCATGAGTAGATCTTATGGTGTTGATAACGCTATTAGTAAAGTACCTAGTAAATTTAAAAAAGATGCAGGATTACTATATGATCGACTAAAATGGAGAAGAAAGAGAGGTCGTGTTGAGTCTTCTTTGGAGATATTATTAAAAATTAATGATGATCCACAATTTTTAGTAAGGCCGGAAAAATGGTGGTTTGAAAGAGAAATTATTTCAAGAGCTTTAATTTATAAAAAAAAATATGCTCTCGCTTACAAGATTGCGAGCAATCATTCAATAAAAGAAGGTGCGGAATACGCTGAAGCAGAATGGATGTCTGGTTGGATCGCATTAAGTTTCTTAGATGATCCTATATTAGCAACCCAACATTTTCATAATTTTTTTGAAAATGTAGGCTATCCTATAAGTTTGTCAAGGGGTGCCTACTGGCTTGGCAGATCATATGAAAAATTAAATGAGATAGAAACTTCAGTAAAATGGTATAAAGAAGCAGCTAAATTTCTAACTACTTATTACGGCCAGCTCGCATTTATAAAAATTTACCCCGATAAAGATTTTTACCTGGATAGAGAAATGATGATACCAAGTGACATTGAAAAAAAAATATTCAATGATAACGAGTTAACAAAATTAGTAATTTTACTTCATGAAATAAACAAAAGTAAGTATGCTAAAGATATTCTTAAACATTTAGCTACTATCAATATTAACCAAGGAAGCGAAATTTTAGCAGGAAATTTAGCAACCAGTATTGGAAGATATGATTTTGCTATACAGATTGCAAAAAAAGCATCTTATGAAAAAAGGTTTCATAATAATTTAAATTTTCCAATTATTGAAGTACCTTCAATAATCAATAACAAAAGAATGCCTTCTCCGGAACTTATTCTGGCAATGATTAGACAAGAAAGTGAATTTGATATGCATGCACACAGCTACGCTGGTGCCAGAGGCATGATGCAAATAATGACATATACAGCAAAGCTAGTAGCTAGACGTGCTAAACTTCCTTATAGTAAAAAAAAGTTAACTTCAGATCCTGATTATAATATTAAATTGGGCTCATATTATATTGCAGAACTTCTCGAACAGTATGAGGGATCTTATCCTTTTTCAATAGCAGCTTATAATGCCGGACCTAAAAGAGTTTCTTACTGGAATAAAATTAATGGTAATCCACAAAATAAAAAAATTGATTACGTGAATTGGATAGAGTTAATAAAATTTAGAGAAACACGAAATTACGTTCAAAGAGTTTTAGAAAATATTAATGTCTATAAGTACGTGTTACATAAAAAGCCAATAAAACTTCACAACTTCTTTTCTGACAAACCTCACTATTAACAGATTTGGCGGAGAGTGTGAGATTCGAACTCACGAGACGCTTTCACGTCTGCAGCTTTAGCAAAGCTGTGGTTTCAACCAGCTCACCCAACTCTCCAAGGCTATAATTAAACTTTTACTAGATTATATAGA
>Ga0187833_10001116_pt1 | contig 31154 bp, 30 predicted proteins | sample ETNtaG_37_FD_167968 | JGI IMG/M metagenome (GOLD analysis project Ga0187833, IMG submission 167968) | Marine microbial and viral communities from oxygen minimum zone, Eastern Pacific Ocean - ETNP2014_SV_400_PacBio MetaG (Illumina Assembly) | ecosystem: Environmental > Aquatic > Marine > Hypoxic...
AGGTGGAAAGGTGCAACAGTCAACTTTTCAAAAATTTGCCATTAATTCTTTTAGGTTCACAGTAAGATATCTCAAAAAATTTCTAATATTTGTTCTTGGTCTTGCATTATCGATAATGCAGCCAATAATCGATATCTCTAAAAAACATCCGGTTGCTTTTTGGATCGCAGTTATTTTGCATCTTGGCTTATTGGTGGGTTTGCTCTATGCGAATGTTGAACGTTGGGAAATTCCTCAACAAAAAGCAAGCATTTCTCAATCTGCTCCTACTAAAGCAATATCAATTGATGTCGAAGTTATTGAGGCAGAAAGAAAACGCCTAGTTAACCTTGAAAAAGAAAAACAACAAAAACTTGAAACTGATGTCAAAAAATCACAGAGCGCAAAAGAAAAACAAAAGTTGGCAGAACAAGAAGCTTTATTGGCTAAGGCGCAAAGGGAGTTTGCAGAACTTGAACGACAGTCTGAAGAAGCGAAAACTAAAGAGGCCGCCAAACAGAAAGAGTTATCCGAGATAAAAGCCAAAGAAGCTGAACAACAGGCCAAAGAGGCCACCAAACAGAAAGAGTTATCCGAGATAAAAGCCAAAGAAGCTGAACAACAGGCCAAAGAGGCCACCAAACAGAAAGAATTATTAGAGGCGGAGACTGAGCAGCTTGAAGCTAAGCTCCAAGCGACAATTAAAAGGAAAGAGATATTAGAATCAATAGCAAAACAAGCAGAGAGTCAAGCTCTAGAAGCTACAAGGGTAAAAGAACTTGCAGAGGCAAAATTAGATGAAGTAAAAAACAAGGCAGCAGAAGCTGAAAATCTGGCTAAAGAAGCGGCTAAACAGAAAGAGTTGGCTGAGGCAGAAGCAAAAGAAGCTGAAGAACAGGCTAAACAGGCCGCTTTACAAAAAGATTTGTCTGAAGCAAAGGCAAAGGAAGCTGAAGACAAAGCAAAAGAGGCCGCCAAACAAAAAGAGTTAGCTGAAAAGAGTGCGCAGGAGGCTGAAGAAAAAGCAAAAGAAGCAGCTTTACAAAAAGAACTCGCAGAGGAGCAAGCTGATATAGCAAAACAACTTACCGAAGAAGAGAAGCAGAAAAAAGACCAACTCGAAGCTGAAAGGGCGGCTCAAAAAGAAGCCTTTGAGCAAGAACAATACCAAAGGCTTCTTACGGAAGAGATACAAGCAGATCAAGACTTTGAAAGACAACTCAAAATTGAAGACCAGCTCAATACCTTAAAAAGTGCCTATGTAAACCATATCGCCGCAAGAGTAAGAAGTTATTGGAAGTATCAAGGTGCAGAAGATGATTGGGGTTGTGATGTCTATATTCAACAAAGTGTGGAGGGTGTTGTGGAAGCAGTAAACGTCCAGAACTGCACCCTTGATGATAGCGATAAGGCGCGCTCATTTAAGAACTCAATTGAAAGAGCAGTCTATAAAGCATCACCGTTACCTATAGCCCCTGACGAGAGTGTATTTGATAAAGAGATACTTTTCTTTTTTAGAGTTAACTAAGATTCTCATTGGTAAATTTAGTTAGTTATTAAGTAAAATTATAATTTATCTATCTCATACTCAAATCAATCAATAAGCTAAAATAACAAGCATGGAAACGCATGACTTTATACTTGAATTAGGTACTGAAGAACTTCCGCCTAAATTACTCCCTAAACTTTCAAATTCACTGAGGGATAACCTAGTGGAAGGACTTGAAAATCTAGGATTAGAAATGGGAGAAGTCGATTGTTTTGCCACGCCAAGACGTTTAGCGGTCTACATAAGTCAACTACAGGCTAAACAGCAAGAGCAGTTTATTGAAAAAAAAGGACCGGCCATAGGTTCTCCTGATAAGGCAGTAGAAGGTTTTGCCAATTCTTGTGGTGTAGATACAAATAATCTTGAAAAACAGCTTGTCGAAGGAAAAGAGTACTATTTTTATAAGACTAAAAAGAAGGGTAGAAGAACTTTAGATCTATTACCTATGATTGTCAAATCAGCGATAAATAATATACCTATAACTAGAGCAATGCAATGGGGAGATTTTGATTACTCGTTTGTTAGACCAGTTCATTGGTTGGTAATGATGTTAGATGACAAAATCGTTCCAGTAAAAATAATGGGTCTTTTGAGTGGAAATAAATCCAAGGGGTTAAGATTTTCAAATAACTCAACTATCGAAATACCTAGTGCGGCAAAGTATCAAGCTACAATGCGAAAAAAAGCTAAAATCGAGGTTGATTTTGATTTGCGTAAAGAGTTAATTCGTCGACAAGTGATTGCAATTGCAAGTGAGAAAAATGCAGAGGTTGTGATTGATGAGTCTTTACTAGAGGAAGTTTGTGCACTGGTTGAATATCCTCAAGCCTTTCTTGGTAATTTTGATAAGAGATATTTAGATGTTCCAGAGGAGGCACTTATTTCAGCAATGAAGTCTCATCAAAAATACTTCCATTTAGTTGACAAGAACAAAAAGTTATTGCCATTATTCATTTCTGTGGCCAATATTGAGTCAACCAATATTGCTGTTATAGTTGACGGAAACGAGCGCGTAATTCGTCCAAGGTTAGCAGATTCGGAGTTTTTTTGGAACCAAGATAGAACAAAGAGATTAGACCAAAGACTTGTCGACCTGGAAAGTGTTTTGTTTATGAATACTCTCGGTTCGATGGCTGATAAGGCTAAGCGAATAGAAAAGCTAAGTAGTCATATAGCGAGTAAATTGAATCTAGATAGTGAAGTTTGTGCTCGTGCAGGTCTTCTTTCTAAATCTGACTTAATGACTGACATGGTAGGCGAGTTTGCCGACTTACAAGGAATTATGGGTGGACACTATGCGCTTCATGATGGTGAAGAAAAAAAAGTTGCTTTTGCTATTAGAGATCATTATCTACCAAGATTTTCAGGTGACAATCTTCCCTCTACAGAAGAAGGGTTAGTTATTGCTATTGCTGATAAGTTGGACTCAATTACAGGCATCTATGGTATTGGTAATGGTCCGACCGGCTCAAAAGACCCTTATGCGCTAAGGAGACTTGCATTAGGTTTATTGCGCATATTAGTAGAAGGAAAACAAGATTTAAATTTAATAGAATTGATTGATTCTTCTTTGAATCTACATTCCAAAGAAGTCAATAGAGATATGTCTAATGAAATCTATAAATTTATGATGGAACGCTTGAAAGCTTACTATAAAGAGAGTCAAGTTGATGGCAACGTCTTTGAAGCAGTATTAGCTGTTAGCCCTGAATCACCTCTGGACTTTCATCTAAGAATTGAAGCTCTAAATGAATTTATTCAGCATAGCGAATCGAGAAGCTTAATTGAAGCAAATAAGCGAATTGCAAATATTCTTAAAGATTACGATGGCAAAGAACTTAAACTTAATTCTAGTTTGCTTGAAGAAGAAGCAGAAAAAAAACTCTATTTGGCAACTCAAGTAATTACCAAACAGTTGAAAAAGGAAAAAGATTATGGATTAATTATGTCTTCTCTTCTCGCTTTAAAAGAAGTGATTGATGATTTTTTTGACAATGTTATGGTGAATGTTGAAGATACCAAGTTAAGACAAGCTCGCCTAATGCTAATTGAGCGCGTCAGAAAATTATTTTTATCAGTTGCAGATGTTTCCTATCTATCTTCCTAGAGAAAGACAATGAAAGTATTAATACAAAGAGTATCTTCAGCTCATGTTGAAGTTGAAGGAAAAATTATTGGTGAAATTGACAAAGGGCTACTTGTATTTGTCGGTATTGAAAAAAGGGACGACCGATTACTAGCGAACAAAATGGTTAACAAAATTCTTTCTTATAGGGTTTTTCCCGATACCAAAGGCAAGATGAACTTGAGTGTAAATGACATCAAAGGTGAGATTTTGATAGTTTCCCAATTTACCCTTGCTGCAGATACAAATAACGGCACAAGGGCTGGATTTTCAACTGCTAAATCTCCTCAAGAAGCAGAAATTATTTATAACCATATGATTGAAAAGTTTGAATTATCAAGCGCCAAAGTTGAAAAGGGCATTTTTGCTGCAAATATGAGAGTTGCTTTGGTCAACGATGGCCCTGTTACATTTTTACTGAAATGTTAGATTTAGAATGAATGAAGATATTCAAATTTATGGAATAAGAAATTGTGACACTGTAAGAAGAGCAATTAAGTATTTAGACATGAATGATATTAGATATGAGTTTATTGATTATAGAAAATATCCCATATCTCTAGAAAAGCTACAAAACATGGTTAGTTCAGTTGGTTGGGAGAGTCTTATAAATAGACGCTCAACTACCTACCGTTCTTTATCTGAAGATCAGAAAAAGAGCATCAATTATGATTTAGTATTGGATTATCCTACACTGATAAAACGACCAGTTTTAATATCTGGAGATCAAATATTAGTGGGCTTTAGTGAAAAAAAATATGCAGCAATCATTGGCTAGAACTAGCTTCGATTTCTTTTCTTATTTTGTTCATATCAAGTTTTTTAGCCTTTTCTAAGAGATCCTCGAGATCTCTGCCCGAAAGAGCGCCTGCCTGAGAAAAGATACTGATCCCTTCACGAAAAACCATCAAAGTTGGAATTGACCTTATTCTAAAATGGGCGCCTAGTGCTTGCTCATTTTCAGTGTTAACTTTGGCGAAAGCGACTCCATCAACCTTGTTTGATGTTTCTTCGAATGTAGGCGCAAACTGTAAACATGGTCCGCACCATGGCGCCCAAAAATCTAAAATAACGATATCGTTATCAGAGATTATTTTATTAAAGTTTGATTCGCTAAGTTCTATGATTGCCATGAAGGTATTCTTAAATAAAATAAAAATAATTATAACGAGATGGGTAATATATTAGTTCGTTTTTCTGCAGATGATACAATGATATTATGAATATACTTGGAATAGATCCAGGCTCTAGAATTACCGGTTTTGGACTTATATCTGTAAACAAACTCAATTTTACTTATATCAATAGTGGCTGTATTCGCACAAAAGGCGAATTAAATGAACGAGTAGTCACGATTTTTTTAGGTATTAAGGAGATTCTTGAGAACAATCTGATTGATATAGTGGTAATTGAAAGAGCTTTTATGCGTCCAGATAGGCCTAATCCTGATGCAGCAATAAAGCTTGGCACTGCTAGAGGTGCAATTATTTCAGCGGTTGGAATTCAAGAAATACCAATCATTGACTATAGCCCAAATCAAATAAAAAAAACAGTTGTTGGCCAAGGTCACGCTAGCAAAGATCAGGTTTCATTTATGGTTCAGCGTTTGTTAAAACTCAACAAGGCGCCACAAGCTGATGCTGCCGATGCACTAGCAGGGGCTATTTGCCATGCCTACCATTCTTTATAAATTTTATTAACTTAATTAATTTACTTGCCGAAATATATCTTAACCTCGCCAAATCCAGGCAGCTTGCCAACAATATTGGACAATTGAGATTGTATCTCGTCCGCTTCAGTTTCTGCTAAGTAGTCGATTGACAAGAAAAAATCTACAAGGATTTTACCCTTAAGATAATGCAATTGAGTCCGATCTATATTGTATTTACAATTCTCTAATATTAAGCCTTGTTGAAGAATTATTAAGGCTTCTGCTCTTTCAGGGAGGTTTTTATAAGGTTTGTGTGATTCATCATCTTCTGGGTCAATATGAACAATAACATCGTCAAGTTCTTCTACGCATTCTTTTGCAACACGCTCAACGCTGACAGAAATAATATGGCCTTCACTAACTGACAAAAATGGACTCACCTGAACGTGGACGTCAGCGGATTTTTTGTGACCAATCTGCCTCGTTCTTAGAGAGTGAATGCGATTAACTCCTTTGATATTTGACAATTCAGAGAGTAGCTTTTCGGTATCTTCAGAGCCAATTGATGTGTCAACTAATTCTTTAGTTGCGCTAAAGCCTAGCTTCCAGCCTATATAAATAATCAACAAGCCAACTATAATTGCCGCTAAGCTATCAAGATAGTAGTAACCATTAATGGCTCCAATGATGCCTAACAAAACAACAACAGAAGAGAAGGCATCCGAGCGATGATGCCAAGCATTTGCTTTTAGCATTTGGGATTTAATTTTATTGGCAACAAAAATAGTGTACCAGTAAAGCACTTCTTTACTAATAATAGAGATAATTGCAATAGAGATAAGCCAACTACCATGACTGAGGGGTTCAGCGCTAAAAAATCTACCCATAGCGTCAAAAATAATCCCTGAGCCGACAATTGCAAGAAAAATACTTAACCCCAAAGTAGCAACGGTTTCAAAACGCTCATGTCCATAAGGATGCTCTTTATCAGGCGCTTCATTAGCATGTTTAGAAGCATACCAAACAACCCAATCTGAAAGTAGATCAGACAGAGAGTGTATACCGTCGGCAATCATGGCACCGGAATTACCTACGAAACCAACAATAACTTTAATGATAGACAATGCTAAATTAATAACACCGCCAATGACTGAAATTTTTTGACTTTCCTGTTTGCGTTTACTTGATTTCAATTTTTATTGATATATAAATAATTACTACCGTATTTTATGTTATCTATTTGAAGACATGTCTTATTTCCGTTAACAAGCATGATCCTATATAAATAAATTGTTATTAATTGGTGCTTGAAAAAATATATTGGATGAACCTATCAAAGAGGTTAGATTTGAGGATTAATATAATTTTATATGAAGTAATATTCACTCAATAACAATGTTATATCCTGGAAGGGCATCAAGTAATTGTTTTCCGTAAAATTTTGTTTTTAGTCGATTGTCGAAAATACTAATCTTGCCTGTATCAGTCTCAGACCTAATCAATCTACCACAAGCTTGAACAAGTCTTAATGAAGCGTCAGGCAAGGCAATTTCCATAAATGGATTTCTGTATAAAGATTCAAGATATGATTGGGTGGTTTTTTCAATTGGCGAGGTTGGGACACTAAAGCGAAGTTTCGCAATCATTACATGATTTAGATTATCTCCCTTAAGGTCAATGCCTTCGGCAAAACTGTCTAGGCCAAATATTACACTACCTTTTCCTTTTTCACGGGTTTCGATATGCTTTTCTAGAATATGTTTTTTACTGTATTCTCCCTGCACTAGTAGCTTACAATTTAATGAAGGTTCAAGAAGGTCAGCAATCATTTGCATTTGATTGTTTGAAGCAAATAACACCAAAGTTGCGGCTTCCTGATCAATACGTTTTTTTAGCTCACTGGCAAGTTCTTGAGTATGCTCATAGGCATCTTTAGGGCTCGATTTCATTTTGGCGACAATAAAATCTACCGACTTGTAATTAAAAGGCGAAGGTAGTCGTAAGTATTTATTTTCTTTATTACTTAAGCCTAGTTGCTGATTAAACCTATCAAAACTATTGAGTGAAGTTAAGGTCGCAGAAGTCAATACAATGCCTGCTGCATTTAGCCAAATAAGTTTATTCAAATATTCAGAGACATCAATTTTTGCTGAATTTATATGAAAGTTAAACTTTTTGTTTGATAAATTTGATCTTTCTATCCATTGACTGACTGGTGGTTTTTCAGAGTTATATTTTTGAGTAAATGCACTTAATACTTGAATAATGGAGAACAAGTTTTGTTCATTTAGTCCAATAATGATATTTAAGTTATCGACTATGTTTTGTTCTATAGTGTGTCTTTTAATATAAGATTGCCAAGCATCTTTTTGATCACAAAAATCATCGAAAGCTGTGTTAATAAGTCTAAGCGCAATGTTTACCAGATTCAAAATATCACTTGAAACTCCAATAATACTAAAAAGATGGATATCATCTTGATAGTCCATATCTAAGAAAGTTTCCGTTAGATTATTGATTGCGTTGCCAGTATTGTTATCGAAATTCTTAGATTTTTCTTGTTGAGTAATCTTTACTATTTGGTCAACTGTGCTTTGGGCTTGATGAATTGATGTTTTTATAAATTCAGTGCTAGTGCCGATTGAAAAATGGGACAAGGCTTTTGGGGAAAAATGATGCGCTTCATCGAATATAAAAAAACAATCCTCTACAGCGGGAAGTATTGAGTTACCACTAAAAATATCTGCCAAAACAAGGTCGTGATTGGCAATAATAACATCAGCCTGGGAAATCTTTTTTCGTGCTTTAAAGAAGGCGCAGTCATTGTAAAATTCACAATTCTTTGCATTACAGGTAAAACGATTACAAGAGATTTTTTGCCATAAAGCTCCTTCGGGAGGGCTTTCTAGACTATCAATTTCTCCATTCCAGCGTGCTGTAGAATAGTCATCTGACATTTCATGCATTTTGTCGAGTTGACTTTGACTCGGTGGCGAGTCCCAAAGTAGAGAATCTTCAAACATAGATTGGGTACTTGAGGTTTCATCAGTAAGATTTATTAAGTTACGAATACATACATAACGAGAACGACCTTTAGCTAAAGCGTATTTAAAATCAACAACCAAGTATTTTTTCGCCTCAATGATGTCTTTGTATAGAATTTGCTCTTGCAGTGCAACATTTGCACTAGCAATAATTAATTTTTTTTTATTTTTTAAAGCGATTGGCAAGGTGGCGATTAAATATGCTAGAGTTTTTCCTGTTCCAGTAGGAGCTTCAACGCAAATAATTGGATTGAAACCTGAATATTCTCCTGATAGTGTTTTAGCTATCTCGGCAATCATTACATTTTGAGAAGAGCGGTTATTGAAATCAGATAGTTCTTTCTTTGCCGCCTCAAATGAAGAGCGAATTTGATTTTTAAGTGCCGCATTCAGCATTTAATCAGCTTAACTATTTCTAATTAATGATAATTCACAGAGCAAACCTAGAGCTTTTTGATAATCGGATTTAGGAATATTTTCTAGCGATTTTAAGGCCTTTGTTGATTCTTTCTTTGCAATTTGTCTTGTGAATTCAAACGCCTTAACATCAAACAGAATAGAAACTATATCGTTGACGTCTGATGTTTTTGAGTTTTCTATTGCAGTTTTGAGTAATTTGTTTTTCGCTCCAGAAGTTTTTTCGAGTGCGTAGATCATCGGCAAGGTAATTTTGCCTTCAGCCAAATCGTTGCCAACTTCTTTACCCATAATTTCAGTGCTGGATTCATAATCAAGCACATCATCAATTATTTGAAATGCATTACCTAAGTGTAAACCATAGTCACCCAGTGCTTTAATAGTTTTTTTTGACACATTCGCGAGAATTGCACCTATTTGGCAAGCAGCCTCAAATAAGCAAGCAGTTTTTCTTTCAATTACTCCATAGTATTCTGTCTGCGAAATATCAGTATTCCTAATGTTTAGTAGCTGCAGAACTTCGCCTTCAGCAATCTTGTTCGTTGCTTTTGATAGGATTCTCATGATTCCCATTGAATTAGGTTCTACCATAATTTCAAATGCTCTAGAGTAAAGAAAGTCACCCACTAGAACACTAGCGGCATTACCCCACATTTCATTTGCGCTATCTCCACCGCGTCGAGTTTTTGACTCGTCTACTACGTCATCATGAAGAAGTGTTGCTGTATGTATGAGCTCGATAACTGCTGCCAAAGGGTAATGGTGTTCTCCCTCATAGTTTGTTGCTCTTGCACATAGCAGCAATAGCAATGGTCTGAGGCGTTTACCTCCGGACGTGATGATATAGTGGCTCATCTGATTTATCAGGTCGACATCTGTATCCAAGCGATTGATTAGTATGTCGTCGACTTTTTTCATATCGACCTTCATAAGGTCTTGAATTTGTTTGAAATTCTGCATAAGTCGTTATTTTAACTGACTAGCTATAAGATAAACTTCTTTAGACCTAGGCCGTGAAGCTTTGGGTTTTCTAATGACAACTTTTTTGAAATTTTTTCGTGCATTTTGGATGAAAGTATCAAATCCCTCACCCTGAAAAACCTTCACAACGAAGTGACCATTTTGAGAAAGCACTTTAGTGGCCATATCAAGAGCCAACTCAGCCAAATACATTGATTTAGGTTGGTCAATTGAGATTTGGCCACTCATATTAGGCGCCATATCCGATAGAACAACATTTATCTTCTGTTCTTTAGTTAAACTTAAAAGTTTTTCATATATTCCTTCTTCAGTAAAGTCGCCTTGTAAAAAATATACATTTGTAATGCTTTCAACTGGCAAGATATCGGTAGCTATAACCTGTCCTGTTTTGCCTACTATTTTTATTGCTACTTGAGACCATCCTCCAGGAGCAGCTCCTAGATCAAGAACCTTGAAACCTGTCTTTATAATTTGGTCTTTACCATTAATTTCTAGTAACTTGTATGCAGCCCGAGATCGATAACCTTCTTTTTGAGCTTTTTTTACAAATTCATCATTCAAATGTTCGCTCATCCAGCGAACGGAACTACTTGTTTTTGCCACAATTATTTATCTTAGTATTTTTATGCTATTTTATAAGAGTAACTAATATTTCAATAGATAATTCATTTTCGAATTAGATCTAGATAAAGAGACTATTTACGGGATAATATCGCTCTTATTTTTTGATTACTTTAGTGAATGACTACTAAACTTAGAAATATAGCTATTATTGCTCACGTTGATCATGGCAAAACAACGCTCGTTGATAAACTCCTTTCTCAATCACAGACCTTTGATGAGCGTTTTCAGGCCTCAGACCGAATGATGGACTCAAATGACCTGGAAAAAGAGCGCGGAATCACCATCAGTTCAAAGAATACTGCCATTAGCTGGGGCGAATATAGAATTAACATTGTTGATACTCCTGGCCATGCAGATTTTGGCGGTGAGGTTGAAAGAGTGCTTTCAATGGTTGATAGCGTTCTATTGCTGGTTGATGCTGTTGATGGTCCAATGCCTCAAACTCGCTTTGTAACAAAAAAAGCATTTGAACAAGGTTTGAATCCTATTGTCGTCGTTAATAAGATTGACCGACCGAGTGCTCGTCCAGATTGGGTAATTGACCAGGTTTTTGATCTCTTTGATCAGTTAGGAGCAACTGAAGAACAGTTAGATTTTCCAGTAATTTATGCTTCTGCGCTTGGTGGCTATGCATCAGATGATGATAGCACTAGAGGTGGAGATATGACTCCAATGTTTGAAGCAATCATTGACAAAGTTCCAGCACCTGATGTCAATCTTGAAGGCGCTCTCCAAATGCAAATAAGCTCTTTAGATTATTCTTCTTTTGTTGGTGCTATAGGTATTGGTAGAATAGCAAGAGGTATAGCCAAGAAAAATATGCAAGCTGTTTTGGTAAACTCTGACGGTTTAAAAAGGAATGCCAAAATATCACAATTGTTGGGTTTTCATGGCCTTGATAGACATGAGATTGATTCAGCAGCTGCTGGGGATATTGTTGGGGTTGTTGGAATCGAGAATATTTCAATTTCAGATACAATCTGTGAGCCTTCTAAAGTTGAGTCTCTGCCACCTCTAAGTGTTGATGAACCCACTGTTAGTATGGCATTTAGAGTTAATGACTCGCCGTTTGCCGGGCTTGATGGTAAATATATAACCTCAAGAAATATTAGAGAGCGATTAGATAAAGAACTAATTTACAACGTAGCGTTAAGAGTGGAAGATACCGAAGACCCTTCTGAATTTCTTGTATCAGGCAGGGGTGAACTGCATTTATCAATCTTGATTGAAACCATGCGAAGGGAAGGTTTTGAGGTTTCAGTAGGTAGGCCGCAAGTGATACTAAAAGAGATAGATGGTGTTATTTGTGAACCTTTTGAGAATCTAGCAGTTGACGTTGAGTCGAAACATCAAGGTTCGGTAATGGAAAAGTTGGGTGAACGAAAGGCCGAACTTACAAATATGGCGCCAGATGGCAAGGGCCGTGTTAAGCTTGACTTTGTAATACCTGCCAGGGGACTTATTGGTTTCCGCACTGATTTTCTTACTGCTACAACTGGTACCGGCTTAATGTACTCATCTTTTGAATCTTATAGGCCACAAAAAGAAGGCAAAATTGGTCAAAGAGTTAACGGTTCTTTAATCTCAATGAACCAAGGTAAATCTGTTGCCTATGCAATCTTTAATTTACAAAAAAGTGGGAAATTCTTTATAGGGCATGGTGAAGAAATCTATGAAGGTATGGTGATTGGAATTAATTCCAGAGACAAAGATCTAGTGGTCAATGTAATGAAGGGCAAACAATTGACAAATGTTCGTGCTTCTGGCACAGATGAAGCAGTTGCACTGATACCTCCTGTCAGGCTCGATTTAGAACAGGCTTTGGAATTTATAGATGACGATGAATTGGTAGAAGTTACACCAAACAATATCCGTCTACGTAAGCGTTTGCTGAGCGAAAATCAAAGGAAAAGAGCTAGAAATAGTTGACTAATTTAGATGGATACAACAAAATAAAGACATATATAATCTCATTCGGAGACAATTTGACATAATTAAATGGGTGTACTATGGATGCTATTCTAAAATTCTTGGTGCAGCAGAAGAAGTTCGCGATTGTCTTCTCTTTTGCTTTTATTGCTGTAGGTTTATTATCTTTTCAACAGATACAGCGAGATCAATTTCCTTCGGTTGATTTTGAAATTTTAGCTGTGACAACAGCCTATCCTGGCGCCTCGCCCGAAGATGTTGAACAAGGTGTCACAAAAGTTATTGAAAACGAGCTAATCAACGTTAATGGCATAAAAAATTTTACTTCAACTTCTCGTGAAGGTCTTTCCAGCATTATCGTATGGCTTGAGGCAGATCTTAAAGATGTTGTTACTGTCAAAAATGACGTTCGAAATGCTGTCAATCGTGTCGGAAGTTTGCCTGAAGAGGTTACTGGCCTCCCTTATGTCCTTGATTTTAATATCATGGAAATCCCAATTCTTAATATCAACATCGATGGTGCCGGTTTTGATTATGCAGAGGCTAGACAGATTACCGATGATATGGAGAAAGCCCTCTCGATGGTTAATGGTGTTTCCAAAATAAATAAAAACGGCTATTTAAACAGTGAAATTCAAATTAAGGTTGACCCTGAGAAATTAAGCAAATATAACATTTCAATTAATGAAGTTATATCTGCCATTTCAAGCAGAAATGCGCGCTTCACCTTGGGAGACAATAATCAGGCTGACCTTAAGAAAAATATTGTCATATTGTCAGAATTTGAAGATATAAGTGATATTGAGGGGGTTGTTATCAAGTCAATATTTGATGGCCCAATTATCAGACTTAGAGATATTGCTAAGGTTTTCCGAGGAGATGAAGAAGAAACTTCAATTACTAGAGTTAATGGCACTAAAGGGTTTATTTTAGAGGTCTTAAAACAGGAACAGTCAGACATTATAAGAACAGTTGCCAGAGTAAAGGAAAGGGTTTTAGAATTACAAGAAAATTATCCTGCTGGTTTAAGAATTTTTTATACCCAAGATAGCTCAATAGCGGTTGAGAATCGTCTAGATATTATTGTCAGGAATGGCTATATAGGTTTGACATTAGTGCTTATAGTTTTGGGTGTATTTTTGTCTCTAAAGACGGCCTTCTGGGTCGCAGTTAGTTTACCTGTGACGTTATTAGGAACGGTTGCCGGGCTTGGGTTGACAGGTGAGAATATTAATCTGATTTCACTTTCTGGATTTATTCTGGTTTTAGGTATTGTTGTCGATGATAGTATTATCATTGCTGAAAGTATTCATCATTACAAGAATCGCGAAGGAAATGTTTTTGACAATGTGGTCAAGGGTTTTAAGAGGGTTATATTGCCAGTCGTTACAACCATATTAACCACCATACTGGTGATGTCGTCAATGTTTTTGATGACCGGCATAATGGGTAAGTTTATATACGTTCTACCGGTTGTGGTTATTTTTGCGCTGACCTTTTCTTTTTTAGAGATAACCTTTGCTTTGCCCGCCCATCTTGCCAACAAAAAAGCTGAAAGACAAAAGACTTGGTTTATTCCGGTAGAAAACTTTTTTAATAGAGTAATTGCGCGGATATTAAGGTGGCGCTATCTTATAGTTCCATTATTTATCGCACTATTTGCCTATTCTTTGTATTTTGCAATAACCCAGATGCCATTGAATTTATTCCCTTCAGCAGGGGCTGACCAGATGTATGCAAGAGTCGAAGCTCCTAATGGAAGCTCTGCTGCTTATACGGAAAAACTGGTAATTGAGCTTGAAAGGATTATTATGGAGGAAGCGGGGGAAAATCTTGAATCAGTGACGAGCAATATTGGTAGTTACTTTACGAACGAAGCAAACATATCAATAGCGCTTATACCGACCAGTGAAAGAGAGATTGGCGCAGAAGAGATTATGGAGAAAATCAAAAAAAGTTCAACTGTTATTCAAGGCGCTGAAGAAATTAATTTCTCTGTACAAAGACCTGGTCCACCGGCAGGAGAGGATGTTGAAATTAATTTGATAAGTGATAATGACGAACAAAGGACCGCTGCGGCAAATCGACTAGTAGGCATATTGTCTAATATGGAGGGTGTTGATAATATCAATCGTGATGATGAGATTGGCAAACCACGCATTGAAACTGTTCTTGATTTTGATGAAATGGCAAGACTTGGGGTTGAATACCAGCAAGTCTATCGACATTTAAGAACAGCCTTTTCAGGCTCCTATGCAACAGATGTTCGTATTGCTGGCAAAGATGAAGATGTAAGGGTTTATATCGGCAACAACAACTATTCAGAAAACTTCATTATGAATACCAAAGTGAAGAACCGCCAAGGCAACTTGATACCGATGAGTCAATTCTCAACCATTCGAGATATAAAAGGCGAGCCCGACTTCAATCACTATGACGGCGAACGTTCTGTGTCAATATCGGCAAGTGTAGATGACAAAGTAACAACTTCTCAAGCGGCACAGGCTTCAGCTCTAGAGGAGCTGAACGTAGGTGCTAATTTCCCTCAGGTGGCAATTGTTAGTGCTGGTGGCGCCCAAGATGTCCTTGAGTCGATGGAGAGCTTCCAAAATGCCTTTATCGTGTCTGTTTTGGGAGTATTCCTCCTACTCGCCATTTTGTTCAATTCCTATTCGCAGCCACTTCTGGTTTTGGCCGCAATCCCATTTTCGCTTATAGGAGTTATTTGGGCGTTCTTTTTTCATGGTGAACCACTGAGTTTCTTTGCTCTAACAGGTTCTTTAGCATTGATTGGTGTAATTGTTAATGACTCCTTGGTTATGGTTAGCCATCTGAACTATATCAAAGCAAAGAAGGCTCAGATAGAAGACAAGATAACTTGGATTGCAAAGGGTGCTAGGGATCGTCTTAGGGCTGTAGTTCTGACGACCTTAACCACACTGGCAGGGGTTCTACCACTCGCCTATGGTCTTGGGGGAACGGACTACTTTTTACAGCCTATGGTGTTAGCGCTTGGTTATGGATTAATCTTTGGTACGGTGATGACTTTAATATTGCTGCCTTGCATGTATCTAATGAATTACGATTTCATTAATTGGTTAGGCAGAGTTAGAAAGAGGTTTTCTAAGAAGTCAGTAGCTTAATTACTTGTTTCTTAAAGCTAGACGGATAAGCTGTTCTGTGGAGAGTGTTTGATCCTCGATATTTGATAGCATTTTGTTGGCTTCTTTTACCTTAAAGCCTAGAGACTGAAGCGCCGCGAGTGCTTGCTTTGTGTTTGGATTTTGTCCTACTTTGTTACTCATTGCTAAGGTTGATGCGCTAGTTAGTTCAACTTTATCAAGCCTGTCTTGAAGCTCAACAATGATTTTGAGAGCTGTTTTTTTACCTATACCCGGAGTTTTAGCTAGTAGCTCCGCATTTTCATTGATGATGCATTCTACAAGAGAGATTGGAGACAAATGAGATAGGATCGCAAGCGCTACCTTTGGGCCTACACCGTTAACCCTTATTAATTCTCTAAACAGGGTTTTTTCATCCTTTGTGATAAAGCCAAACAGTGTATGTGAATCTTCCTTAATGCTAAGATGAGTATGAAGAAAAACATCTTGGTCTGTACTATTAAGTTCATAGATAGTTGACATTGGGCAAAGTAATTCATAGCCAATTCCTCCAACTTCAACGAGAATTTCTGGCGGGTTTTTGCTAATCAATTTTCCTTTTAGTTGGCCAATCATAACCAGGGGTACTTTTTAAAATGTTGAGCTTCAAATGAATGAATTTGATCTTTGTATTGCAATGTTAAACCAATATCATCTAAGCCATTGATGAGTCTGCGTTTACGTTCAGGGTCAACATCAAAATGATAGGTCTTGTTATCCGCTTTAACGCTTTGTTTTTCTAGATTAATTTCGATTTCATCTTGATATTCAAACAGTATATCTACTATATCAGTACTTAGTGTAATTGGTAGAAGTCCGTTCTTGAAGCAATTATTGTAGAAAATGTCAGCAAAACTTGGTGCAATAATAGCTCGAAAACCGTAATCTTCTAGAGCCCATGGTGCATGTTCCCTGGAAGATCCACAGCCAAAATTGCTTCTTGTTAAAAGGATTTGAGATTCGCTGTATTTAGGATTATTTAGTACAAAGTCTGGATTAAGTGGTCTTTTTGAATTATCCATACCTACCTCACCATGATCTAGATATCGCCATGCATCAAACAAGTTAGGGCCAAAACCACTTCGCTTGATTGATCTAAGGAACTGTTTTGGGATTATAGCGTCTGTGTCAATGTTTGTTCTATCTAGAGGGGTAGCTATAGATCTGAAAATGGTAAATTGTTTCATCATCTAACCTCTGAAAAGTGTCCTGCAATAGCGCTTGCAACAGCAACAGCAGGGCTAACTAGATGAGTAAATGAACCTTGTCCTTGGCGACCCTCAAAGTTTCTATTGGAGGTGCTTGCACATCGCTCTCCAACTTCAAGTTTATCGGCATTCATAGCAAGGCACATAGAGCAACCTGGCTCACGCCACTCAAACCCCGCTGCTAAAAAAATTTCATCAAGACCTTCGCTTTCCGCTTGTTTTTTTATGAGACCAGAGCCAGGAACAACGAGCGCCAGCTTTATATTGTCTGCAATTTTATTTCCTTTTGCTACAGCCGCTGCTTCACGAAGGTCTTCAATTCTTGAGTTTGTGCAAGAACCTATAAAGATTTTGTCGATTGGGACAGAACTCATCGCTGTGTTAGGTCTTAGATGAATATACTTTAGTGCGTTACGAATACTATCCGCCTTAATTTTGTCGCTTTCTTGTTCAGGGTCAGGGGTTGTTCCATCTATTTCCACAACCATTTCAGGAGAAGTGCCCCAGGTAACTTGTGACTTAATGTCACTAGCATTAAATTCTACTGTCTTGTCAAAGTCTGCGCCCTTGTCAGTATGAAGGGTTTTCCAATAAGCAACAGCTAAATTCCATTGCTCATCTTTTGGAGCAAAAGGTCTCCCTCTAACATATTCAATCGTTTTGTCGTCAACTGCAACCATGCCAACTCTTGCACCTGCCTCAATCGCCATATTACAAAGCGTCATCCTGCCCTCAATACTTAAGTTTTCTATTGTTGTTCCACAAAATTCTATAGCAAAACCAGTGCCACCAGCTGTACCGATTTGACCTATGATATAAAGCGCAATATCTTTAGCGCTAACATGTCTATCTAATCTTCCGTTGACCTCGATTTTTAAGTTCTTTACCTTGTTTTGCCATAAACATCCAGTGGTAAGCACGTGTTCTACTTCTGAAGTACCAATACCAAATGCAAGTGCCCCAAGTGCGCCATGAGTCGAGGTATGCGAGTCACCACAAACAATACTCATGCCTGGGAGAGTAACCCCTTGTTCTGGTCCAATAACGTGGACGATGCCTTGACGAATATCGTTCATTTGAATTTCATTGATCTCAAATTCTTCACAATTCTTGTTAAGTGTTTCGACTTGTAATCTAGAGACAGGGTCAGCAATGCCTTTAATACCATTTGACCTATCAGTAGTTGGCACGTTGTGGTCAGGTACCGCTAGATTAGCTTCGTTACGCCATGGTTTTCTACTTGATAGCACAAGGCCTTCAAACGCCTGTGGCGATGTAACTTCATGTATCAGTTGCCGATCAATATAGATAAGCGTCGCACCATCTTGCTCACAAACCACGTGGGCACTCATTAACTTGTCGTATAGAGTTTGAGCCATTATTTATTTGTATTACTTGTTAAAATAAAACATTTTACATTTTTACTTAACCCCTCCAAGGAAATATAAAACTGCTATTTAACATTCTTGATGAAAATTATTGGTTTTATAAGAAAATAAAATATAACAATTTCAAATATGTGCGGTATATGTGGCCAGTTACGATTTGACGGGGAAAATGTTTCCTCAAAATCACTAAATAATATGATGTCTCGGCTTGCTAGAAGGGGGCCTGACTCAAGTGGTCGATGGGTTGACGGCAAGATAGGGTTTGGCCATCAACGCCTGAGTATTATTGATTTGTCCAGTCATGGCGCTCAACCGATGCTAGATGATGCTCTAAATTTGGCACTGGTTTTTAATGGAACGATTTATAACTACAAAAAATTACGCGTCCAACTAACTAATAAAGGCTACTCATTTTTCTCACATTCTGACACAGAAGTTATTTTGAAGGCGTATCACTACTGGGGTGAAGATTGCGTTGAACATTTAGACGGCATGTTTGCTTTGTGTGTTTATGACATAACAAGACAAAAGTTGTTTATTGCGCGTGACAGAATGGGCATAAAGCCACTCTATTATAGTTTATCTAGTAGAGCTTTCACTTTTGCTTCCAACACCCAGGCATTACTAACCCAAAATATTGACGAAACCATCAACCCAATTGCTCTTCAGCAGCAATTATCTTTACATGGTGTTGTTCCAGCACCAAATACTATTATTAATGGCATTCGAAAAGTTAAGCCAGCAACAACCATCACTATTGACAGTAAAGGGAAATGGAAAGAAAAAACCTATTGGAAACCTTTAGCTGAAAGGTCAAATGGTGAAATATCGGATGATGACTATACTGAAAGAGCTCATGAATTATTAACTCTTGCAGTTGCAAAAAGAATGTCAGCTACAGACGTTCCGATTGGTGTTTTACTCTCAGGCGGTCTTGATTCCTCATTGATTGTTGCCCTGCTTAATGAGGTAGGCCATAAAAACATTCGAACCTTTTCCATAGGATTCGAAGATATTGAAGATGAAGCTGGGAGCGAGTTTGAATATTCCGACCAAGTTGTTGAAAAATTTAGTACAAATCACAATAAATACATTGTCAAAAATGAAGAGGTCTTGCCCAGGCTTTATGAAGCTGTTTCAAATATGGCAGAACCGATGGTAGGTCAAGATGCGGTTGCCTTCTATCTGCTCTCTGAAAAGGTATCAAAGCATGTCAAAGTTGTATTGTCTGGACAAGGTGCAGATGAAGTGTTTGCGGGCTATTTTTGGTATCCAAGAATGGCTCAAGAGCAAGGCAATGAAGTTGAACGTTTTGCCAAACATTATGTCGATAGACCTCATGAGGAATTCTTGCAAACCGTAATGTCAACCTATCACTGTCCTAATCATACTGACAAATGGTTAACAAAAGAATTCAACAAATCAGGCGCAGAGACTTTTATGGATAAAGTTTTGCGCACTGACATTACTAGATTAATTGTGGATGACCCAGTAAAAAGGGTTGACAATATGACTATGGCTTGGGGATTGGAGGCCCGTGTACCCTTCATGGACACAGATTTAGTTGAATGGGCCTTAAAAATGCCAGCTTCTCTGAAAATGAAAGGTGATGGAAAGTTCCCTTTGAAAAAGATTGCAAGGGCATTATTGCCTACTAGTGTAATCGACCGAAAAAAAGGCTATTTCCCAATGCCTGCTTTGAAGTATGTACAGGGAGAGTATTTAGAATTTATGTCTGATATACTAACTTCAAATGCTTGCATAAATCGAGGAATATTCAACCAAAAATATGTCAACGACGTAATCAACTCTCCAAGGAGCTATATGACCGCTTTAAATGGTTCAAGGTTGTGGCATTTAGCCTTGCTTGAGTTCTGGATGCAAATAAACTTAGACCGGAAATAATTTTATGGAAAGAATAATTATTTATACAGACGGTGGTTGTCGAGGTAACCCAGGTGTTGGCGGTTGGGGGGTTTGGCTCCGCTACAAAGATCATGATAAGAAAATAAAAGGGGCAGAACAAAACACCACAAACAATAAAATGGAACTTACTGCTTCGATAAAAGCATTAGAGGCATTAACATCAAGTGATATTTCAGTCGATTTATATACCGATTCAAAGTACGTCATTCAGGGCATCAACGAGTGGATTGACAACTGGAAAGCAAAAAATTGGAAAAATGCTAACAAAAAAACTGTCAAAAATATTGAGCTCTGGAAACGATTGGATGAACTTAATCAGAAGTTTTCTATAAATTGGCATTGGGTAAAGGGCCATAGTGACGACCCTGGGAACGACATGGCTGATAGTTTAGCTAATGAGGCGATGGACGAGATTACTTAGCTTCGTTATAGACCGGGTGATCAAGATAGTTTAGCTCCGCTTGACTAAAGTCTGAGAGTAATCTTGCCTCAACATTGAAGGGCCCCCTTAAATTTGAACCGATATGTTTTTTTATGAGAGTGTCAAAAGTCAAAATAGGGTCTAAGTTTTTATCTTTACATAGGTAATGAAACCAGTGATTGCCAATCTTCACATGGCCAATTTCATCGCAATATATGACATCTAGAATATCAACCATCTTACTAAATTTTGAGTCTTTAAATTTAGCTTGTATGCTTGGTGTCACATCTAAACCTCTGGCTTCAAGGACCCTTGGAACTAGAGCCATTCTAGCTAAAACATCGTAATCAGTTTTAGTTGCCATTTCCCATAGCCCATTATGTGCATCAAAGTCTCCATACGCAAAGCCAAGAAGCTCTAAATAGTCATTTAAAAGCTTGAAATGGTATGACTCTTCGTAAGCAACTTTTATCCAGTCTTGGTAATATTTAGTGGGCATATTCTGAAAACGATAAACAGCATCGAGGGCTAAATTAATCGCATTGAATTCAATGTGACATATTGAATGAATTGTTTTGACCATTCCGAGGTCAGATCGGTCTCGCTTTGGCGCAGTTTGAAAGCTAACAAGTTTTGGCTTTAAAGGTCTGCCAGGTTTTTTAATTTTTTTGATACTAAACTTATCACTAATAGACTCCAGGCAAACATCGTACGAGTTAAGTTGTGACGTTAGTGAAAGTTTCTCATTAACGTCATCACACATAAGTGCTTCAAGGGCGAGCTTAAAAAGTTGCATATGAGCCCGGTAAAAGATTATTCAAATGCCACTCGCCAACCCTAGTACGGACAAGTCTAAGAGTAGGAAAACCAACCTTAGCTGTCATTCTTCTCACTTGTCGGTTTCTTCCTTCAGTGATAGAAATTTCTATCCATGAAGTAGGAATACTTCTCCTTTCTCTGATTGGCGGAACTCTATCCCAAAGCCATTTAGGCTGACTAATCAGTTGAACTTTTGCAGGTTTAGTTAGACCATCCTTTAGCCTAACCCCATTTTTTAGTATTTGTATTTCCGTTTGAGTTATTTCGCCATCAAGTTGAACGACATAAGTTTTAATTTTGTTATATTTAGGGTTCGAAATTTTGTGTTGGAGTAGCCCATCATCAGTAAGAATAACTAAACCTTCTGAGTCTTTATCAAGCCTGCCTACAGGATAAATATTCGGTATATCAATATATTTTGCAAGTGTATCCCCTTGACCACTAAATTGACAAACAACACCAAAGGGTTTATTTAGGCCAATAATTTTAGCCATATATTTCCTTAGCTCTTGCAATAAAAGCATCCAGTTGTGAGTTAGTAATTTTAGAAAATATGGGGGCAAAAGCTAGATCCATAATTTTTGACTTAAATACAAATTCCAAGTCTAGATGAATTTTCGTTGCATTTTCACCGAGTGGCAAAAATCGCCATTCACCGGCAAGTTTTTTAAAGGGTCCGTCTAGTAAATCCATTTCAATTGAATGATATGGTTTTAGTTTATTAAGAGTTGTAAATGAATGATTTAAGCCCGATTTATTTATCTCAACTGAGGCTGTGATTTCATTAGCAGTTTGATTTAAAATGGTAGTACTGTTGCACCAGTTTAAGAATTGTGGATAGTCTTCGATGGCGTTGACTAATTCATACATTTTTTTAGGTGAGTATGGAACAATCGCACTTTTAGATATTTGATGCATGACAAAGAATAAGAAAGATAACTCAAATACCATCGCTTTAAATAAAAAAGCAAGGCATGACTATTTTATCGAACAAACCCTCGAAGCTGGTCTAAGTTTGCAAGGGTGGGAAGTTAAAAGTCTTAGAGAGGGCAAAGTGCAAATAAAGGAAAGCTATGTCATCCTAAAAAATAATGAATTATATTTATTTGGTTCCCATATATCTCCCCTTAATACCACATCAAGTCATACAGACCCTGACCCCACAAGAACAAGAAAACTACTATTAAATAGAATTGAGATTAATCGTTTACGAGAAAAAATAACTCAAAAGGGTGCAACCGTTGTTCCTTTGAAGCTTTACTGGTTAAGAGGAAAGGTAAAAATTGAGATTGGTGTTGCAAAGGGGAAAAAGGCTTATGACAAACGTCAAACCATAAAGCAAAAAGATTGGCAAAGGGATAAAGAAAGAATGCTAAAAAATCATAATCGATAAATATACATAATTTTTTCTAATTTTTTTTCATCTAGCGCATAATTTGATATACAATGAATTCTCAGATGTAGTGTTGGAGGTAATCCGGACATTGTTGTAAATTGATTCTTTCCTCCTTATGAAGGGGCATCCCTTAGGCGCTATATCTTTTTTTGTAAACTTATATAGGAGAGAATTTAATGAATAAGTCAGATTTAATTGATGCAATTGCTTCAGGAGCAAATTTATCAAAAGCCGACGCAGCAAGAGCGTTAAATGCAACAACTGGAGCTATTTCATCAGCCCTTGCAGGTGGCGGTAGTGTGCAGTTAACAGGATTCGGCAGCTTTGTCGTGAGACACAGAGCAGCACGTGCGGGTCGCAACCCACAAACAGGCGCAAGTATACATATTGCTGCATCCAATGTGGCAGCATTCAGAGCTGGAAAGGCACTAAAGGATGCGGTTAATTAATTACTTTTTGAAGTAATCAATTCCTAAATAAAAGGCGCTTCAAGGCGCCTTTTTTTTGGATGATTGAATATTGATTTACCAATACCAACAAACGATTTATTGAGTTTAATAAATCTATTATATTGATTAAGCTAGATTAATAACGCCAAACAACAATACAAAAATCTAATTTAACAACTTGGTTTGCGTAAAATTCGGCGCACTCTGAAATTAAGTATCTTCATCCCAAAAAATTTTCTCGATGACTAGCAGAATTCTTTGGCAAAATTTTGAGCAGAAATACTTAGCACTGCAAATATTTATTTATAGCTCTATGCACTAGAAAATTATCGCGACATGGTAAAATACCGCCTTTTTTATAATAACTGGAGATTGTTATGGAGCGTACTTTGTCGATAATTAAACCTGATGCTGTTGCTAAAAACGTTATTGGCCAGATATATTCTCGCTTCGAAGATGCAGGTTTTAAGATTATTGCAGCAAAGATGATACATTTGGATGAGGTAATGGCTAGTGGTTTTTATGCAATTCACAAAGAGCGACCTTTTTTCAATGATCTGATTTCATTTATGACTTCTGGTCCAGTAATAGTTCAAGTTCTCGAAGGTGAAAACGCAGTTGCTAAGCATAGAGAAATTATGGGTGCTACGAATCCTGAAGATGCCTCACCAGGAACAATTCGTGCAGATTTTGCAGAAACTCTGGACGAGAACGCAGTCCATGGCTCCGATTCATTGGAAAATGCAGCTATAGAGATTGCATACTTTTTTGGTGAATACGGGATTTGCGAAAGAACTAGATAATTTTTTATTGCCTAAACAGCAGATTTTCGGCTGTTTCCTTAAATGCTAAAAAAACAAAATTTATTTGGACTTCCTCGTGAAAAACTTTCAAAGTTTTTTATGAATCTCAATGAAAAAAAATTCCGCACTAAACAAATAATGCAGTGGCTTTATCATCAAAGTGCCAGTAACTTTGATGATATGCATAATTTACCAAAAGATTTAAGAAAAAAACTCCAAACTATAGCAACGATAGATTTACCTAAAGTTGTCTCATTAAATCAATCTAGTGACGGGGTTATTAAATGGATTATTGATCTAGGCAAGCAAAGTCATATTGAGACAGTTTATATTCCCGAAAGAGACAGGGGGACTCTTTGTATTTCTTCTCAAATTGGTTGCGCTCTTGCCTGCACTTTCTGTTCTACTGGTGCACAAGGCTTTAATAGAAACCTGCAAAGTCATGAAATAATTGTACAGGTAATAATAGCCCAAAATCATTTAAAGAGTATTGAAAAACGCATTTCCAATGTCGTGTTTATGGGTATGGGAGAGCCCTTATTGAATGAAAGCTCGGTTTATGATGCTTGCGACTTATTGCTAGATGATTGGGCTTTCGGACTATCAAGAAGAAAGGTGACAGTTTCGTCTGCTGGCATTGTGCCAGCGATTTACAGAATGTCAGAAATAACACCAGTAAGCTTAGCTATATCACTGCATGCCCCAAACAATAATCTTAGAGATATATTGGTGCCAATTAATCAAAAATATCCCATAAAAGAATTAATGAAGGCTTGTCATCATTATTTGAATGCGGGCACACAAGAACGCCACATTTTATTTGAATATGTAATGCTTGATAGGGTGAATGATTTACCTGAGCACGCTAAAACCCTAGCAAAATTATTGAATGGCATTTCTGCTAAAGTAAACCTAATTCCATTTAATCCATTTCCAAAAACCCAATATCAAACATCAAAAAAAGATACAATTGAGCATTTTCAAGATATATTGTTCAAATCGGGCATTCGAACTACAACAAGGCGAACTAGAGGTGATGACGTTGATGCTGCTTGTGGCCAACTTGTAGGTAGAGTGCTTGACAAGACTAGAAGAAATGCTGGAAGGAATTAGACATTACCCGAAAAAAGAGAAACTCAAAAAGTCAAAATTATTAATACTTGTAGTTTTACCTTTGGTTCTAATTGTGTTTGGACTTTGGTATTTGTTTGAAAAATTAGAACCCAACACATCTAGGTCAACTTCAATTGTTATTGAGCCAAAGATTGTTGAAGAAATTAGTGAATCAGATCCTGAGATAATTAAAGAGCCCCTTGGTGCTCCAACAATTGAAAGTACTAGCAAAGGGTTAGATGAAGTTATAGAGAATTATGAGGCAAGCACATACAATCAATAGAAGAACATCAAAGAAAATATTTGTTGGCAATGTAGCCATTGGTGGCGATGCACCCATAAGTGTTCAAAGCATGACAAATACCGATACTTGTGACGTTAAGGCTACAGAGGGACAAATAAACTCGATTGTAGAGGCTGGTGCTGACCTTGTGAGGGTTTCAATACCAACTATGGAAGCTACAGAAGCATTCAAAAAAATCAAATCTTTAGTCAGTGTGCCATTAATTGCAGATATTCATTTTGATTATAAAATAGCACTCAAAGTTGCTGAATACGGCGCTGATTGTCTACGAATTAATCCGGGTAATATTGGCAGAAAAGAGCGTATTAGAGAGGTTGTTGCTTCAGCGAGAGATCACAACATTCCTATTCGAGTAGGTGTAAATGCAGGTTCATTGGAAAAAGAATTACAAAAAAAATATACAGAACCAACTCCTGAAGCGATGGTGGAGTCGGCATTTAGGCATATTGACATTCTAGATAAACTCGACTTTCATAATTACAAAATCTCACTCAAGGCGTCGGAAGTATTTATGACTGTTCTAGCCTACAGACAGCTGGCTTCACAAATTGACAACCCTCTCCATTTAGGGATAACTGAAGCGGGTTCTTATCGATCTGGCACAGTTAAATCTTCTATCGGTTTGGGTTTGCTACTGAGTGAAGGGATAGGTGACACAATTAGAGTTTCACTTGCTTCAGATCCGGTCAATGAAGTCAAGGTAGGATTCGATATTCTCAAGTCGCTTCATTTGAGAAAGAAGGGCGTAAACCTAATCGCATGTCCTTCATGCTCTCGACAAAAATTTGACGTAATTTCAGTTGTTAATGAGCTTGAGTCTCGTTTAGAAGATATCAACGAACCAATTGATGTTGCTGTGATTGGTTGTGTTGTTAATGGTCCTGGAGAGGCTAAAGAGGTAAGCGTTGGCGTTACAGGCGGGTCTCCAAATTTGATGTATATCAATGGCAAGGCTGATAGTAAAGTTGATAATCATTCCTTGGTCGATACCATAGAGGCCAATATCAGAAAAAGGATTCCTATTTCCAACGTTTAACTCGTTTGTAAGCCCTGTACTTGTAAATCGAAAGAATAGCCGTATAACCTAATACTGCAGTGATAGTTGACACTATCAAGCCTCCAACCCACAGTGCTAATGCTGTTGTTGCGAAGGTTCCCATTAAATAGTCTATAGTAAATGCAAAGTCTGGGTCCATTTCCGTGCCGATAATGTAAGAGCCTAGTTTGTATATATAGTAATAAATAGGTACCATGGTGATTGGATTATTGACCCAAACCAGTGCCATAGAGAGCAAAATATTGGCTGAAAAAACAACAGCAAAGGCTGACGCCAAAAGAGTGTGGAGAGGGAGTGGCAGGAAAGCACAAAATAGGCCAATAGCGAAAGCTTTAGAAATAGTACGCTTATTCCACTTCCATAAATCTGGGTCATGTAAATGTTTATTTAGCCAGCCTAAATTAACATCTTCTTGCTTTGGACTGAAACGCTTCAGAGTCTCTTTCACTTTTTGTTACCAATATTAATTAAGTTTTCTGCATTTAGACCATACAGATCGTAAAGTTCCTCTTGTGAACCATGCTCAGTAAAAGTATCCGGTAGACCGACAATACTTAGGGGCGTTTTAATTCCATTTTGTTGCAATAATTCGTTTACCGCGCTACCTCCACCTCCAGCAGAGACATTATCCTCAATAGAAATTAGTTTTATGTGGCTCTTTGAGATTTTAAATATGAGTTTTTCATCTAAGGGTTTAATAAATCTCATATCAATGACAGTTGCATTTAAAGACTCTCCAGCTTCCAGTGCCTTATCAAGCATACTGCCGAAAGAAAAAATTGCAATATCAACTCCATCTCTTGCAATGTTTGCTTTTCCAATCTCTATTAAATCATCGCTTATAAAGTTTTCAATATGAGATGTACCTCTAGGAAAGCGCACACATTTAGGTCCATCTATGTTGTATGCTGTATTGAGAGCTTTATACAGCTCAAGAGATGAGCTAGGAGCCATTAGAACTATATTGGGAACACATCTTAGAAAGCTTAAATCGAAAACGCCAGCATGTGTAGGTCCATCCTCTCCAACCAAACCAGCCCTATCGATAGCAAAAAGAACATCTAAATTCTGCAAAGCAATATCATGAATAAATTGGTCGTAACCGCGTTGTAGAAAGGTTGAATATATTGCTAAAACAGGCTTTAAGCCTTTTGTCGCCATGCCACCAGCCAGTGTCACTGCGTGCTGTTCTGCAATGGCTACATCAAAGTAACGTTCAGGGTAATTTTCAGAAAATTGAACCATTCCAGAGCCCTCACACATGGCTGGAGTAATTCCAATTAGTCTCGTGTCTTTTTCGGCCATATTACAAAGCCACTTGCCAAAAACTTTGCTATAGCTGGGGTGCTTGTTTTTTGAGTTAGTCGGCGGTGCAATGCCATGAAATTTAGATGGGCTATTTTCAAGATCTTCCATTCCTTGACCTTTCTTGGTAATAATGTGAAGAATTCTGGGTTTGCTATGATTTTTTAGATTCTGAAGGGTTTTGACCAATACCGGGATATCGTGACCATCTATTGGGCCAAAATAATCTATACCAAGCTCTTCGAACAATGTACCTGGGAGAATCATTCCTTTAAGGTGCTCTTCAGAGCGTTTTGCAAAATCTTGTAAACGTGGAAGACTTTCAAGAAGTTTTAGGGATTTTGTTTTCATAGTGGAATATATCTTTCCAGATATTAATCTTGTCAAATACTTACTTAGCGCACCTACATTTTTTGAAATAGACATGTCGTTATCATTAAGTATGATGAGTAGGTTGGCATCAGTGTCACCGGCATGGTTAAGAGCCTCAAATGCCATTCCACCAGTCAGTGCGCCATCACCAATAACCGCTATCGTGGTGTCTATTTTTTGATTTAGCTTGTTTGCAAGAGAAATACCAAGTGCCGCACTAATTGAAGTCGATGAGTGGCCAGCTCCGAATGCGTCATGTTCACTTTCAGATATTTTGGTGAATCCTGAGATTCCATAGATCTTTCTTAAGGTTGACATTGATTTGTTTCTACCTGTGAGCATTTTATGGGTATAAGCTTGGTGTCCAACATCCCATATAAAGCTATCTTCAGGCGTATTAAACACGAAATGCATTGCTATAGTTAGCTCAACTGTTCCAAGGTTTGAACCAAGATGACCACCTGTTTTTTGGGTATTTTCGATTAAGGCAATTCTCATTTCATTGGCGAGCTGACTCAGCTCATCAAAACTTAAGTTTTTAATTTCGTTAGGGTTATTAATCTGATCGAGCACGAAACAAAGATGAATTAAAAAACACGATTATACTTTATAGATATATTAAATTACCATGATGGTCTGCGGATTTTTTGGTTAGGGTCCTTCTTGATATTCTTATTTTTGATTTTAATTGCCTCGTCAAAATTCTTAGCAATAAATCCAAAACTAGGGTCAATGATTTTCATGGGTATCCATACTCTATAGCCACTCCCTTTTGCCACTTCAATTTCTTCATTCTTTTCAGTTATCATTGATTTGACGATGTCATTAAAGCAATGGTCTGGCAAAATAACCTCAATAGAATCTCCAACGCTGAATTTATTTTTTGTATCAATGAGAATTTTTCCATCTTTGTATTCCAAGATTTCACCCACTACTTGTTGCTTGTTTGAGCGGGAATAATTATCAAAATAGGTTTGTAATTCTTCAGGTTGGTGACGCCTATAAAATCCATCAGTATAGCCACGGTTGGCAAGATTCTCTAAAACGCCAAATGCTTCAGGATTGAATTCTTTACCTCTTACAGCATCATCAATTGCTTGCGCATAAACCTGAGTGGTTCGAGCTACATAATAGTGCGACTTTGTCCGACCTTCAATTTTTAGTGAGTCAATTCCAATATTTGTAAGTGTATGTACATGCTCTATTGCCCTAAGGTCTTTAGAGTTCATTATATAGGTTCCGTGTTCATCCTCGTAAGCTGGCATTAATTCACCTGGTCTGCCTTGCTCTTCCAATAGAACTAATTGTTCGTCTTTTGATTTAATTTCTATTGCATTAATGTCCCCTTCAAATGTTTGTTCTGCCTCTTTTACGTCGTATTTCCATCGACAAGAATTTGTGCATGCGCCTTGGTTAGGGTCTCTATGGTTAAAATATCCTGACAACAAGCAGCGACCAGAATAAGCAATACAGAGAGCGCCGTGAACAAACACTTCAAGCTCGATATCTGGACATTCTTGCCTAATCTCTTTAACTTCATCTAGTGAAAGCTCGCGCGAGAGAATAATGCGACTTATGCCTGCATTTTTCCAAAAATTTACAGTTGCATAGTTGATTGTGTTGGCTTGTACAGACAAATGTATGGCCTGTTGAGGAAACTTTTCCTTGACCATCATAATTAGTCCTGGGTCAGCCATTATAAGAGCGTCAGGTTTTAGATTTATTACCGGCTCGATATCATTCATGTAGGTTTTAATCTTACTGTTATGAGGAATGATATTAGATGCAACAAAGAACTTTTTGTTTAGGCTATGAGCTTCGTTTATGGCGGTTTTAATTGCCTCGAAATCAAAAGCATTGTTTCTCACTCTCAGACTATAACGAGGTTGTCCAGCATAAACCGCATCAGCTCCATAACTATAGGCATAACGCATATGCTTAAGGCTACCAGCAGGCGATAAAAGTTCGGGTCTTTTCATGATGACAATTTTATCATGGAGGTGAGGTAATTGACGCCATGATATAATTCATCATTTTTTTTATCATTAAAGTATTTTGTTTACTCGTTCTGACACCGCAAGGCTTAAGCAAGATTTGCTATTAAAGGCAAAATTAATGAACGTTGATTTGCAATTAAATACTCGTTGGGGTGTTTTTAGTCCAAGAGTTATTGATGATGGAACAGAATTATTAATGAAACATATTACAGTGGATTCAGATGACATTTGTCTTGATCTAGGTTGTGGTTATGGTCCAATCGGTCTTGCAATAGCAAAACATTGTGATAAAGGTGAGGTTCACATGGTTGACAAGGATTTTGTTGCAGTAGAACTCGCTAATCAAAATGCAAAATTAAATAATATTGGCAATGCCAAAGCTTATCTTTCTGACGCTTTTAGGCAAGTATCAAAGGAAGTAAAATTTGATCAAATTATCTCAAATATTCCAGCTAAAGTCGGTCGTGAACAACTTTCGATTATTCTTTACGATGCATTTGATGCGCTAAAACCCGGAGGTAGAATTACAGTAGTAACGATTAACGGTTTGCGGGATTTTATTAAAAGTAATTTTAAATTTGTATTTGGCAACTACAAAAAAATTAAACAAGGACAAAAGTATGTTGTTTCTCAGGCAACGAAAAATATTGATTGAATGTTTGTATAAAAGAAGTTGAATACTATACTAAAATATTAGGTTTTATCGGTACAAAATATTTGGAGAAATTAGATGGATGTATTAGAAAAAATTCAAAAACAGGTTGATAGTGCGCCGATTGTAATTTATATGAAAGGCACACCACAATTTCCTCAATGTGGTTTTTCTGCAAGAGCAGCTCAAACTTTGGCTTCAACCGGGGTTGAATTTTCCTATGTCAATATTTTTGAAGATCAGGAGGTTTTTCAGAACCTTCCTAATTTTGCTGACTGGCCAACATTTCCGCAAATATATTTCAATTCAGAGCTAGTAGGCGGTGGAGACATTATTGTTGAAATGGCTGAACAAGATACACTCAAGGCAGCCATGGAAGAGGCTGTTGAAAAGTATAATGATTAGTTTCTAGCTTAGATACCTTAGCTTGTAGCCATTTTCCTTTAGCCAATTTTTTGACGCCTTGTATTTTGGCATGATTGAA